>JAESGV010001144.1_pt1 | contig 11313 bp, 12 predicted proteins | sample 9269781 | NCBI WGS metagenome assembly JAESGV01 (sample SAMN15741586, study PRJNA653496) | algae metagenome | isolation source: Tildeniella torsiva UHER 1998/13D and co-occurring heterotrophs from... | place: Slovakia: Slovak Paradise National Park, Hrabusice, Kosice Region | collected 2000-01-01 | reverse complement strand
GCAGATCCTAACAAAGCAAATAGCGTACGCATACAATCACTATTCTAAAGATGTAGACAGGGAATACAGCCTTACATTTTGCAGTACAACAAAACAACTTGGGCGCAGTAAACACACTGCTAGAATTCGGTGCTGACCCAGCGAAACAAACTCACAAGAAACAATCGTCAAAAGATTTCGCAAAAACCAATGACATGAAAAAGGTTTTGTCAACCCCCAATCCAAACAAATATCCATCTATTCGCTATCAAAACTTCGAAAAAGAAAGACTACAGAAAATACAACAAGAAAAGCAAAGAATTCAACAGGAGCAAGAGAGGGAACGACAACAACGACAAATTGCAGAAGCTCAACGTATTGAGCAAGAAAAACAACTTGAATTAGAAAGACAGCGACAAGTACAACAACAAATCGAATGGCAACGTCAAGAACAAGCTAGATTACTTTTCGAAAAGCAGCAATTCGAACAACAAGAACGTGATCGAATTGCAATGCTCAACAAACAACGTGAAGAAGCAGAGAAAATGGAGAAAGAAAAACAATTGAAACTTAAAATGCAACAAGAGCTAGTTGCACAACAAGAAGTTCAACGCAAACAAGAAATCGAACGACAAGAACAAAATAGAATTGAACTTGCACAAGAAGTAGAACGATTGCGAATGGAAAAGATCTCATTGAGCGCGAACGTCACAACAAGTACACAGAAACGTGGATTACGTTTAGGATTACTCGTTGGAAATTCAAATTACAAACATGCAGGTGTACTCGATAATCCGGTCAAAGATGTCAATTTGATAGACTCCCGATTGAAATCGTTAGGATTCTTAACTACATGTTTATACGATTTGGGACAAAATACAGACATGGAAACTGCTATTAACGATTTTTGTTACAAGCTGATGGATGCTGGTTCCGAACTAGAATGCTGTATGTTTTACTATGCAGGTCATGGCATGTCCGTCAACGATGAAAACTTTTTAATTCCAACGGATGCCAATATTTGTGGAGAATCTGACGTCAAGTACAAGTGCATTAGTTTATCATACATTGTTGAAAAACTCGCAGAAGTTTGTGAAAAATCTGTACAAATGTTTGTATTTGATGCATGTAGAAGTGTTCCTCCAAAAACTCCAAATTGGAGATCAAAAACGAGAAGTATACCAAAAGAAGGATTAGCATATATGAATACACCAAAAGGATCGTTTTTAATGTTTAGTACTGCACCTGGAACCAAAGCTCAAGATCATTGTGCAGAGTCGAATGATAATTCACCTTTTGCGTTAGCGTTGAGTAGATCGTTACAAAGTTCATTTGAGGCGTATCAAGTATTTAAAATGACTTCATTGGAAGTGGAGAGAATGACGAATGGAGAACAGACACCATTTGTCTCGAGTTCTTTGAATCAAGATTTTAGATTGTAAGGCGGTAAATACTACCTTGTTCTTCGTACAAGCCTTTGGGAATGCAAAGATCTTCAAAGTTTGATAATTGAGTGAGCATGGTTCCTCCAATCCATGGTAGGATAACAGCTCGTGGATCAGTTACAATCGACACTGGATCACTCTTAATGTACTCCATTCTTTGTTCTAAACTTTCTTTCAAATTGGGTATCAATGATGTACCACCATAGAACACTATCGTACCAATTTTACTTCGTTTGACCATGTCTGCCAAGCAGTGGTGCAGGCCTTTCATATTCTTGGCGAATAGTTGAGGTTGGAATAGTATTTCTGTGCATCTGTAGCTGTCAACTTGCATGGTTACTGTATTGCCATCTGGTAACTCGAACATCTCTTTTGTTGTTACGTCACAAGTGTCACACAGTGCGTAACAGCATCTTTCTTTGATTTTTTGTACAACATCAAGCGGTATTGGATCTTCTGTTGCTTCATTTAATAGTAATGATAAGTATCTAGTTATATCTCGCCCGCCAATATTCAACTCGTGAAATAGTTCTGTTGCTTGACCTTCTTTTACGTATAAAATCGATGTTGGACCCTCTCCACAAGAAACAGAAATAGATGTTGTATTTCCATGTGCGAGTGTGGCAAGTGCATTCGTTGTATCTGCATGAATTGACGGTGCTCCGAATTTTTCAAAAAGCAACTGATATTTATCCTCCAATGATGCGATAGATTCTGAAAACGAATGTGTAAACAGCAAAGATTGCTCATTTCGTATTTGTTATCTATTTGTTCAAGTGTTCGCTCAAACTGCAAACTTGTGCAGATATGAGGTTCTGTAGCGTTGCAAAGTCCATATTTCGCAGAAGCCAATCCTACGTCAACAACAAGCGTTCTTTCAGTTGATATCACGATTGGCCTGTCCAACAGAAAGTGACAGCCACAACTTTAAAAACTTTGGAGACACATGGGCTTAGGAGATAACACAACGATTAACAAGTTCTGGAAAACAGCAATAATTGTTAAAATAGCGACAGTAGCAGCCGGTATGGCTGTTTTAGCATTTGACCCTTCAGTAATGCTTTTTAATGAAAGTTGATTTAACATTCAAAGTACTATATTATCGATACTTGGCAAATTCATGTTGAAGAAATACAACTACGAAGAGTTTACGCACTTGTTCAACAGTTTGTTATCACGAGTACAGCTACATTTGTTATGTATTTGATACTCTCAATCTTCTGCAAGCCTTTCCCTGGCATGGAAAAAGAACGTATGAGGCTTATCACATATTTCTTTGGATGTGGATGTACGTTCTAGTTATTTTACATTAACTGATATTTAGGCTTTATTGATGTTGTTTCTCTGTTATGCACATTATACATCTACAAATCTAATGACATGCGTTTGTCAGGAAGTGTGATGTTGTCGATGGTACTCGATGTTGTGTGGTTCTTCATGAAGGGTATGTTTGTTCTTACACACTGGCAAGCTGCTCCAGCAGTAGAAGCATCTGTCGTAGACAAAAAGAAAGAATAAAAGCTTGTAAAGCAAACCTGTCAGTGGCTTATTTGACCTGTCCAATTTAAAGCAATGCACAACGAAGCAGCAGACACAGCGAAGCGTACTGTGTTTGTTGCTCTACTATGTATTCTCGCACTGGGGAGCATAGGTTTCGGTATTACGGCGTTAACCCTGACATCGTTACGTGAATTTAATTCATACAACATAACGTACACTGTATATTGCCCGTCTAATTCAACAATACGTGCTTGTAACGGCACGATTGCAGGAAGCACTCTATCTATAACAGAACAGATATCTAACGAGGCCAAACAAACAGTGGCAATATTTAGAACAATAGGAATCCTTGAACTATTCGCTTCGCTTTTTACCATAGGACTAATAGCGGTAAACTTGATAAAAAAGAAATCTAAACTGCGAAGAGTGGCAAACATTGTACTGTGGGTATTTTTTTCAGGATGCAACGCTACTATTTGGACGTTATTCGTTGTTCAAATCGGTCCATTCATTAGAGTCTATGCAAACTATGCACAGTACTACAAACTACTCTACTCGTTCCAATGGGTATTCCTATCAGTAAGATGCTTGATCTATTTCTCCATTGCATCCATCATGAACTTTATAACCATACTCGCATGGTGGAAAACATCTCGAGCAAAAATAATATTTGGAAAAATCACTGTACAACAAGCACAAAAGTTCCGCTACTTTGCATTCTATGTGTTTTCCGCCATCTACTTTGCAATTTGGTTGGGTACTGGTATCTATGGTCTAGTCTCCTTTGCAGCAAAAGATCCAAACGAGTTCAATATCGTTTGTACAGTCAAGGGTGCAGTAGATATCTCGAGTGCTGTTATTAGTGGTATCATGGTTGGCATCGCGTTTGTAACATACTCTAGAGCAGGAACTGCTTATTTGATAGCCAACTATCTATGTTACATTATTCATATCGTGTTCTTTGTGACATCAGTGTCGTTGAATATTGTAGCCAGTACAAGATTGCCTAGCGCTACTGGAGGTGCACGAGATATTATCTACATTTCCATAACGTGGGGATGTAAAATTATATTCTCACTGTGTTGGTGTGTATGTTACAGTATAGTAGCGTTTATACAATACCAAGCGTACTCTCGCTCTTTCTATGAAACGGCAATTAAGAATGCCGATTTAGGAGTACCACTCGTCGAAGATATGCGAGATGAAGATTTTGAAAGAGATATCGAACCATGGATTATTCACGATATCAAAGATTTAACGTTTGACTCGAAAATATCAGAAGGCGCCTTTGGAGTTGTATTTAGAGGAAAATATAAGGGATCGGCGGTGGCTATTAAAAAGATGAAAATGCAAGAAGATGATGAAGAGTTCCAACATGAAGTGAGAATGTTAATTTCACTTCGGCATCCAAATATTGTACTCTTTATGGGTGCTTGCTTGGGTGCCGAGTTTAAAGTATGCGTATTTTTCAGTTTTCTTACTTTTAGATTATTGTTACCGAAGCAATGGCGATGAGTTTGGATCATGCGATACACAAATCAAGAATAGAAAAGACAAGTTGGCATACTGCGCTAACGTTTGAACAAAAGCTACAAATATTGATTGACGTTGCTAGTGCTGTATTGTTTATGCATTCCAAACAAGAACCCATTTGTCATCGCGATTTGAAGCCATCAAATATTTTGGTACTATACTTGTTGCGATCACTAACAATCAATAGTTAGATAAACATACTACCGTCGCAAAGATTTGCGATTTTGGAACATCGAGAAGTGTAGTCGCATCGGCAACCATGACAGGCAACATTGGAACATTTATGTATATGGTACGTACTCTATCATATTAACTAACTCTTTAGAGTCCAGAAGTACTCTACAACAAGAACTATACCGAAAAATGTGACTCATACTCGTATGGTATAATCATGTATGAACTCTTTTTCGAAGTACGACCCTACAGCATGACGAATGATCCACTAACAAGTGATTTTGTTAATCCTTTTCTATTGGGTGCTCAGGTTACTCAAGGGAAGAGACCTCATATTCCTGATTTGAGTGAAGCTAGCGAAGATGAACATTTGTATATTACATTGATGCAAAAATGTTGGGATAATGCACCAGAGAATAGACCTAGTTTTGAAGAGATATTGAAAGATTTGATGGCTATTCAGAATCCTGAAAACTAGTTTTATTCTAGTTGAAATTATGTAACATATTATAGTAACCATTTATACATGAAAATATCGCTGATATTTGTTTCTCATCAAGTGCACTAGAATCAAAATATTTGACCAGTGGTTCACGATCGTTGTTTAATAGGGTATCGCTATTATCTCTTGGTTTCGCCCATTTTACCTCGATGGACCTGCCATCTAGTTTAAAATAGTTGAGGGCTCTTTTGGCCTTCTCTGCATCGCTATAATTTTCATAGGCAACAAACCCGTAAAATGCATACTTTGGTTTTCGACATCGCGTCAATGCACCATATTTTGAAAACAATTTATGGAACGTGGCATAGGTGGTCTCCATTGAGATATTTTGTACACATAGCTGACCTTGTTCTGTGATTGTTGGTGAAATATCGTCTATGGTACCGTTGTCGTTTTTAGAAAGTACTACGTATGTTTCCTTGTTGCGTATTGCTGTTTCAAATAAATGTGGCCTATTTGCTATGAATTGTGCCATAGAAACATCAGTACAGAAGTTTGAAAATGGATGACCAGTTTTACTCGCGAACCAGTTTGCCAAATCGACTAGCTTCACTATGCCTTTTCCTGACAGCAACTGAGTCAATATGGTCGTCAAATCCTCTGGCGTCTCCATTTGTGACAGAAAGTGTTGTAACGAAATACATGCCTCGCATAATAGCAACGATAAGCATCGTGTAAATACCTGATTTTATGCTGTCTCCAATCTTTCACATATAATTGGTCACCAGCGACATCACTAAACGCCTCATACATTCCTGAATCATCACAACTATGCGCATGATAATTAGTAAATCCCTTGTAGTCTGTTCTCGTACGAGGTAATACACGCAAATATAGCTAATACTTGCTGCTCATTCAGTTCTAATGGATCAAAATACGCTGTCATGCTCTCATCTGTACCTTGTTTATATTCTAAATCTGTTTCTATTGGCTGTCTAGCGCTCTCTACATGCCGAAGAGACACCTTTGGATTTGTACTTTGTTCATCATACACTAGAAACAAATCTGGTCTACTAAGAATAAATTTTCTCGCATTCGTGACAGTTGATGTTTTAATTCCTGTACGCCTGAGGAATAAGATTGCTACCTTTGTAAGAGGTATAGGGTGACGAAGTTCAGAAAGAATAGAAACAAGTGTCTGTTCGAATGTTTTGTCATCCATGTACATACCATTGTTCTTTTGTTCTGATTTCGGTATTAGTGTTATTAAGACATCGGTATTGTCCCTTTGCAGTCGAAAAATTTCGGATCGTTGCTCTAGAAAAACAAACATTTTTTTGGTCGAGTAGTGTGAAAAGGGATTACCGTATTTCTTCCTGAACGCGGTACCAAGTGTTGACATTCTCATTTCATTTGTCTTAAAACGACCGAATAGACTTATGATAGCACGCAGTAAATCTTTGTTTGTCATGACGGTATGATTGTTTGGTGTAATACTGTCATCACGGTACTTGCGAGTGTTTTCTTGCGTATGTCTATTGTCGAACTTTTTAATTGGTATGTGGTCATCGATGATTTCGTCTGTTTGTGTTTCGTTTTCGTAGGCAAATGGATTTTTATCGCTTTCGACAATTAATTCTGTGTACTGCTCGTTTCTGTATTTTGTCAATCGAAACATATCCGACCTGCTTGCTAAGAACGCGTTAATATGCCCACACCCGAAGTCAGAAAAAGGATGGCCGGTTTTTCTCTCAATCCAGTTTTCCAAATCGGCAACTCTCATCATTCGCTCACTTGACAACACTTCAGTTATCAAGGGAGTGATTTGGTCGGGTGATGAAACATCTGCCGCCTGTTGCATCTTTAGAAATTTGTAACGGCAAATCTTATTTGAACACCTAAACAATACACATGGCAGATGAGACCCCAGTGGAGCTGCCGATATCACAGGAGCCTAACACTGAGGATACAGTACCACCAGCGCAGAAACTGCAACAGTTCTTTTCACAATACTTGAATCATTCACTATCTATACTTTCACATGTTTTATTCGGGCTGCATCCTGTGTTTTCTAGATACTTACAGCACAGTATACCAAATCCGCTACCCGTATTATCGCTAATCACTGTTGGATTTGGAAGTGTATTTTTACTCTACCTACCAAAGACTATTTATCAGGTCACACGCTTCACATCGCAAAAACTGAAGAACGAGAAACTCAACAAAGAATTTGTGCAGCGAATAGCACGCTTATTTTGGACCGATTTCATACTAAATTGGAGACTGTGGATCTACATTGGATCTGTGCTCTCACGATCGTTAACAAACATTTATTCATCGCGTCTAACTAGCGCAATATATGTACAACTTATTGCATTAACCTCTCCGTTCATGGTTAGTGCTATATCATGGATCTTTCTACGAAATACACCAGAAGGTCGAGCCGATCGACTCACAATACGAACATTTCTCGCAATGGTCACCACAATTGTCGGTTCAGTATTCATCATTCTAGGAGGAATTCACTCAGAAGGTGAATCAGGTGTTGCATGGTGGTACTTTATCACAAACTTTAAAATACAGTTTAGTACACTAGGATCAGATATTTCTACACGAGATTTTATGGGTATGGCATGCGCGTTACTGGCCAACATATGTTTAGCCGTATACATGATCATGGTGAAGACATTGAAAAAAGCAAACGCCAATTCTGCATCAAAATTTTTAACCGAAGGTTCTGGTATGTTATTGTTCCAAACTACTAGTACAAGTCTATTTTTCATGGGACCAAGTTTGATTTTTGAGAATTGGACACCATGGTTGTTAATGAGAGTACAAGATTGGTGCATGTTGGCTGCTTTTATTATTTTAGTGTTACTTGTTGCCATGCTGACTAGTATCTTTGCTATTCAACGGTTAGGTGCTACTACCGTTGGTGCAACTGTACCTATACGATTAGTTTCAACAATAGTGTTCTCGTTGATTATTTTAGGAGAGACACTGCAAAGTGTGTGGCAGATACTTGGTGCGTTAATTGTTCTTGTCAGTGTTACTCTATTTTTGTACTGGCAGAACGAACAACACAAAGCATTTGCAAAAGAGCAAGAGCAACTCGCTACAGCGGTAGTTAATCCTGAAGTTCCACCAATCGAAGAGATTGTACCTGAGAACAAGGATCCACCTGCACTAGATCAAGTTACTGGATAACAAATGTACATAATTGTAGTGTTTTTTATTCCTGACCTACAAGCTTTTTGTATGTCGGTGTAAATTTGAAGCGCATAAAGCTATCTCCAAGATTCACCAAGACTTCCCTTTCCAGCGACTCCAGTAGCTTTGATAGCTGTTCAACTGTCACATCAGCAGAGTCCATTACGACTGTGTACTCTCGTCTAACGTAATCAGGTATGTTCACTTCGCTAAGAGTACCTGATTTTATGTACTTCCCATACAAATGGTGTGCCAGTTGAGTCAACTCTTCTTTTGATTTTTTATCGTGATACTTTATCAAGTCGTTGTAGCATAACATGTTCTCGGAACTAAACTCACTCTTTATATAAGCTTCGAATAGCTTGCGACCTTTTCCACCAACACGGAGTAGTTTCTGCAAATCCGTTTCATTTTCTACAGCGGATTGAACCGGTCGAAGTTTTACGATGATGATGGTTATTACGCATAGTAGTCCACTCAATAGACAGAAAAGAGTTTCTACTAAAAGAGTAATTATTCGGCCTCCAATCCATTGTGCCATGAACAGGTTGTCGCGGAGACTAATTGCTCGTCTTGGAAGTATCATAAGTATAGCAAACCCAACCAATAAAATCAGGGAGATGACTGATAGCAAACCTTCTATTCGGAAAACGTATGGATCCTCTACGAAATATACTCGTACTCCATTGCGAATATTTCGCACGAAATCGTTAACACAAATCAATACGCACAAAAGTACAACTACGACACACACAGCTGTATTCCCAAGCACAACTACGAGATATAACGTGCTTAATAAATTTGGATACACTAACGATAGCGTAGCGAAAATGATGGAAAACGGATACAACACTAGCGCTGCTACAGCTATTGCTGTTATCAACGCTGGTGTAGAAACAAGCGCCTTAAAGTATCGCGTTTGTATATTTTTTTCCAATAGCTTCGCATCATTCAAATATTGGAGCACGTAAAAGCGAATGTAATGGTGACAAAACGCTATGATGATGATCACAAGTATAGGCCAAACAAACATCGCTCTAATAAATGTCGATTCGTCTGGCCATGCTCCAGAAAAACTCCATTGACCTATGAACTTTGTTGAGTCGTAAAACAGTAACAAGCATAAACTTGCGACTATTGGAATAGGCCACCTAATTTTCAGTGCCTGCTCGTTTCGCCAAACAACGCACAGCACGAGCACAACTATGCGTACGGAAACAATTAAAAGACTAATCACAGTGTCAGGCGTGGCGACAGCGAGCACCACAGAGAACGGGATAGTGTCTGTTGCGTTCGTTGCATTCATTTTGCTCCAGTCACAAAATAAGCAACGCGATAATGTACTAATTACCCACTTTAAGCCCACTTGATGTGAAGTTCTGTGATGTCTTCTCTTATGGCAACTGAACTTGACCCAGCAATTGGAAAACGAATGCTTAAACTAACCATTTATTCTAGATCACTAAGTCTCCTGTATGTCGGAGTAAACTTGAATCTCATAAAACTGTCTCCTAGGTTCACTAATACTTCTCTCTCCAGCGACTCAAGAAGCTTGTTTAACTGTTCTATTGTAGAATCTGCTGATTCCATGATCGCTGCATACTCTTTTCTGATAGAATCAGGTAGATTTACCTCACGTAGTGTACCTTGCTTGATATACTTTTCGTGCAAAGCTGGGACAAGTTGTAACAACTCCTCTTGTGACTTTTTCTCATGATACACGATCAAATCGTTGTAACATAGCATGTTTTCAGAGCTAAACTCACTCTTGAGATATGTATCAAACAATCTTCGACGTTTACCACCAACACGAAGTAACTTTTGTAGATCTGTTTCATTCTCTACTGTTGATTGAACAGGACGTAATTTTACGAGCATAATCGCTACTACACAGAGTAGCCCACATAAAACAGAGAATAAAATCTCTGCAACGATTGTTACTGCTCTTGTAAATATCCATTGTGTCATGAATAGTGGATCTTTTAGACTAGGATTTCTTCTAGGTATCACAATAACTGCTCCAAATGCAACGAGAGTAACTAGTACTACTACTGACACGACACCTTCAACTCGAAATATGTAAGGATCTTCTGCAAAATATAATCGAATTCCATTGCCTATGTTCTTAACAAAATCGTGGATACTAATGAACGCACATAGTAAAACATTTAGAAGAACGAGCGAAACATTTAGTACCAACACAACAGTAGAGAGTGTTTGCACATGTACTGGGTACAACAGAGCGAACGTGGCCATGACTATCGAAAATGGGTATAGCGTGATAAAAGCAATAAATATTGCGACTACCATTGCTTTAGTTGAAACTATCATCGTTAAGTACTTAGTATTAACTATTCTTTCTGACAGTTTCGCGTCATCAAGGTATCGTAGTAAGTAAAAGCGCAGATAGTGATGAGTGAAACCGATGCCAATCATAACAAACCCTGGCCAAATGAACATTAGTCGTATTTGAATAATGTTATCAGGCCACCCACCTGAAAAAGACCAACTCGCTAAAAACTTCGACGAGTCGTAAAACAATAGTAAACACACACTCGCAACGATTGGTATAGGCCACCGAATTTTAAGGCACGGCTCGTTTCTCCAAATTATACATAAAATGATCACGATAATTCGCACAGATACTATCGACAAGCTAAAAACTGTATCGGGAATAGCAACTGCCATCACAGCAGACAATGGGAGGTAGTCTGTGGTGTTGGTTACGTTCATGTGCCTGTAGAGCGAAGTTCTTGTGGTTTTTGATTGATCAAATCAGGAAGAGAGATGGCGTTTTAATGTCAAAGTTCAGAAACGGCAAAATGAAGTCAATTTAGCCATTAGTCAACGGCAAGTTAAATGCGAGGCTAGTATTACAGCTGATCACAGATGAAAACAACAAAGCTTTCTTTTTCTTTGTGAGTTCGCAGCTTTCATTTTGAAATGTCCAAATCAAAAATGTCTACTGTCAGAACTTGCCCAACAGGTCAATTACCGCAACTTGTAACCTAATTCAAAACAATGAGGCTC
>JAESGV010001143.1_pt1 | contig 11318 bp, 8 predicted proteins | sample 9269781 | NCBI WGS metagenome assembly JAESGV01 (sample SAMN15741586, study PRJNA653496) | algae metagenome | isolation source: Tildeniella torsiva UHER 1998/13D and co-occurring heterotrophs from... | place: Slovakia: Slovak Paradise National Park, Hrabusice, Kosice Region | collected 2000-01-01 | reverse complement strand
GAGGAGATTTTGTCTGGTGCTCAACGTATCCACGATCCAAAACTATTAGAAGAAGTTGCACAAAGCAAGGGTGTACCAACTGGTCCACTAAAAGACTACATTGACTCATTCAGATATGGCGCATGGCCACACGGTGGTGCAGGTGTTGGTTTGGAACGTGTAGTCATGTTGTACTTGGGCGTTGGAAATGTTCGCAAGTCATCTATGTTCCCACGTGACCCTAAGAGATTAACCCCATAAGAGAGCATTTAATTTAATAAATTAATATCTTACTACATCCCTTTAATTCTACTATCACCTTTTCTCTTATTAATTATTATCCTCATTATCGCATAAATTGTTGGTTGTTTCAAAAAAAAGAATTTTTATGAAACTGGTTGCCTGGCTTTCATAAAATTTAAATAGAACTTCCCATTTATTGTCTATCTGCTAATTTGCACTGAGAAACATGTGCCCTGCACAATGGGCATTTTGCACTACTGTAGACTGCATTTGCATCATCACCGCAAACACATAAATGTCCACAGGGAACACATGTATGTGTTCTTGGTTTGTCCATGCATACACTATTTTCGTTAGCAATGCTACTAGTTTACCTGCACCACTGAGTATTGTTTTGTTCCTCCTCTCCTTCGGCAACAGCCCAAAAGAGCTCATCTAGCGCTAAAATCTCACTTGCTTTGGGACGTTCATCGGCAGCTCTGTTCAACATCTTGGCAACTAGCTTGACTAGCTCTTCGCTGTATAGACCACTCTACAAATGTTAGTTACGCATTCTAACCATACTTGTTGCATGTCTTGTTTGATCTCTTCTTGGAATTGAGCTAATTCATTGTCTGCAATGGCATAGAGTTGCTCATAAGCCATGTTACGACGCTTCAAACTCATCATCTCGTACAAGATACATCCTAATGCCCAAATATCACCTGCAGGACCTGGTTTTCTCTTTGCTTCAGGTGCTGCGTAATAATCTACGACGGTGTCTTTGTTAATAACTCCTAAACGAGCCTTGTTGATTCCAAACTCTGTAACAACGACGCTTCTTCCATCAGGAGCAACAAATATGTTGTGTGGTTTCAAATCGCCGTGCATAATTCCACGTTCGTGAATCAACTTTAACGCTGATAAAACTTGGTAGGCTACGCGAAGTACAACATCATTTGGAGTGAACTTGCCATGTCTCATCGATTTTTCGTTCAGATCTCTCAAATCTCCTTCACTATAGTATGGTTGAACGACACAAAAGACGTTTCCAAGCTTGTCATGTTTCCATGGGAAACAGTCCAACAACTTGTACACATTTCTACTGTCAATACCTCGAATTACGTTACATTCTGCAATTCCATTCTCTGTATCTGCGTTTGAGTGTAATTGATATACTTTGACAACAACTTGAGTGTTTAACTCTTTGTTTGGATTACAAACGTATACTCTTGCTTGACCTTCTTTGTTGAGTGTCAATTCTCTATCTACTACGTAGTCTTTGAATGAAGTTTCCATGAAAGGTGATTCTCTTGTCATTGGTGATCCAGATGAGAAAGAAGTAAATGACGTGGAGAGAAAAGAGCTGTGCGTCTTGAGTTTCTTTGGAGGAGCTAGTAATCTGTACTCGGGAAGTGAGTCTTGTTCTGCACTCTTTTGTGCGACCTCGCTACGTAGTTGTTCAGTGTGATGCAAAACTTGATCACGTTTCAATTTGGCTTGATCTAAATCGGCTACTGCAGAGACTGTAGAATCGTGAGAGGCAGTATCGTCCAAATCAGCAACTTGATTTTTCAAATTTCTTACTTCTTTGGCATGTTTGTTGAGTTCCTTTTCTGAGGCTTTCAACGTTTGGGAGAGTTGATCCAAAGTAACTTTGTTGGTATCGAAACGTCTTAGTGATGCAACAATACTGTCTGCAAGCTCTTGACGACGACCGTTAAGTTCCTCCAAACGTTTTGAGCTATCTCCTGCACGTTGCTCGTGATCAATAGAGTGCTGTTGTGCTCTTTGGAAGAGTTCTGCCCATTTTTTGTTTCTTTCATACTGAGATACTTCTCTATCGAGTATCTTCATTCCCTTCTCGATTTTTTCACGCAACTCTTGCACGCATTGGTCTCTATCTTGAACATATTCAGAATCAATTTCTGTTTTTTGATCGAGTACTAACCCTTCTACGTGTTCATTCAAATTGCGTTGGGCTTCTTTGAATCGCTGGAACACTTTTTCGATTTGGTCTAATGCACTATTTGTTTCTCCTCCTTGAGTTTGTTGTGATGATACCAAATCATTGTAGCCATCTAATGCTTTCTCTAGCGCATCTTCTGCTGGTACGATTCCAAGCGAATTCTTTTTTAGTTGCTCGATTTCTTCATTGAGTTGGACGATCTTTGCATTCTTGTCGTCAATTTCACGTTCCAATCTAGATCGAGTATCGGTTTCGTCTTGGAGTTTCTCTGCTAGAGTAGCACTCTTTTGTCGTTCGAGTTCCAACTCGCGTGAAATTGTGGGTTGCAATTTAGCAGCTAATGATCTTTCTGACTCTGCTTTGCGCTCCCTGACTCGGCGCTCTTCATCACTCTTCGCTTGAGCACGACGTGTCTCTTCCTCTTGTTTGTAACACTAAAGGTAGTAAACACCAAATTATCCTTACATGAAAACACTGTGGAGTGTAAACGATGATACTCCAAGCTACTTACTTGCTGGCCAAGTTAGAAAATACAATTATACCACATACCCACTAATCATTAGTAATAGATCTCATATGATACTTACATACTAAAAAAATAATCGTTTCAGTCACTATCAACATAAAACAACTTACACTCTACAGAGTGAGAAAACACAGATGAACTTACTCCCTGTTAATGTTAAATTAAATGTCGCTTTTGATTACGTTCTAACAATTAGAAAGGTGGTAACGTAACATACATCCTGAATTCCAAGTTAAATATTGAGTATTTCACTTACATACTACAAGTCAGAAAATAGGGCACGCATACTTACATACTTTGATGAGGTTAGCAAATGCGATTGTATGACTTACTCCCTACATTATTCGAAGCAGTAAAGATTCCAATGATAAATATCCCACTTCAATGTACAACTTACGCACTGCGACTGTTAGAATGATTATAGCCAATAACATACTTTCTGCGTAATAGTCAGAATTGGATGACAAAACTTACAAACTAGCATTTTGTTAGCGATTTCAAACACTGCTTACTTTCTAAAGGTGTCAAAAGTGTTTAGATTGTCTTACATCCTAGAACGTGTTAACATAATACTTCATATTTCACTCACTTGCTGGTTGCGTTAGTCCATGCGTTTTTTTAAACTTACCACCTATCAACTGTTAGAGAATATGATATATCGCCATACTCCCTAAATTATTGAAAGCGTTTGAAACGCGCGGTTAGTGTCTGCACTACAATTAACAACGTACACACTACAAGTTAGCTCGAAACGTTCGAACATACAAATTTATGGCCTTCTTTACTCTTGACTACTGGCATGTCTGAGCGAGTTGTTTCCGCTTTTTTCTTTAGGTGATGTGGAAAAGTTTTCCCGTTGCTTACAAGACGAGTTTATTTCGCTCAGCAGTAGATATTCGAATTATGAGCTATAGCATATAGCCGACGTCTCGTTTGTCATACTAGCTAGTCCTCAATCAAAACAACGCTCCATTGATTTGCTGCAACAGCTTTGACAATCTTGGCATCACCAAGCATGCAAACTTGAGTAGGTTCGTTTACAGTTTTCTCGTTTATTCCAAGTTCCAAATCTACATCTGAACCCCATCCGTACAATGTGTGATCCTCTATAAAATTAAGCATGTCTTCTTTAACGTACCAGTAATAGCAAATGCGTGCCGGATTCCAATAGATATCTCTATAATGGACTCATACTCAAGTATTTGTACTGGCTCCAAACTAAAAATTTCGCCCAACTTTCCCCATGCATACACTTTCTTAGAAGCAGTGATAACTGCTGCATATCCTCCTCCTGCATAGATTTTTTGTACCTGCTTTCCACGTAACGACATCATTTCATGTGGTGATTTGTGTAGATTTGTATTTGTTTTGTCTAATCCAGGAATAAGTCCAATTAGATAGACATGTGTGTCGTTTCCGCGCTGGTCTAACACCAAGTTAAAATGCACACCACAAGCAACATCAATGATTTTTGTGAAGGTAGCTCTACCAACTCTACGAGGGTAGTTTGTCTGTTCTAGCGTTTCTATTCCCAATTGTCCCGAATTATTAGATCCCCATCCATAGAGTACTCCATCATTAGCTATCCATTAGTAATCATTTCTACACATACTTAGAATCATAGAGATTGCATCTGGTCCATTCCAATCATCATCTCCGCTGGTGTAAATCTTTCTAATAGGTGATGTAAATGGTCTTTTCTCTAAAAGTTCTCTCATTGATGTATTTTCTCGATCTTCTCCTAACAGTTGGCCAACATCATTACATCCACAACCATACAACTTTCCACTTTTTGTCAAGAATAGCGAATGCCGAGTACATTGTGCGGATATCTGCGTAATTGTCTCCTCTTTCAACTCTTCTATCAATGTAAGTGTTTGTACTGGTTTCGTCATGACACGACCAATTTGTCCGTTATCTGATGTTCCGCATGCATACACTTTTCCATCTGTTGAAAGAATCAATTGATGAGTAATTCCCAATTGGATATCTTTGACTTGAATGTTCTGATGTCGCATTTCTGTTGCTTTAAAGCGATCTGTCTTTAATCCCTTCATACCGTTTCCAAGTTGGTCACTCCAATTTAATCCCATTGAGAATAATCTATGACGGTGTACTCTGAGTCCAGTCATTGTAGCGATAAGATCTTGTTCAAACTTCTTTTCTAGTATCTCTTTATGATCTTGTACATCTGTAATCCCTTCGAGGACCTCATTTGTCAAATTTGAATATGTTCTTACCCGCTGTCCAAGTTTGTTTCTGTACAGATTCTCACTTGATATGTCGATTTCTAAGCCAGAATCTAACATTTGTATGACTGGTTGCATCCACTCATCAACTTGTTCTAAATTGTTAATAGGATTTGAAAAAAGTTACGCTGGTACGTTAAAAACCATTCATCAGAATTCTTGCTTAGTTCATCATAGAAATGGTCAATGTTGTTTTTGACGTTGGTGTGTTTTTGATTCAACCTGGTACACATCACTTCTATTTCTTTCTTTGCATCATCCAATAAAGTATTGATATCCTCAAGTTCTTCCAAGTTATGTGTGTTGTGCGATATTAAACATTCATTGCATACTGGTATACTGTTGCAAGTAATGCACTGTTTTGTGTAATTCTTTTTGTGTTTTTCGCAATGTATGGGATTCACTATCAGTCAACAATTAATGTACGTCTTACATATTGGTACCGTGGTTGTGGTTAGTCTTGCTCTTTTCTTGTTTGGTGAGATTGGGGATTCATTCTCTTTTTTTATTTCAAGGTCGGGTGGTTCAGTTTTTATACGTACGTCGTGTATTGGCTCTTTTTGTTTACCTTCAGTGTGCTTTCTTTCTCTTTTACCCAAGACGTGATCTTGCGTTGATGTCATGTTTGTCAAAGAGTTGACTTCGATATGTCAAAGACAATAAGCTCTATTATTTACATCTGAAGTAGTTGTATCTTGCTACTGCTGTACAACGTACTCAGCACAGCTACGACTCTTCGACAAACAATGCAGCTCTATTTATATCATACAATTACAAAAAAATGCACGATGACACGATATCAACTACATGTAGGATATGCTTGGGTTCGACGATAGAGGACTTAGTCTCTCCCTGCCGTTGCTGCGGTTCTATGCAATACGTGCACAACGATTGTTTGGCTCGATGGATTCACTCCAAAAGCAAATATGCATTTATCGGTACGAAGAGTGGGTACTCTAAATGTGAAGTTTGTGGGCACGCTATGGAATATAACGTTCAAGGAGACTATATTTCGTCGTACTCAAGTAGAATAGTCGTTAGTATTTTAACGTTACTGGTATTATTAATCGGTATCACTATAACGGGCATCTTGGGATGCTTTTCTTCCTATGTGCTTTCTCAAGACCAAAAGTTCAGGGAAGGCATTGTATATTGTAGAGATTTATTGGGAAAATACGACAAAAATTTGGATTCAGGACCTGTATGCTATCGATCCTGGAACAACTATGTTGTAGTACCCATGACCGGTCGCGCGTTAGAAAATCCAATCCGAATAGTACAAGAAACTGCCACCCAAAGTTTTGTCATGAACATCACCACACCAAAGTCACCTCTCGAGTTTGAAGAAATGGTCCTGTTGATGAATGAAATTAACTTTACAGTTCATATGGCCCAAATAAGCGCTTCGAACCGAGAAAGGGAATTCCAAAATTTAAAAGAAAAGGGAGGTCGTTTTTGGTTGGATAGAGCAATGTTTTGGAGGTTTAATTTACTCGTATTTTTAGACACTTTGGCATTTGGATTTTGCTTCTATTCTGGATTGTTTTTGACAATCGTCGCACGGCGGAGAACATCACAATTCTTATTTGGAGTTGGTTTTCTACTACATGTCGTACTTTTTACTATCAAAGCAAGCAGAAGAACTCAAATGCATGATTCTATTGTTTACAGTGATATAAGTTCATTCTTTAGAAATTTGAATGGTGAAGACATAAATGAACTTACCCAAGGATGGACAACGTTGACGTTAGTAGTAACGAGCAAGTTACCGCTTCTTCGCGGAATGTACAAATCCATTGAACAGTATGTATTCAATGCAATGATAGCAGCAAATTGGAGACAACGATTCCTACGGTTAGGTCTTATGGAAAGATATGAAGATCATTCTCAATTGCCAGCAAAGATCATCTTTGAAGATGTCTCTTTTAATCATTGTACATGTAAATAAACTATAGTGGACATGCAGACACTTCTGGTAGAGCAGCCAATGTTTTCTGAACAGATTTGATGTCTTCTAGCTCGTAGATGATTTGTGATGGTTCGAAACCGGAACAGTACATTTCTTGTAACGCTTGAATGTTAGTTCTTGTTGGAAATGTTTTTGCTCGTGTTTCTAGCGCACGCAAAAGTATCGTTTTCGATTTTGTTTTTGTGGCGATTGTGATACCAGTGTTGAGTAACTCTTTAACTTGTTTCATGATGTGTTTCTCTTCTTGTGGAACTTTTATCTTTTTAAAGAGTAGGAACTCTGCTCTTACACGATAGCATTCCAAACCAACATTAGATATTTGTTTATGCATGTAATCGCACATACTAATTCCAAAGTCGATAACTTCCAAGTCTGGACCTAGTAATCGTAGTTTGAGTAGTGCTACTTCTGCTGCCATGAGTGGGAAAATCATGTTTGGCGCGTTTGCGTTCTTGAGCAAGAAGTCGTTCACTGTGCGAACAGCAATCTTGTAGTTCTTGTTCATCCTCTCGATACGCTCCTCTTGTGACATATTCTTCTCATGAACAGCTTTCCAAGCGTCAAGGTATGCAAAGTACAGTTGCGACTGCACCCATATCAAAGCGTACTTTGAACCAAACCTTTCGTTCGCCTCTTTGACTGGTACTAGCGCTTCTTCTAGCGATTTGAAGTCGCGAATGAACGCGTATCCATACAGTAAGAACGAACTATTGATTACATAGCTTCTTTCGCTGTATCGCTCTTGCATAAACCTTTTGGCATCATTGCTCATCGAATATGCAGAACGATAGTTTCCAAGTAGCAAATTATTTCTATTTCCAAAGATTGACATTGTCGTAGCTGAGTCCAACGAAAAGTTGCTTGCAACTGATCTTTGGAACATCGTGTCAGGATCTCTGAAATAGACTTGCAATGCCTTGTTTGCGTGCCTGATACTAGTTTCCAAGTTTCCAACACCATAGTTTGCCATTGTCGAAGCAGTGTAGCTAAACAGCAATGGGAATGGATCGTTGGGGATCTTTTTCGCGAGGTCGAGCATGATGGCTACATCTTCGATGACGCGTGTTCCGCTACCTATCCATTGTACCAAGAACCAGTTCGTTGCAAAAAGAGCAAAATAGTCCTTGTGATCCTTGGGACAAAGTTCGAGAGCAATACCAATGTGCTTCTTGCTCACAGAGAGGTCCCTAGTATCTACTAACTTTCCGATGTTAAACGCTTTTTGATGAGCCTCCATCTTCATGAGTCGAAGTGAATGAGTATCAGTTGATTCTGCGAGTAGTGACATGTAGATCTCAATGAGTGTGATGTAGTCTGTTTGGAGCTTATCAGCACGTACATTCTCTCCATCGCTTATAAATCTATCTACTGCTCTTCTGATGTGTGGGAACAGTTTTTCGATTTTGGCTGCGACTTGGTAAGGCTCCTCATAACTCTCAATACCAGTGTCACTCTCGTCAACTTGTAGTGGATCATAATCTTCGTATCCTGCAACGATATGAGTTGCTGCAAAGAGACAACTATTAGTATAATCATCTGCTTCGTCTTGCTTGAAGTCTGTGCATTCTCTACCCTCATATCGTTCGTTAATTACTTGCAGAATAAAGTTAGCTGCCTTTCTGTGCAACTTTTTCTTCTGTGAAGCAATCAACAGAGAGTAAGCCTTGTCACGAACGAGTGCCTCTCTGAACAAGTATCCTTCACCATGTACATGATGGTTTGCCTTCTCTAGCATACCTTGCGACACCAAAAGCTCCAAGTTTGCTTGTAGCTCCTTCTTTGCTTTTAGTTCTGCTGGGAAAACTTCTTCTAAAAGTTGATATGAGAACCACCGACCCAGTAGCGATGCAATTTTGATTACTAGATTGGCATTTGGAGGAAGTCGATCAATCTTTTGCAAAGTCAACGTTGCAAGTGAAGATGGAACTTCCAACTCACTTATCGAGTGATTTCCAACTGGTGTAAGTATGCTGTCCACGTTCATGAGTTGCTTCTTATCAATCAAGTACTGAACCATCCATGCAATCATTTGTGGGTTACCATTATCGCTTTTTTGGTAGATCATGTCTAACAAATCCGAACGAACTTTCTTGATTTCATTTTGGTCGTATAACTTGATCATGAGCTTCTCCGTATCAGACTTTTCCAAAAAGTCAAGTGTGATAATATGATCTGCTCTTGCTTCAAGCTTCTGTACCCAACTACGTGCATTATTGGAATCCGTATTGACAGATACGACGAGTAACAGGTCATGAGCTAACCATGTGTCAGGTTTTGTTGTATCTTCCATTTGTTCCATGAACAACATACGTGTATACTCGTCTGCGTTTTGAATATCATCGAAAAACATGTACCACGTAGTAGACAGCATATGAGAGTTTGTTCGATAGATATAGTTGATTAATCTGTGAACAATCGCTACAGTCTTTTGCTTCTTCTCCTCCTCATTGAGCAACGTACTTTCAACTGTCGCCGAAAACGCTGTTGTCAACAAGTAGTTAATGTACGATACATATGGTACATGCTCCGGTAGCAACTGCTCTAGAACCATAGCTTCTTTCTCTTCAGGTGATAGCTTGTTGACGTGCGTCATGATAGCCTCAATGTTGAACATTTCAGCGAACGATATTACTCCATTCTTTAGTAACTTGAGCGAGAATATCTGTAGTAAGAGTCTTCTCATAGAAAAGAATGGCGTGCCGCTATCAGTATCACGAAGCTGTTGGAAAGCTTGTGTTGCACCTTTGATTGCTGATAAATCTTGCATCACTCTCTGCATGAACGCAGACTTGCCACCTCCACTAGCAGACTTGATAAGTACAACTATAGGTTTCTCCTCTCCGGAAAGTTGTCCATCTCTTCTCGTCTGCAAGTGATTAGCAGCTTCCATTACAGTGTTTAGAGCTTTATCGCGACCAAAGATCTCAATTTTTTGTGTAACTTTGCTATAGTCGACAATTTCAACATTATCGTTACTCTCGTGCAACTTTACCAAGCTACTAACGTGTACTTCGTCCTTTTTTCCTTTGACCTTCATGGGCTTGAGTGTATTCATCTCACCAAGTGGAGCAAGATACTCTGTAACTCGCTCGTCACAATAGATACCACCGGTCTCTTGACTTGCTTTCGAGAGACGCGCAGCAAGATTAACTGGATCTCCCATCTAAAATGTTAATCGTAGACTGAAACTTACAAGTGTGAAATCTTGTCTCTGTGACGATCCGACTGCTCCTACAAAGCACTTGCCTCGTGTGATACCAAAACCAAAAAGTTGGTTTCCACCTTTTGGTATAAGTGTCTGTATCAACTTGGCCACCTTTGCTGCTCGCAAAGTATCATCATCATGCGAAGTTGGATGACCAAACGCTAAAATCATAATAGAACCCTTCTCATCGACCAATAAATTTCCAACAGAACCTTCCATACTGTTGACTGTTTCTTGTACCATAGCAATATTTTTTGCCATCATGAATAGTGCTTCCTTCATGTAGTCTCCCTCTTGTGAAGTATGTGGTGGTTCAGTGATGGACAAAAATAGGATAGTCAGTGTTTTGATTGTTGATATCCAATTTCCTTGTCCATTATCCATCTTTGTTAATACATCTCGATCGATGAAACTTCGCATTAAAGGTTCCATACTAGGCTCTATAGTTACTGTTGGTAGTGGTGTTCTAGATGGTAAGCTCTTCGAAATCCCTTTTAGTAGATAATCGCCACCTTCTTTTATCCTCTCTGCTCGAATGTATGGCTTCACTAACTCAAAAGTATCCTTGGCGATAACTAATTCACCAGAATTACTGTTCGCAAGAGCTGTAGATAGTTTCGATATAGTTGCTCCCTGTGTAATTCGCCTCCATTCCCCTTGGCTTCCTCCCACGTGGATAGTATACAAATCTCCTGCTGACACCGCACTGTGCACTGTAAGAATTACATCTTTTGCGACGTTGTAGTGGTTGATGGAAGAGTTTTGAATATCGTATCCACACTCCACTGCCCGCCGCGTCAACTCTGACAGTGGTGATTTTTCAGATCCGTGGTCACAAAATATACATAATATAGCGTCGCCTAACGTGTGACTAAGATAAAATATTATTCATACCAGCAAAACGCTCAATATCTCCTCCATACGCGTGTACGTAGTCTACAATTTGCGTAAAGTAAGAATTTATATATTTTGTTAGCAATTCTGCTCCGTCTTTGCGAACTGTTAGCGACTACAGAGTTAGAATGCTGAAAATACTATACCTCCGTCAACGCTGTGAATCCAGAAACGTCTATAAAGAGTACTGCACCAGTCCGCTTCTCAAGTGATGGTTGTGTTATGACATTTGTACGTGTTGTAAGCTGATTGAGAAGTTTTTGAGGTATGAATCTGGCCATGTTTTCGAGTGTTGCTTTTTGTTC
>JAESGV010001141.1_pt1 | contig 11334 bp, 3 predicted proteins | sample 9269781 | NCBI WGS metagenome assembly JAESGV01 (sample SAMN15741586, study PRJNA653496) | algae metagenome | isolation source: Tildeniella torsiva UHER 1998/13D and co-occurring heterotrophs from... | place: Slovakia: Slovak Paradise National Park, Hrabusice, Kosice Region | collected 2000-01-01 | reverse complement strand
AATGTACCTCGAATGTATCGAGATGCAATGTTTGATGAACCTTTGGTGAGCGCAACGGCAAGTTGATCACCAGATTGCGCGCGTGAAGATTCGCTCACTAGATCGCGAACACCTTGTCGTACATCTTTTAACAATCCAATTGGATTTCCAATCATTTCCAAAGAACCCACCATTTTGTACATTTCACGCATCATATTTTGTCCATAATGACTCTTGATGCGATCAAAGAAATCATTAGTCGTGAGTGTTGCGTGACTTGTAACTAACGCATCTAACGAAATAGAAGCACGATCAATATTCAATCCAAATCCAAGAGTTTTCACAAGTAACGATAAGTTACTTTCCACTTGTTGTTCACGTTTATCAAAACGTAATGAAACGTCCAATTCAAATGGATAAAATTCTAACACGTCGTAGTGATTTTCTCGTTGTGCGATTGTTTCTACTGTAACGCGTTTTCCAACGAGTTCTTCTACGGTATCTTCATCACTTCCGCCTTCTAGTAAATCTTGTGCAAATGCGTATAATCGCTCAGCGAACGTGATATCGATTGCAAATACAGAATCGGCGACATTTGCGGTGACATAGTTGTAACGACCCGTTGGTTTTCCGTCTTCGAGTACTCGTCGAACACAAATATGTGCATATGGTGTTTTTGTAGTTTTTCCGCAGAGTACGACTGGATATGCTGCCAATTTATCTTGATTGTCAACTTGAAGTGCTTGTAGCGTTAAATCATACGACTCGCTTCCAACTGTTCTTCTATACTGTAATGACAATTCTTCCAAATAGATAAACGCGATTTCAGTTGGTGGATTGTTCTCGATTAGAGATATTCCAATCACTCCAATATCTACATAAAAAGTCATTGTCGTATGTTCAACTGTTTCTTCAACTAGATCCCATTCGTCCGATGGACTTACAACTTCATCATTCACAACTTCCCATTCGTTATATTTATCACTTGGAAGTTCTGTGAACTGTAGTATTCTAACACCTTCTTTTTGACTTAGTTTAATTTTAACTATGCGATCGCCACCTTTGGATTGTCCAACTCGCACGATTTTATCTGCAACGACAATAGGTTCCATTCTTGATTTCGCAAGTTTAAACACTAGATTTTGATTCGCGTTGTAGTCGTCCCATACGTATGGTTCTTGCTCATTGGGTTGAATATTCCACCAACGATGAACAAACTCTTGATCTTGTGCAATTAAAACTTCTTCGTCTAGATCGTTGATGATTTGATATGATGGTTCTGTACATGGTTTTACAACAATGAATAATGTTCCCATTTCTTCTTTGATGGTAATAGTGAGAATCATGACTGATCTATCGCTTGGATCTTCATGGTTGGTTACTTTCATGGAAATTTCTCCTACACTTTCTAGCTCTAGTTTTGTCGTTGCCCAATCGATTCGACCATTATCACGTCGAAGTCCGAAAAAGACAGATGGACTTCGGATTTCTTTTTCTTTCCAATGATAATCTCTATCACCATTAATTACAACGGCGCGTTTGGAATCTTGTTGACACATGACTAATGTCTTTTCTGTTTTGTTGACAATGACATACCGAGGTGAGAATGTAATCACACGCGTTCTTTTGAATTTACCAGGTCCTAGGATGTTGTGCATACCAATACCATATCGATATTTTTCATCGGTACAGGATAAGTTTCCAACTACTCCGACGTTTACCAATGAAAAGTAATCAGTCCATGAAGAGTCATTGATTTTGATACTAACATTATCACCCTCTGGGAATGAGCACATTAACGGTACGTCCTCTCCGAATTGTCCAGCGACGAGTTTTCCTCCTGGATCTTTGACGGTTAATTTTTGTCTTGTTCTATTCACAATCCAAAATGGACAATATACTGATACTTCGTGGAACGCATCACCACTATCGGAATGATCGAACAAGATATCGACTTCGTTCTTTTCTTTATCAACAACGCGCTGTTTTGATGTTAGTTTTACATCATGAGCGGCAGAGTAGATAATTCCCAAAAACTTGCTTCTCCATTCTGGTACTGGATCAGATGGCTTGACTCGTAATAGTACATATCCGCTCATATCGGGCGAATAGAAATATTGTTTTTCACCAATGGCTAATTGTCCCTTACATACGAGCGTTCGTGTTGGATCTTTTGCAATTTCTTTGCACTCGAAAACGTGATACGTTACTGCACATCCAAGTAGATTCTCAATTGCAATAGGTGGTACGATGGTAACAGTGCATGAACGAATATGGTTGCCAAGTTTGTAATCTGAAGTATACTTGAGCATGGCAAAGAATGGTCTAGAGTCATGTTTTTCACACTTGAGAACGTGTGATCCATCTGTTCGATTTGGGAACACTTCACTCCATTCATACTCTTCATGTGCTGGTCTCATCACTAAACTTCCTGCTTCCAACATGCCAATAGAAATACCCATTGATTTTTCTGGTTCGATAACATCAATTTGAACGACATCGCGATCTTCTTTTCTTCCTACTAACCAGGATACAGTTGTATGATTTTTCAATTTGAATGCAGAACGAACAGTGATTATGCGTCGTCCACCAACTAGTTCTACATCGATGAATACTGAAACAGATTGATCTTTTCGTAGTAAAAAGGTTCCCGCTTTGCGTGCATCTAGCGTTGCTCCTAATCCTAAATCAGGGATTTGTACAAGTACTGCCACTGGTTCGTTGTAAGAGAACTTGGAGTACAAATATTTGACTGATGGTGAAAACGCCCATTCTTCTCCGAATGTCAAGTCTTTTTGTTGATCGTTATCGGTGGTAACTTGTATGTCATATCCACAGTGATTGCGAATGCTGTATGGATCAAACTGTAGTGACATGCCTTTTCCTGATGTTTCCTCACGTACAGCCTTTAATGAACTCATTATCGTTGAGATCATAGCATGAGAAATATTAAAGTACAACGCGCCACTCTTTGGCAGTGACAAACTAGTTAAATGTTCTGTTACAACATCACGAATGATAATTGCGTCAACTGGAGGTTTGGCCAAGTCATGATGCGTTCTTTGGTATGTGATTTGCAATCCATGGTTCTCTAGTACTGGTTCCCACTCTGCCAAGTTCATGTTGTAATAATTCGATGCAATGTAAACAATGAATTCGGTTGCAAATTCTGTACGTTCTCTTGATGTTGTGTAAACACCACACAACAAGTACATTTCACTAAATATAAATTGCATGAGTGGCACATCATAACCTCGTACATCATCAACGAGTACGACTGATATTTTAGATTTGTTACTATCGAAATCAACTCCGTAGTGTTCCATGGTTATGACTTCTGGAACTGCAGATTCTTCTGCTACGGCAAACTGTTCATCATCATCGTTCTCGTCGTCTGAGCCAGCAAAAGAATCTTCATCTTCGCTTTCGCTTCCGCTTTGACTTTTCTCTTTTTCACTATCTTCGTCAGGACTTTGTGCAACCATGAGAGCTATTTGTTCATCACGAACGGCATCTCTTGTTCTAATTTTTTCAAAAATCTCGTTAATCATTTTCACATCTTGGTATGCAACACGCATGACTAAATCTCCTAATAGTACAATAGAAATACTTTTTTGGAGTACCAGTGCGTTTTCTTCGTGCTCTTCGGTGATCAAATCAACAGAAATTCCTTCCATTTCAACAATTGGAGCTACTTTGGTACTGATTTGTGCTGGTGTATACTGAGGGAACTCTGATAGTATTTTAGTTGGTGTTTCTGGAAGATTAGATGCTGATGGTGTACGTGTCATTTCATGTTGACTCAAACGTGAATGCGCTTTTAGGTCGCGAAGTTGTGCTTTGTATCTTGCATAGCCATGTGGTTTTGTGTATCGTAAAAAGTACATTCCAAGGTTGACAACGAGAACTCGACCATCCTTGTCCGAAGGGTCTACTGGTAACACGATTGTGCCACTATTCAAGTCGCATTCCACTTTAAAACTTCCTACAGGTTTTTCTAATTTCTTTTCTATTGCGTCTACCAGAATTGGTCTTGCTCTACTTGCGTGAATTACGCCTTCTGTGGTTGGTGCAACGATTGTAGAATTCTCATCTCCATACGTTACGCAAGACTCCAAATCTTCATCAAAGTATAACTTGACATTACGCAAAACAAGTGTCATGCCTGGTGCGATGTCTATAGTTGGTTCATCTCCTTGAAGATCGATATAATGTCCATTTCCATCGATAACAATTGTACCAGAGTCGTTCTCGCGAATGAACATTTTTCTTGGGTGTGTAAGAATGATATCACCACCGAGTACAGTATCATGAGTAACATTCAAGTCACTTGGTGATACTTGCTTGAACAACGAAGATGCCGTTTCTACCTCTTTCCTCTTGTTTTCTGGTCTTCTATCATAGAAATACTGACTTATTTCGGTAACAATTTCTGGATCGTGTACATAACGAGGGTTACTCATACGTACGAGCACATCCATATCATTCGTGACATTGTTGTTCGATACGAATACGTGAATCAACTCTCCTTGCGTACTTTCTGTATTCACAGTTTCAAAAAAGTTTTTGTACTCACTCCGCGATAGAACGCGAAGATCATGCGCATCGGCTGAATTTAATTTCACATCGTATGAATATCTTCTTCCATCTTTTTGACTTGTGTAGATAACATCCAAATCGCTCATGATTAGTTGTGCCAACGTATCAGAACCTGTTCCGTCCCCGCGTAGCAGTTTCAAAGTCAACAACGGGAATGAGAAGCGAACAAGTGAACTTAGACCTTCTCTTTCGTCAAACGTAAGTGCTTCTGCTTCTTGTGTGACCTCTGTCGCAGGTGTTCCTGCGTAAATATTACCGTCAATAATTCGGAAAATCATTTGATACTGTAGATGCGATAGTGTGATACCAACATCAGGTACAGTGATCAGAGTTTCTCCATCGGGAACTTGTATACTTGTGCAAGTGATGTTATAGGTATAATCATAATCCATATCTGTTTTATCCACTGCAATGTACGAAAAGTCACCACTATTAGTTCGTAGTGTCATGGCCTTCATTCTGAAACTGTAATGATTCAAGAACTGATCCAATTTCATGACAATTTCGTTCTTGATGTGAATGTGGCCCAAATTGGCGTAGATACAATCTCTTGATTGTTGTGAAACAGGCAGAATCACAATAGGATTGATAAACGATAAATCAATGTGCAAGAAGCCCATGGAAGCTAGAGTTTCTGTTGTAGGTGACACAACATTGGTTTTCTCATATAGTGCAGCCATGAGTGGTCCGCTAAAGAAGAATGTTCTAAATTTGCGAATGATCTCCTGCAACCAAACAAGTTTGATCGATTCCATAACAGCAACAAACTTGCGATTAAAGTATGGTCTATCAGAACGCTCGTCATACGTTTGCACGTACGAAAACCTGATCAACGATGTAGAATACTCGTCACGAAGTCCAAGTATCTCCTTGTACACGGTATTAGTGTCCAAGTGATCGGCTTTCCAGTTACCAACTTGTCCTTCTATTCGTGTCTGTGTATGACCCATAATATACTTGACATCAGTGTCAGCCATTGTCATTCGAGCAAATGTACTTCCATAATCAACCAAAAACATATCTAATGCCTTGAGTGTGATCTTTGTTACAAGTCTATCTCTTTGCTCTCCACTGGATACCGCAACTTCAGTTGTCTGCTCGGGAGACGCATACAAAAACAGTGTTCTTGTAATTGCAGTGTCATAGATGGACATGACGTCTTTGCTGAGTCTTACAAATAATGACAAGAACAGTGGATCAAAGTAGAGTTGGATTACTCCAAATTTGGCATCTGCGATCATATCTGCTCTTTGGTCCCAGTGTTTACTTTCTCGTTCAAACACTCTCATGATTCCAATTTCTATCAAGTTGTCATTTTCCGAGTTTTGAACAGTGTCGATGATAGGTTTCCGTTTTGTGCTCAAATCGTATAATGTTAGTGCTCTTAATTTCATATCTGCTCGTGAATCGTTTTTACGTGATGATAGTTCATACGTAAGATGTGAGAAACAAATTTCTGCCAGTGGTTGTTCTTTTCCGGCTCCTCTTCTCGAGATGGATGCTATAAACTCTTCAATAGTAAAATTGGCAGCGATCATAACCCGATCACCCTCTGTCTCTACTTCTGTTTTCGTTGTATCATTGTGAACTATTGTTGGTTGTCTTTCTAGATACAACAAGTAACAGTTGTGAAGAGCTTCACACCACCTTCTGCGTGTTGATACATCTTCTGCTGCTAAGACAATAATATTGTCGGTATCTTGGTCAATACATCGTGGTAATAATATTCCAAACTCGTTTTCTTGCAAACTGTGAGCATTTGCATGCGATCTTCCTTTTTTCTTTCTTGATGAGTACACTTTTGAATCATCGAATACAATCGCTCCATTTCCGAACACATCGATGCTCACTACTGGTCTTCCTCTCGCTAATTGTGATGAGTATATCAACACTCGTTCATCATGAAGTTCACAGTAGTATTCCTGATGCGATATCAGTTCTCCACGAGTGACGACTAGTGATCCACTCATTCTAGCAGCGTTCGAGTTTCTTCCTGTTGGATTATCTACCAACTCCATAACATCGTTGGATATGGCTATTAGATGCCGAAATAGTTCTGGTGAAAAATTGATCTTGATACGCGAAACCGAACCATCTAACTTGTAAGCCGCGTATTGGCTTTCTGGTAAAATACATTGTTGTAGACCGATGCGAATGTCTAACCTCTCCAAAATTGGGGTTCCATAGCCTTGCTCATGCCAATGTTCCCTTTCGATGCGCATCACTTGAATATCCGTAAGTTCGACTTTGTATTTGTCATAAAAATCGTTTTCTACTCGTTCTGTGATATTCTTTAGTCTATTTTTCCGATCTTGGTCGATATCGCTCCTCACTTTGAGTGTTCCCAAATCGACTAACAATAGCGTATCATCGGACTTGTGTGGAATGATAAAGGTTGGCGTGTTGATTGTAACGTTGATATCCAACTCTTTCCGTTCTTCTAGTTCCATGCGTATCTGCCATGGAGAAGCATGCTTTCTAATTTGTCGTTTTACATTCATGAACGCGATCATGGTTTGCAGTAGTGGAACATTGACAATGATTTCTGTTGTTCCTACGTTCACTTCCAAGTACGATTTTGTTGGTTCGTTCTCCAACAAGATAGATATCAACGTCTCATCGTTGGATCGTCTTAAAATCTCTGGGAACGGAGTATCGTAGTACGTATCACGAACAGTCATATTTCGCAGTGTTGAATTCGCAATACTCGAGTTTTCACGTAACCCAAGTGAGGCTATCAAATCATCAATACGACCTTCAACGATGGAACGATTCTCTTTGTGATCCATAAGTGTAACCGTTCCTGTCTTCAAGTGAACGCGAAGACTTGTCTTGATATAGTCTTCAGGATACTGTGTTGAAACAAACTCTTCATAGTATCCCAACTTTTCAAGTAACTCTCGTCTTTCTTCATCACTGTACTCAATATGTTTTGCTTGTTGCTCAGTGTCACCCCACCAACGAGAATACCACGATTTGTGTTGCTTGGGTTCCTTCTCATACTCTTCTCTTTCCGTTTTAATTTCACCTTTTGCGATTTGTCGACACAGAGCGACACTTTCATAATCTAACTCTTCTTCCAACTTGCTATAGAGTTCTTGTTCATACGTGTCTAGTGGTTGTAACCACGTCAACCGTTTGGATTTTGTTCGTTTGTACAGTGCAATATATTCGTTCATTTTTCGTTTCCTCTCAGTAACGTTTTGCCAACTAAATTTGCCACGTTCGATATCGCTTGTGATCGCATTGAACGCATAATTCCACCACTCTTTTCGCTCTTCTGCAGTTGAAAACCCAACGTTTGGGCGTGATTGTCTGTACTTGTCTATTCGTTGGTGATTTGAAAAGTAATCCAACGTTGCGAGTACATCTGTATGTTGTTTGTCATCCACTGATATAGACACTTGGTCGATAACTAACTCGGCAGAAAAATTAGGTTCGGTGAACGTTGTTGCCGCGCCTTTCCGTATTTTAACCATTAAAACGCCATTAACTGGTTCTAAAACAAAATCTTCCTTGTCGCACTCATTCATAGCTTTAATGAACTCCTCTTGGTCTTCGATATTTGATATGATTTCTACATCTGGTTTTTTGTTGACATACACGCTCAACTCTTGTAAATGTGCTATTTTGTGTAGTGTACCGTTCACTACTTTTATAAACGTCTCCATCCAATTTTCGTCTGTTGATTTGACTTCAAAACTCGCGACTTTTACTCCAAAAACAATTGGGTTTCTACTATCAGAAGCATCTTCGTACCGAACGTGCACGTTGGAGATAGATATTTGTAAGTTATTTACTACTGTTTCTGTCAAGCGAGTGTAGTATGATTCACCAGATTCTTCGGCGGCTTCTTGTGCCGTTTTTCTTAATTTTCGAACTAGTTTGTCATTATCCAATCTTTTCCGTTTAACCACGTTTTGGCGGTCTCTTTCCAATTTTTCGTCACATTTGACACATCTATTCGGTCGTACAACTATCGATAAGTCAGATACTTCTGCGACAATAGGTGCGCTTCCAATTGACGTCCACGGAATCTTCGAGTGAATGTTTCCAATATGTCCATGAACGACAGAGACTGGGAATTCCGTGGCGTCAAGTGCCGATGGTCTAAGCCATAGATTATTGAGGTTCAGATCACCGTTCCATATGTCCAAATCGAGAGAATTAGCATCTATGCCCTCCACGTAATCAGACAACACTTTGTTGAGTATCGCGCTCACAATACTCTTGGACATGTCTGTTTCTTAGAAGGTTCTACGTGGTTACAATTTTACTGTTAAATAAGGTCTTTTATTTCGTGCTATGCAGAAGCTCGCGAAGCAGCTACAGCAACATTAATCGCGACAATCAAAATTGTCCCGATAACAGAGACAACAACAGCCAAAATGAACAAAATTAGAGAAATCAGACCTAATTTTCTGTTTCTTGGACTTTGTGACCGAGTAATGCAGAAACACTAGATGTGAGAATAACGCAGATACTTACGACTAGCCAAAGAATAGGGAAGCAGAAACCTCCTATGAGTAAGAGAAGAGCCACGTCGTGGCCGTCTCTGTCTTCTCCGTTACCAAAATCTGCTTTGGTAGTTGTGACCACAGTTGTTGGTTGTGCTTGCACGTATACTGGTTCTTGTGTGTATTGTTGAGCGTTTGGGTCTTGCATTGTCTTGTGGTGCTAGCTTGTTGTGTTTTTTTCTGAATGTTGATGCTGACACTCCCACGTCTCTTTTAACCACCACGTCAAAGTAAGACATTTATTCTAGAATAAGTATGTTACGAACGGGTCGTCTGACGCTTTTCTTTTGTGGTAAATGTAGAGGGTTTAGAAGCACGAATCTTATCCTGTGAAGTAAAAAGTCTCCTTAATTATTTATATTTCTTTTTTTAATAATTCTGAGGAACAATACACTAGTACGTAAACGTCTGTTTGTTCTTTGTTACCATCAATAGTATTTATGGTTGCACAAAATTTGTACAACAGTGCTTGCATCTGTTGACCACAGTGATTGATGTGACAAACAATTTAGCTAAGTGGCCATCATGAATCAAATCAATTTTGCGTAGTAGTATTACTTTTGGCACAACGTTCTTGTCATGGATCGCTACTACATCTCTGGGAAAAGAACAAATATTAGTCATAATCTTCTTGTTGATTACGCATGATGGACCGGTTTTTGCATCAATGATAGTTAGACTTACAGATACAACATTTTTATTCAATTATTTGTCTCCCAAGTACAGCGTCCACAGTTCTATCTAAAACACCAACTATTGGTTGTAAAACTTTCGCTCCAACAACAGGAGCTCTTGGATGAGGCCTGGTAGGTGCCACTTGTTTCGCAATACGCAAATTATCTTCCAATATAGCCAATTCTTGCTCGTTCATATTCTTACGAAGTTCAGGAAATATTTGTTCATCTTCTTCGTTCAGGTGTTCCGTTTCCATCAAAATGAATTTGTTAATTGCTCGATCATACACGTCTTCTTTGACATTTGTTTCTGGGTCCATTTCTAATAACAGTTGTAGCACCTCTTTGTTAATTTGATCATCTGTATACACTCTATCCATCCATTTTGTCTCACCGAGCTTGCTTTGGATTAGTGGGTACTGAAACATTAGAAATAGCTGCAAATACGCACCATATATTGTTCTTCAATGCAAGCATGTTGCGAAACAGTGGAGACGATTTTGTCTACAATCTCTTTCTTTTGCTGCACGTTTGTAGCAGCTTTTACTTTATCGAACAAGCCGAAAATTACTTGGTGATCGTCGGATAAGAACTGTAAACCGTCTTTACTTGATCTTGATGTCATCTATGCTTGTTGCTGTGGAAAACGATGAGCTAATAATGAAGCCGAAAGTGTTGAAATAGATTGGGTCAATATCTATAAATGAAACTCGATTCCAAAAAATAGCTTGCCACTGGCTTTTCAACTGCTATGCTTCAATTATTTGATAAACCCATTTGCATGGTCAATGTTAATTTTCAACTGGGAATATAGGGAAAGAATTTTCTAGAAAATTACGACTTGTCAAAATTGTAGTGTCGATGTTTTTCAGTGTTCTTAAGTAAGAGTAAAGGTTTTAAAGTCAAAAATCACGTGCTAGTCGTTGTCTTCTAGTTTGACGTTGTGTTACAATTCAGACAACCGAAGCATCAAACTTTGACAGGACCACTAAACATCTTGTGGTCGTTCAAATGAGTAATGCTATATTAAAAGACCACTTACAAGGTCTAAGAAGTAAAAATGAAGCTTCGCGAATCGCAGCCGCTGTAAAATTGAAAAACTATGTCGAAAAAACTTCGCGTGAACAAAGCAAAGAAAACTTTGCAATGTTTGTGGAGGATGTAAACGTTAAATTAGCGGAATTAATTAACACACGAGACATTAACGATCGTATGGGTGTTATATCGGCTATAGGTATTTCTAACAGCTTTTCTCACATTTATAGAAAAACTCATTGAGTCAAACTATGAAGATCAACGCAAAATATTCCGATTTTCGAACTACCTTCGCAATATATTGTCGATGAACCAAAGCAGCGAACAACTTGCCGTTCTAATGGTAACACGCGCATTGGGAAAGTTGGCAAAAGCGAGTGACTCGTCAAACTCTTCAAAAACGCTGACCGCAGAGTGGGTAGAGTTCGAAATCAAGCGTGCGTTAGAATGGTTGGAAGTTGATCCCAAACACAAAGACGATGGAAGAAGATATGCTGCGGTGTATGTCCTAAAGGTATGCTTTTGCACAT
>JAESGV010001140.1_pt1 | contig 11339 bp, 14 predicted proteins | sample 9269781 | NCBI WGS metagenome assembly JAESGV01 (sample SAMN15741586, study PRJNA653496) | algae metagenome | isolation source: Tildeniella torsiva UHER 1998/13D and co-occurring heterotrophs from... | place: Slovakia: Slovak Paradise National Park, Hrabusice, Kosice Region | collected 2000-01-01 | reverse complement strand
TTCAAGTCAAGGAAGAGATTGCTGGTCTTGCTTCAGCAGAAACCATCAAAAAGTACATTGAAGAAGAAAAGAAGATGGCCAATGCCGATCGCAGTGTAAGAGAAACCGCAGAAGCAAAGAATGACGTTGAGTCATACATTTATGCCATGCGTGATCGCATCATCGACGGTGGTGATTTGTACGCATATATTGACCCCAAGGGACGTCAAGACCTCAATCAACTACTTGATGACACAGAAAACTGGTTGTACGGAGAAGGTGAAGAAGCCACCAAGGATCAATCCAAGGAGAAGCTCTGGGCCTTGAAGAAGCAAGGTGATGCAGCTGAAACTCGTATTCGTGAAGAAGCTGGTCGCCCAGCCGCAGTTGACTCTGTTTTGATTGCTATTGAGGAATATAAACAATTCATACAATCACAAGAAGAAAAGTATGCACACATCGCACAATCAGAGAAAGACAAAGTTGCCGAAAAGGTCACCGAAACTCAACAATGGCTAAAGGGTGAACAAGAAAAGCAATCCAAGCTTGCCAAGCACGACAACCCAAGTCTAACCGTTGCCGCTCTTCAAAACAAAGAAAAGGAATTGCGCAACTTGGCCAAGCCAATAGTAAGCACCCCAGTTCCAAAGAAAGAGGAGCCAAAACCAGAAGAAAAGAAACCAGAAACAACAGAGGCTAAGCCAGAAGAGCCCAAGCAAGAGAAGAAAGAAGAGAAGGCTGACGATACTATGGATCTAAATGTCGATTAAAATTTATTTTTTGATTACTCTGTTGTAATTTGTAGACAACTCACAAGATGTTCTAGAAGAAATGGCAATATGGGATGAAGTAACACAATCACTACTGGGAACAGTACGGCCGTTTAAAGATGGAGAGATCCAACTATTTGAAAGAGATTATGATTTAATAGACCAAGCAGCAGAACTAGCGACAACTACACCTTATTTAAATCTGTTGAAATACTATAAATCGTTAAGTAGGGCAGGAGATAAAGTATTTCAAATATTTCGGTATGTGAGGTGCGATCAAGCTTTCAATCAGTTTTTTATCAAAGGATACGCTAGTGGAATACAGCTTTCAGATACCATTATAGGAACACCACGGCATGAAATTGAAAAAACGGCCAACTACTTTTTATGTACTAACGGCGACAATAATCTCCCAATGACCCTAGGCAAGAAAAGAAACCCTATAGTATGCCCGGTTCCTACACCAAACTTGAGTTTATTTGGCAGCAATGACTGCCCAGATGCAACATTGCATCAAAGAATACAAAATGATTTTGGAATGTTACGCCAACGTGAAAGGTGCAGCACGTATGACTCACAGGCAGCAACTATACCGCTTGGAACACATACTGAGTACTTGATCCCAACTGGAGAGGATATCAAAGAACATGACTTTGTCGCTGCAATTGGATTTCCTGCATATCGTAGAACCAAACTATCAAAATGGGTAGAATCAATATATGAGCGATGGATTTCTACCACGGAACAGTCAACCACTGATATATGCAATGCTGTTGAAAGAATTGCTGCTGAATTGGATGAAATGTTCATCAATCATACAAAGACCATCACTGTTGGATCAGTCCTGGAAGTCTATAGCCAACGCATTGCGTCTGTTGACTACATTTCGTTCCCAAGCATGTCAGGAGGTGCAGTTGTGTCGTTGGATGGAAACAATAAGTTACTTGGTATGAACAATGGTGTTGCAAACGACAGTTTTTTTGTTACCGTGCACCATCCAGCATTCGTACACCAATACTCACAAAATGTACTGCCACATTTGAGTGCAACGCACGGAGAAAAGCTGTTGCCTTGGCTCACAAAGCATATCGACACAGTTGAAAAGTATGTGAGCAAAGACAAATTGCATGCCTTTGGGTACGACAAACAAACCTAATTGCAGTATTGTGTCCCTTCAAAATACATGTTTCGTAGGTTCTTGTTGTTCACTTTTTTTGCTTTACATTGGTCAACCCGCATTCACACAAAATCTAAGCCGATGAGAGTTGTCAGCGCAGTCAAGCTGATGTGTAGGATGTGTATGATGGTCACACGAAAAAAACGCGTTTATATTACATGCAAAGAGAACCCCAGACATAAACAACGTCAAGGAAAAGCAAAGAGCAAATAATTAATATGGAACAAATATGTACTACATACAACAGTGTAAAGTCTCGGAAATTCAAAAGATATAATTTACTATTATTTCGAATTGTTTTGTTGCGTTTGTGGTCGCGGAGTAGGAACTGGCACTTTTGCACTAGCTGTGGACCGTGTCGTTGGAGGATCTTTATTTGTAGATCGTGCTGTTGGTTCGTCTTTTGTACTACCAGTAGATCTCGATGAAGGTGGATCAGATTCTTTCGTTCGTGCGGTGCTCCTGCTGGAAAGTTCCTCATCCTTTGTTCTTTGTGAGCTGCGAGATGTGTATTCCTCATCTTTCGTTCGAGCAGTAAGAGAATTGTCAACTCGATTTGTACGACTCGATTGACTATCAGTATCTTGGGAATTTGCCTTGGCAAGAATTGCAGCAGCTTCTTCTTCCTCTTTTAATTGCAACTGCCTCATTTTAGCCATATTTTCTTCAAATATGACAAGCTTTTTGGCTACGTACTCTGAGAACTTTTGGTAAGATCTCTTTTGCTTGTTTGTTGCGATTCTGTAGTTCAAGAACGGACTGGTGTCATCTATTTCTGAGTTGGCATTTTCTTTGGAAAGTTCATACAGGATTTCAGCGATTTCACGCACTACCAGCTCCTGATCTAACATGAAGTCGCCAAAAACTCGGATAAGCCTATCTAACTTCTTATCGTCATGAATTTCTTTAGCCATTCGAGGGTCCATTAGCTGTACAATTGCAGGTCCCAAGCTCTCTACTCTGTCAACACTTTGTTCTTTGGTGGCTAACAGTCCGATACAGTATAGCAATGTCTGAATGATTTTTAGGTTCTTTTTGATTTTGCTGTTTGAACCACGGCTATCGCGGAAGATTCGTAATACCAGAATTCTCGAGATTAAAAAGTTGACAATCATTACTTTAGCTCTTCTAGCATCCATCTCTATTAATGCTCCGTTCTTGTCGAAGCGTAGTTCGTTTTTTTCTGTATGCCAAAGATAGTCCTTAGGGAAGAGGACAAACTCATGCGTCATAATAGCAAAAAATCGAACTATCGAAAGCCTGTTCTTGTCGGTGTCTTCTTTTTTAGACTCGTCAGTGTTTACTGGCGATATAATATCGTATAGAGACTCTATGATTATCTTGATTTTAGTTTTGATTTTGATGGCTCGTGCTTGGAATTCTTTTGTCTCCATTTCTTTGTCATTAATGTCTTCTGTTTTCTTGATTCCAAAAATGTCTCCTATTACCCCTAGTCTCGCTTTCAATCCATTTGTACCTGAGAATACATCCAAATCGTCTCCATCAGATAACAGGGAATACAAGGGAATTCTAACTAATTGGGTCAAGTACTTTTCAGCACCATCTGAAGATCTGTCAATAAGCTCTTTAAGTTTCTGTCTACTATCTTCGAAAAGTTGTATCCTAGCTTCTCTCTTTTGTTTCATGTGCAGTACAAAAGTAGCGATTATAACAATTCTCTCAAATCTGCGTCTGGCCAGAGATCTCGTGTAGTTTATGCTCTGTATCTTTAGCTCTTCTTTTCTAGCTGTATCAATTATCTCCTCAATTGTTCTTGCCGATTGACCTGGATTGGTCTCCGTGTCAGTATCCTGTAAGGCTTTCTTAGTTTCCCGTAGAAATTCGTCCAGTTCCAAATCATTCGTTTGAAATTCTGAATCAGATTCTTCATCTGGATCTGGTTCCTCTTTTTTCTTCTTACGATTTGTTTTCTTAGCTCTTTTCTCTGGACGCTTCTTATCTTCTTTCTTAGTAAGCTTCAATGATGGTATTCTAGCTTTTTCAGGCTTCACCTCTTCCTGGTTATTATCTTCATTTTCGCTATCTTGCGAGTCGTTTTCGCTTGCTTCGTCATTCCCATTATCAACAGTTTCTGGTTCATGTGTTTCGTTCCTTGCGCTCAGCCTGCGATCAACAACGCGGCTATTTCGTCTAGGCTCTTCGCGGTAGCTGTTTTCTCTGCTTGGCTGCTTTTCTCTTCTCGGAGAGCGAGTATACTGTCGTGAACCATTATTCATTGTGTTGTTAAGCATTGCCTGCTGCACTTGCAAGCTTTGTGCTAAGACAGCTAAAAGTAGAGTACTTGTATCTTGTGGTTTAGTTTCGTTTGCTTTTGGCTCTGGATTCTTCTCTTCCTCTTCCGCTTCTGCGAGTTCGTCTTTGAGCTCTTGCAGATCTTCAATCTGTGCATTTTTATCCTCTTTTAATAAGTGGTCTTTTAGCGCGTCAATTCGAGATTGTAGTATTCGTTTTTTTCGCATTGAAATTCTTAGCTGTTCGAGTTGCACATCCAGCATAGCTTGATGTAAGTCACATATTCAATCTTACATGTCAAGTCGTACATCATAACTTCATTCATTTCGCTCATTGCTTGAGGAGGTCCCATTGTGTTCAAATATCCATTCCACGTATTCTCAAGAGCAAATTGTGATTCAGTATATAAGTTTGCTTGGCTATTCATGTACTGCATCAGTTGTTGTGTAGCTTTTTCGAACTCTGTCTGTGCGTCTGAACTTTCTCCATAATCTTGGTCATATTCCTGAGGCACGTGGTTATAGGGAAACATCAAACTACATCGTGTCCAGTTGACTACTGTAAGCTATTGCTTGTTTACCAACCTGGGTACTTCCAAACTTGAGCAAAGCATGAAAATTAGCTAAACTCAAGCAATGGATGAAGAACTTACTGAACAGATAGTTATTGTCGAGTCACCACATACGTCTCAAACTCCAGATGGCTTCCCAGCTGTGCCAACAACATATACAGAAAGAGAAGTTGATGTTGAAGCGCTGAAGCAAAATTTACCAAAAGAAAGCTACACACCAAAAGTTGAACCTGAAAAGAAACTATATTCTATCACATTTTCAAGAAGACAATTGTGGTTTGTACTTTCGATGTTCTAATAGTAGGGTCTATGTGATTTTATATACTATGATAAGCATTCCTTTGATTTTAGTTTTTGGCGCTGGAATTCTATTACTTATCTTTACATGGGTTCCGTATGATGTGTACGTTTATTCAAACAGCTAACAAACTAGTGCAAGGAGAATACAACAACGAAAACGCAGTTATGTAACAAATTCATTCTTAGTATCGAAATATCATTTACCAAGTGCTTCGTTTTGTTGCTATAACAAGACCGTAGACCATTTGAGGATCAGAGACATCATTACTGTTAGTGTTGAGCAGTGTAAACATTTTATTGATATCTAATAGTTAAGCGTGGATTCAGCGAAAGCTTAGGGTCTTTACAGTTAAGATTCAGAATAAAGGCAAATGGGGAAGAAGATTTTCGCCGTACTTTGAGTTGGTAGGTATTGAAGAGGGACACCACGTGAGGCAGCTAATACTAGATTTGGTTTCAAACGTTGAACCTCGCAGATTGAAGCGAAATGCTAGCGACATTGCAACAGTTGATGAGCTTCCACTGACTGATTCAATATCTGGAATGCGAAGTCTCGCATTGGATCAATCTCCTGAAACTAGTACTGAAGATGAGTACTTGTCAGCCAAAGATCTACCAGATAGTGTAGTAGTAGAAGAAACCTTCAACAACTTTCACAAAACAGCTTTGCGTATTGAGAATTCCCTCATCGAAAAACAATTAAAGAAAAAAGATAAAATGAGCGCAAGTAAAATAGACAATAAAACTTATAATTAAGAAAAGTTTAGTAAAGTTCAGAATCGCTGGTAAACTCAATCAAAATGTCAGCAACAAGAACTATTGGGCTATTCGTTCTACTCTTGTTATTCGCAGCGTTTGTCTTCGTTCAACAACCAGTGGCAAGAACAAAGAAATTTGTCATAAATACTTGGCCCTTTACTAGTGCAACACGCGCAGCGTGGAACGCTTTGCAAACTTCAAATGCGATGGATGCAATAGAAATAGGAGCCCACGTTTGCGAGTTAGAACAGTGCGATCACTCAGTCGGCTTTGGAGGCAGTCCCAATGAAAAGTCAGAAACAACTCTCGACGCTATGGTACGCGATGTCCCACTTGGTTTAATTATGTAGATAATGAACGGCAAAACTAGGGAAGTAGGAGCAGTAGCAAATTTAAAAAGAGTAAAAGAAGCCATTAAAGTTGGTAAGTTAGAATTATATATTAACCTTCAAGCCAGACAAGTACTCGAAAAAACATTCCATACACTACTCGTGGGTGAAGATGCAACTGATTTCGCGATAAGAATGGGATTTCAAACTACAAACCTGAGTACACCCTATTCAATGGACTTGTGGAAGAAGTGGATCGCCGATGGAGAAAAACCAAACTTTTGGAAACCAAAAACACGCGATTTAGACCATAAATGGACTGGACACGATACATTATCAATGGTTGTACGTGACGACAATGGAGATTTAGCATGTGCTACAACAACCAACGGTTTGACATATCGTATACCAGGACGCGTAGGTGATGGACCTATTCCTGGCGCATCGTGCTACGTCGAAAACGGAGTAGGTGGTGCATCAGGCACTGGCATTGGTGACCTTGCTCTTCGATTCTTACCTGCGTATAGAGCAGTTGTTGTGAACATGAAATACAGGAACATGCACCCAAGAGAAGCCTGTCAAGAGGCTCTAGACGAAATTTTAAAATACGAACCAAAAGCTTACCTTGGTTTAGTGTGCTTCAACGATAAAGGAGAGTACGGTGCAGCTGCTATTGGCGATTTTAAAAACTTTTTTAAATACAGCGTTAGAGATGATACAATGCAAGATGTAGTTGTCAAAGAATGGAATCAAACGGAGAAAGATTAAATAATTTATTTTGTTGTCTTGTAGCTCTTAACTTGTTTGAGTAAAGCGGCTGGTTCTCCCGATTTGAAATGATCTCTAACTGGTTGAAGAATGTCATTCAATGCGTTTGCTAGAGCTGGTTTCAAATCTGCTGGATGTAGCAACTCCTTCTTAAAGTCGTCTTCCAACTCTTCGTAAGAAGTGTAGGTCTTGGAACCACCGTTCTCCTCTTTTCTTGTGACTTCAAACTTGCCAGTCTTTGCAAAAATAATGTACTTGATGTATTCTAGACATGGATTACCGTCAACTTGACCTGGTGGGCAGAAAGCAGACTTGATCTTTTTCTTGACATCATCAGCAGTATCTTCCATGAAGATTGCACTATCTGGATCTGTCTTGGACATCTTGATACCCTTCAAACCAAGTAACATGTGATGTGACAAAATAACTGGCTTGAAACGTCTCTTGGCAAGATCGCAGTATTCACGAGCCAATACGTTGACTTTTCTTTGATCCAAACCCAACTGGCAAATGTCAGCCTTCAAGAAGAAGATATCTGCGCATTGCATACATGGGTAAAAGATTTGTGCGGCGGAGAGATCTTCCTTGTCGTTGCGGCCCATGATTTGTGAACAACGAACGATTCTGGCAACGTTGTTTCTTCTTGCAATATCGAGTACGAGTGTCCAGTATTCATTGGCGTTCTTGTTGATAATATCAGAGGATTGTACAAACTCAACTTGATCCAAGTTCATGCCACAACTTTTCCATACTTCAACCATGTACTTTCCGACAGTTTGAATCTTTTTGAGGTCACCACCCATCTTGTTGTTCATTAGAGCGAACCAGTCAGCAACCAAAAAGATGAACTTTCCACCTGCGTCAGTGATCTTGTTCACATTGATGGATTTCAAGATACCTTGAGCGATGTGTACACGCCCAGATGGTTCGAAACCGTCGTATGCGATAATTTGGTCTTTTTTGTTTTTGATAAGTGCGCGAAGTTCGTCTTCTTGAATACACTCCTCACCAACGCTTCTCATTAGTTGGTAACGTTTTTCTTGTTCTTCATCGAGCTCAACACTGTGTTAACCGTTAGTATTGTGATTTTTCATAAAACGTACACTTTTTGTTGTTCTTTTGGTTTTGTTCCCTCTTCAACTGGTTCTTCAACCTTTAACTCTTGAACTTGAGCTTCTAGGTTTTCTACAGCCTTGTCTTGTTCTGTTGACATGTGTATTTTGCTCAAGTTAAAATTGTAAAACGAATTGGCTTTTCAGGTTTGTGCGTTCTTCTTGTCAAACGCACCGACCGCCATTAATTAATCATTTGTGATTTCTTAATGCTGGAGTACAAAGTTATGTTTTGAAAAATTGAAATTTACTGAAATTAACATGCAAGTTATGTCTCAAGTCTGTGCAAAAGGCATTCAGCACAACGGGTTCTCACGTCGTCTCCGACCGTAGTACTAACATTGCTCGATCTCGCTTAACTTCGCAAATCTAACGGGGTGCGGTGCTTTCAAGATGATATGGCAGAATACATTTTAGCAGACTTCTGTTACCACTAGCTGATGAAACTAGTGGTCAACCAACACTTTCTTTATGATGGAATGTGGTGAAACTTGTATATTTACTACAAGATATATAAATTATTCATCAACCTCGTACACCTCGTCTTCATCAACGACTGCGTTACCATCTACACCGTTTTCGTTTCTGTTCCATTCCATGATTTCATCGTACATCATTTCTATTCTGTTAGTATACTTATAAACACATACTCTTAATGTCTGCTACGTCAATATCATCAGAAAAATCAAACTCGAACGGAGTACAGTCTGGTTCATCTGTTGGATCGTGCATTGATTCCAAGTATGGGTGTTTCAACGCTTCATCAACAGTAATTCTCTTTGTTGGATCAAAAGCAAGCATTTTTTCTAGTAGATCAATCGCTTTTGCGTTTGCTTGTGGGTACAAATCTTGTAGACTTTGTTTCTTTCTCTGAGGAAGTGTATCCAAATATCTCTTTGCTTTTATGCATCCTTTGATTTCATCTTCTGGAGGAGTACCACAAACATTCAATATTAAATCCAATTGTTCTAAATAACTTTTTCCTGGGAATAAAACTTTGCGACGTGGTGGTTTGTCTAACATTTCTGCAAACATACAACCAACAGACCATACATCAAGACTTTTTCCAGCGCTTTCCCACATTAATAGTAGTTCTGGCGCTCTGTACCATCTTGTCGCAACATAGGTAGTTGACATTCTAACACTTGTTAATTTGACAAAACCTTACATACTTTGGGTCTATATCTGCGTCTATTCCACGAGACAATCCAAAATCACATAGTTTGACGTCCATGTCAGAGTTTAACAGTACATTGCTTGGCTTCTACGCGGTGTTAGTACGAATCAAAAAAGAACGTACAATATCACGATGGAGGACATTTGCGGAGTGAATATACTTCATTCCGCGTAGTATTTGGTACACAAAGTATTGTACATTTTGGTCTGTCATAACCTGGTTACTATCCAATAACTGTTTCAAATCTACGTATTAGTTTGTATGTTCTGTTACGTACTGCTATCCATAAGGTCCATAACAATGTATACATCTTTAAAGTCTTCAAACGACCGCGGTGGGATAAAATCGACCAGGGAAACAATCTACCGCGTGATTAGTAACAGTGTATACACTTACATTGTCGTGGTCCCTGAAGTGTCTTAGTATTTTCATTTCTCGTAATATTCTTTTCTGGTACTCCCTGTCGTGGTCGAAGATGTTGAAGATTTTTTTAATTGCTACGTCTGCGTCGCTCTCTGTGTCTCTAGCACTGGCTACAACACCATAGGCACCCTGTTTTTGAGTTAATATGAATTTTTTACTGTACCTGTCCAACGACCGATTTTATTTCGTATCTGCGAGATATTTCGAACCTGTTACTCTTGATAACATACGTAACAAGTTCAGGCGATGTGAATTGTTCGTCTATGTCCATGTTTCGTTTCAAGTCGCCTTACAAAACTTAATGCATTAAGCAGACAAGAAGGATTGGACCTCATAGTTTCTAAATTTTCGATTAGATATTAATTGCGACAAGTTCGTGAGAACAACAAGATGCAAACATAACTTGATCAAAATAGATTTACTTTTCTTTTAGGGCATCTTTTCTTCCCAATGGATATTTTACGCTTTTTACGTCACATGCTAGAGCCATACACTTAGATACATAGTCTGATTTCGAGCCATCAAAATTCGCCTTGGAGATGTAGCACTCCTGAAGCTTCTTTTTCATTTCTTCTCTGTCGCACTTGTTGTTCATTCTTTCTGGATTATTGTGTTTCGTACTTGAATTTGTTTTTGTTTTTGTTATGAACAAATAATAGTCGTCATGGTAGAGCTATTTAGTGCGTGTTCAGCTACATATTTTGTAAGAAAGCCAACTGACATATTCGAATATTCTATTTCTATAATTTACCACAAGAAAGAAAATAGTGTGAACAAACTAATGGCAGACCAAACTGTTGAAGATATTTTGAATTCTTATACAGAGGAGAACATAATTAATGCAAACAACGAATACAAACAACGAAGTACAGACACAAACGACTTCATATTGGAACATGTTACTTCGCTAACCCCAAATGAACTCATTGGCGCAAGCTTAGAATGCTATTCAAGGTATGAGAAGACTTTTGAGAAGTATCTAGCACAAAAAGATGAACATGACAAGCAGCGATCAGTTTACATGATGAGAATGTTGGCTTCATGTATGCACTACGCAGGCGTATTTGCTGCGATTCGCTCGTAAAATGCTAATTGTTAGCTGTCCCCAAGTTACAAACCTAAAAATAAAAAACTGATAACTGAAAACGAAATCAAAAACTACTTCAGAATGTTGCACGCTGAGTTCAATCTCTTAAAACACTGGACCGAATCGCAAACAACGAAAGAACAACCAGTTAAAAAACCTGTAGAGCAAACATACGTTCATCTCGAACCACATAGAATATCCAAAAATTAAACAACTTTACTAGTAATCCTCTGGCACAATCTTATGCATTGCATAAAATTCAAGCATTTGTTGTGGAAGTTTCGTCAATGCGTTCCTTGCATTTTGTTGCATATTATCAATATACCTCGCAAACGTTACGTTCCTACACTCTTGCTGTAGTCGCAACAGATTCTTAAAAGGTTCTCCTCCAATACCAATGAATACAATCGACATACCACATCGGTGAGCTTTCTTACAAACTTCGTACGTGTACTGGTAGTCAAACCGATCACCATCTAATAATACCGCCAGGACAAAGTAGTTAGCCACTTTGTCTGCCTCTCGAGCTACATCCATAATAATCTTTGTAAAATCAGACTCGAATCCCATGTCAATCTTTTTCACAAACTTTTTGTACACCTTGAGCATTTGTTCTTTGTGAGCGTTACTTCCT
>JAESGV010001139.1_pt1 | contig 11340 bp, 2 predicted proteins | sample 9269781 | NCBI WGS metagenome assembly JAESGV01 (sample SAMN15741586, study PRJNA653496) | algae metagenome | isolation source: Tildeniella torsiva UHER 1998/13D and co-occurring heterotrophs from... | place: Slovakia: Slovak Paradise National Park, Hrabusice, Kosice Region | collected 2000-01-01 | reverse complement strand
GCTTTGTGGTTATAGAACGGTTATGCACCTGGTATCATGTTAAATTTTAATTGTATTGTGTAGCTATCTGCTTGTAACCGTTTTTAAAGCAAAACAACTAGCTTCTCGCGTGCAAAATCTTCAATGTCACGACTTCGAACTCTAAATCCAGCTTACTGTCACGAAACCCCAAAAGACCCACTTGTCAGACATCGTAGGATCATCAAAATCTATTAACGCAGGTCATGAGTTCATCAGTGACTTGGTTTGCGGTCTTGTGCATATTTTTTCTCTGTGCTCAAGCCCACAACTCAGTTCGTGAACGTAGTATAAACTCTGTCCAAGGCGTTCGTGAAGACGTGATTGGTTTTTGGAGTACAAAACAGGATTCCGGAATAGACTGCAAAGATTATGGACCTGCAGGAAATACACTAAAATCATGTACTGCAACACCACTTTTACTATCAGAAGGCCCAAATGTAGGGAATGCGAACAGAGGATACAGACTTGTCGAAACAACAAACAAATGTCAACAACTGTTCACAGATAACGTTAAACTACCTACGAATGGCTACAGTATCGCGATGTGGGCCAAATATACCGGGAATACGGCCGCAAATACTCGACTTTTTACATTCCAAACAGCAGGAGGAACGCAAGACAGTTACGCAGGTCTCGTATTCGATTCGCAAACAAGATTATCAGCGTTTGTTAACGGCATCTTGGTTTCTCTTTCAAATGGAGTACCACAAGCTTTAGCATGGTATGCAATACTTTTTCTATGGTCTAATAGTTTAGGAACCATCTCGCACTCACAGCATCTGTTACTGGTAACACTCACACATTCAACGTGTATATAAACGGAGTTAATAGAGGATCTACAACGACAAACATAACAGTGTCGTACATGGGAACAGGAAGTATTGCAATTGCGAACAGAGTGACAACGTATATGACCTCAGTTGGATGCTTTTCGCAAGCGAACTACATATCGAACGTATTTTTCGCGTCACGCGTGCTCACGCCAAGCGAAATAGGCGTTTTATCAGATGGATACCATTATTGCAACGGAATATCAGCAGTGTCGAATCAAGTATGCAGTGGAGGAGGACAGTGTTTAGACTTTGAAACTTGCCAATGTACTACTGGTTATAGCGGACAATTTTGCGAGAACTTTTTCTGCAGCGCGTAAGTCATGCGAGATATATGCTAACAATCAAGAATTAAGAGCACAGATCCAACAGTATGTAGTGGAAGAGGTACATGCGTAGGTGCAAACCAGTGCGTGTGTAACACAGGCTACAAAGGCGCGAATTGTGAAACAGTAGTTACATGTTCTGGCATACGGTTCGACTCACCAAACGTATGTAACGGAAACGGTACATGCACAGACACTGATCTCTGCAGTTGTAGCGCAGGTTACTATGGAGATCAATGTCAAAACTATAATTGCTTTAATACTCTATACTTGTCACCAACAGTATGCTCTACACATGGTTTCTGCTCGAGACCTGACTACTGTACGTGTTTCACTGGGTACAGTGGAGAACAGTGTCAAACGTACAACTGTTCTGGCTATCAAGTAGGTAGTCATGGTATTTGTAGTGGACGTGGAAATTGTATCAGTCCAAACAACTGTGCTTGTAATTCAGCAGTCTACTATGGATCAAATTGTGAAAAGTATAACTGTTTTGGAGTGCAAGTTGGTACTGGTGCTGTTTGTAGTGGTTATGGTAATTGCACTCAACCAGACGTATGTGCTTGCGATTCATGTCATACTGGACCAAACTGTGAGTTTGACCTTTGTCAAGGAATAAGTACAACTCTACATCCAAACACTCCACCGTTCGTACTAGTGAACACCTTTTACAACATTACGATCAGAGCAAATGTTACTATTTCACCAAACGTAACGACTGGATTCCTTTGCCGTGTCAACAACGACCCATCAACAGATGTACCAGCATTGCTCACAGGTGTACCTTCAGAGTTCAACTGTTCTATCAAACCATCAGCAGGCGTTTCAGGTTCAAGTGTTGCTTTGGCATACTCTAATTCCTATGGAGCAAGAGTTGTAGCTACAGCAGCACCTTTTTTGGTCGTTCAACTATCAACGCTTGGTTTTAGAACTGATTTTTTGGATTTTGCACAACCAAATGCAAACACAACAGTTGCACTAAAGCTAATACGTGACGAACCAACACAAGTTGGATCGTACGTTAAGTGTTTAATGACATCCAACGGTACAACTACCAGCTACTTGCCTACACAGGCGTTAAGTACAACAGATTTCGGATGTAGCATAAATGAGACCACACCTAAGAATATCTCACTGACGTTGATGCTAGTCTCTGGCATACATAGTCTACAGCTATCTGAAACTATACCAGTACCTGTTATAGGAGGTGCGACGATCAGTCATGTACAAGGATCATCAATCAGTGTAGGTCTAGTGAACACTACTTTTACACCAGTGATCAAGTATGATACCTTTTTCCCAGACTATCGCAACTACTCACAACGCGTGTTGTGCGTTTTGAACAATGACTTATCAAAGACATTCGCAGCGATCTATAATAACGTGACATCTACTTTCTCGTGTAGTCCACAGTACTCACAAGTAGGTCCTATAACAGTGCGACTATACATAATACCTCCAAACGGTATTGTATCATCTTCGATACCACTCTCGTCAAACAGTGCAGATTTGTACATCACCGAGCGAGTGAACATCACTTCGGACGCAACTCCTGCTCCATTCAGTTCCAACTCTTCATATATTGTTACACTTCAGCTAGGATTTTTGACTCCACATGCTGGAACGATAGACAGTTACTACAATCTAGGAGCATTCTTCACATATGGATGCATACTCGGAACTACTGGATTCCCAGGTACTTTTGACAATGTCGCAAGTACTCTCACGTGTACAATCTCTGGATCACCTGCAACGTATCAGTTGTACGCAGCTTTGTACAACAATATCACACAAACATATTCTCCATGGAGTACCAGTACATCTTTTACGTTGTTCACTTTAGCCAACACAATATATCACTATCCATATGTTGTCACGTTCAATGCTAGTGCAGTATTACCAAGTGCTACAAGTTTGACTATGAGGATCGATCAGAGCTTTTTAGCTCGCTCCTGTGATAATATGTTCCTTATGTATTTCGATGGAAATACAACACGATATATTCAAACAACGTGTACAAGTACAACTAGTGTTACCACTGGGAATCTTACAATGATTAGTATTGCGAGTAACACAACAGTGGTACCTATAACTCTCGTATACAACTATAATAGTGTGTACTATGCATTGACAAAGAATACGTACTTAACGTATGTTAGGACACCTATCGATTTTGTAGGATCACCATCGGTGTTCACAAACTCCACACTTGGTACATACTTTCTCTCGTTACAAATTCCCGACACAGCTACACAAATGAACTACTCTTTGATTTGCTATCAAGACACGAGTAGAATAACAGTATCGAATAGAAAGGATCCTGTTGCGCCTGAGAATGTAGCATGTACGTTTGGAGCAGGAAGTACGTTCCCTATCTGCAAGATTGGTTCAATTAACCCTCTGTACACTCCAATTAGACTCAACTTTACATTGAACTTTATCAAGTATGGTCAAGTAATATCAGTGCCTACAAGAGCACATTATTACCACCAAAATGTTAACGTGCAGAAGATTGTTCCGTATATGACTTTAGTAGGCCAAGCAGGCTTTGTGTCGATGGTTACCGATGTTCCATTCCATCCCAGTTTCACATTCCAAATCTATCGTACGTTCTTTACTTTTCCAGGAGTATTCTTTCAAAGTGGATATGTATTTAATAAGCGAGGCAGTATTGCAGACTTCAACACGGTCAACTTTGGCGTCGTCCCCATTAATGGTACAATAGTACCGTACTACCCAAGTGCTCAAACTGGCACCGCCAACACTGACCCTGGCATTTTTGCAGAGCTAGCAGGCTACGAACTAAATATTGCTGGATTGTCAACATCAGCTTCTATCACGAACACTTCAGCCTTTCACGAGTTTGTCGATTTGCAGCTGTTGCCAAAAACGATTAACGCACGTGTCAACTACGCTGGACAAGTACTTTGCTATAAGAGTACGGGTCTACCATACCAAATCCCGCCAGGGTATGCGAACATGCCAATACAGTTCGAGATTCTCGAGTACCCTTTCGACGCTGTTGTTGTCAATAACAGTTACCAGTACAACAAGAACATCACCTTGTACAAAGCTGCGGGTTCCAACATCATTGCTGACATTTCAGTGTTCTCACTCAACATGGTATTTGAACCTCCAAAATACAAAATCTTTGGTGCACCACTTGGCGCTGTCCCAAGATTTTCACAAAATTATCCTGCACTAAGCACAGGTGGAACCATTTACATCATGTACAATCAAAACTTGGTCACTAGGAGATATCCAAAAGCGGTACTACGTGGAACAAATATTCCATCTCTATCGATGGCGTTTAATGAATCTACACTACAGTATGATGAGCGCATTAGGAACACATATTTATCATCTTACTACATTCGCTCAAGCGGCTCATTTAGTCAGACAAAATACTCGTGTAGCTTACCTGACAGCAATGGTATCAGACTTTTCTGTAGCTCGATTGCATACAATTCTTCGCTGCTCATAGATAACTCCTATCTAACACTCTATCCTTTCTTTTGGATAAACAATGCTCCGTACTTGGCAACAGAAGATGTCATGTTGTCAGCAAACGATCTAAATGATGACATGATGAAGCTGTATTACTTGGATCAAGGATTAGTGTCAATCATCTCTAGTGACAAGCTGCTACTTACGCAACAATTGAGCAATGTGACAATAATGTACAACAATACATTTTTGCCAAGCTCCATCATCAAATCGGGATTTGTCTATTGCAAATTCTATAACATACGCTTCAGTAAATCTGTAAACGTACCTGTAGAACTCGTAAGTGGCACAAACTTCAAAGGCACGAACAATACGTACGTATTCAATTGTAACAAGATGTTTGAATCTGGTATGGCTGGAGATACTCTGATAAGCCTAGTGTACGAAGAGTCAGATGCTTCGGCAACGTTACCTAGCACTACAAGCTTTATCTTATCAAACAATAGTGCCTCCATTGTTTTCGTTGATCCTATCAATATTGTATCTATCAACCCTGGAGTTACAAGTAACGGTGTCAATGCATTGGTAACGCTCAGTACATCGTTTGTTTTTACAGCCACATACACTGACGTATCTTTTGCTATCAGATACAAGTATAACACTACTGACTATTTCTATGTTCCAGTCGATTCAAGCTCTTTTTCGTTACAACAGTTCAGGTTTTTCATCAATGGAGCTTTCACTGGGGATGCTAGTGTTGAGATTCTAATGGTGATTGGAGCTGTCAACTACACAGTAAGCGCTGCGCCAACAACGCTCAAGTTTATCAATGGAGATTTTATCTCACCTACCTATGGCACCATTGCAGGTAATACCTCGGCTGTCGTTTATAACTATGGAGGACCACCTGATACGTTTGTCAATATCACTTTTGTTGGTGATGACAATACTTATTTCCCATGTGTTCGGTGGATAGGCCCATACAATCCACAGTTGAATTGCACTACACCTACTATTGTTGGCAAAATACCATTCCAGAGTTTCTTTACTCGTATTGGAAACGTAACGCTGACAACCAAGTACGTAGTGATCGACACTCGAGTAATTTCACTAGATGCGACAACGTTTAGCAGTGTGGGTACTTATGTGTTAAACATAACTTTCGACTCAACAGTAACTTTTGGCTCATCAGAAGGAACTGCTGTCGTTAAAATAGACTCTTCATCAGTAATCTCATCTAAAACTGACAACATTGGCGTACTAAACGCAACAAGATCTATACAGAGAACGTATTCCGCACTACCTAAAGGTACATATGTGGTGACACTCTTGTACCAAAACCCGAATATTTTCGAAGCAGGTTCGGCGGTGGCATTCACCAACGCGGCACCAATTAAATTTATTGAGCCCGTATCCATATCGTTTGTACCCAATACTGCAAGTATAACGCTAGTTGGGTCAGTAACACCATTCTCTATTGCAATAGATGCAGTGTCTATGGGTGTTAGTCAGGATGTATCTTGTAGATTTGACAATGTTAATGTTACTGTTAGCTCCATTTTATACCCAAATAATACGTTAGTGTGTTTCGCTATAGCATATGCTCCAGGTCTCGCCAACTTGACTGTATGGTATGAAAACAACACAACAAAGAAAGGCGGAATACAAATTTCATCTAATGCTCTCGCTATTCCTTTCATGGAGTATTTGAACGTTAGCAAACCATTCCCATCTGTAGCATTAAGCCGAATACAGGAAGTCACTTTAACAACTAGCATTACAACACCTGCTAGTCTGTTTGCTCCGTATCTCAGCTATGTGTTTTTATACTTTGATAATTCCAGTGAGATCATTCAAGGAAGCATTTTGAACAACCAGCAACCACCTGCAACAAGAGTTGGATCGAATCAATTCAAAGCAAACATCACAGTACTCAATTTGAACAACACGCAGTTTGGTGTGATCATTTACGCGAAAGCAATAGCTACCAATCAGTTAATTCCTATTTGCGATAGAACTTACTACTATTCCTACCCTAAGCCTCTTATTTTGTATAGGAACATTACTAGCCCAGGTTTGTTCCAGAAGACAGCTGCAAACGACGCCGCGATGGTAACACTCAGTGTAGAAAATATTCTGTATGCCACCAATGATTTATATTGCAAGTACACACTGGATAACGTTACTTTTTCGTATGCACCAGTCGCCCTAAACTATACTATCCTCTACACAGCTCTCGATAACAACGCCTCTATGTATACTACTGTATTCACCTGCAAGCTTAATGTTGTACATGGCTCCAACGCAACAGAGATGGTAGATATCAAACTATGGCATAATGGAGTTACAGGACCACCGCCAAGCAACGGAGTTAGTCCATATTCACAAGATGTAACACCCACTGCTGCTACTATCATGTTCTATGGAAAACCAGCCTTCACGTCGTACAATTCTGTTCCATTGAATGGCGCAATAACACGTCCAATCGCACTGAACCAGTACATATCATCGGATCTATTATTGTACCCCTTTATTAGAGTTGGTTACGCGGTGTATATAAATAACGGCGGCGTAACAACTCCTATTACGTGCGATTTTAGTGGGTCAAGTGCCAAATGTGTAGTGGTATCATCGTTACTTTCAGTGCCAATCACTCCTATCTTACTAAACTTTACCATCTCAGCTATTGACTACTATACTGGACAAGTATTAGTTATAAGTATGGAGCAACTAGGATATATCGAGCCTGTTACAGTTGATAGGTTCTATCCATATATTTTACCAGCAGCAGAGCTCGCAGCGACAACGAAGCAGATCACTATGGTTTTATCAGGTCCTGTATCGTTGACGTATGGATTCAAATGTGTTGTACAATCGCGAACTAACACGAGTCAATATGCCTCTTACAGCGCAACATCACTGAGCTCCACTATGTTCATCTGTAACGTGAGCAGCTTTGGTGCTGCTGAAACAGCAACTTTGTCACTACAACATATCTCTGTACAGCCTAGATATAATAACGCCTTAACATCAGTGGTCTCAAACACCGTATCAATTAGCTTCGTCGCACCACTTCGTTATATAGTACCTATAGCACCTGTAACGTCACTTGGGTCGTTAACTATCCAAACAAAAGACGCTCTACCCTCGCCACCTACAGAGTTCCATACTCATTCGTACTACAACTATTCTATTACACTACGAGATAGAACAAGTATAGTACCACTACAAAACTGTGGAATTCTATCCAACATGTACATACAATGTTTGGTACCAAACTATACTAATTCATATCCCTCCTCGCCATGGTATGTGAATATGGATTTGAACATGATGGGTAACAAGGTTATTTCACTACCCAAGTTTGCACTGATTACCGCTCCAACATTTTTGTCTGTACTACCATCAAATAGAGTACTCACTGCGCTAGTACCACGTAGTGCATCATACATCACTATCACTGGTACATACTTTTTCGTGTCAAGTACCTATCAGGCAACTATCACGTACTCGTGCCAATTTTGTATGAGTATTGTATCAGGTACTAGTACGCAGACAGAACCCTGTACTACACTAAGTGGCACCGCGTTGTCGTGCCGCACTCCTCAGTTCAATAGTGCCACTAACGTTACAATTTCTATTTCAATGGGTGGTACTACGTACGCTACAAACCTAATGTTGTCAATCATCAATGATAACTCGAAACAAATCACAAATGTGGATGATAATGCAAGCAAGTGTAGTCCATACATTTCTCAAACATTGCAAATCACCGGAAATGGATTTGAAAATACTGCCATTTGGGTCAAATTCTTCGACTATGGTACTTTAAACCTATTGGATACGACTACAGCTCAATATATCAGTTCTACACTAGTGACTATACAATCACCTATTCTGTGGTCATACAATTTAGTTTATCCAAGATCGGTATGGTTCTCTATATCGTTTGATAACGGAGTGAACTATTTCTTGTCATCGGTAAAACAGTTGTATTACCCTACACCTGCGACAATGTCAGTAACTCCAACATCGTTCCCTGCCGGAAAGCTAATACCTTCTTTAACGATTAACTTTTCAAACGTTACTGTCGGTGTAGGAAGAGAATTGGTATTTGATCTATATGACTCTGTCAACACTAGTTATCCACTAGTTTGCAGTCTCGCATACACTAGCGTTTATAGTTGTTACAGTAGTGTACCGCTACCAACGCAAAAGGCTTCACTGTTACCACGAGCATTTGCGGTAAACAAAACCAACCCTAGTGATAGTTTGCCCGTGTACACTCCTACTCCATCAACAGTACAAGTTTATCAGTTTGCTACTGTTCAGAGTGTAATACCACTACCAATCGTGTTTGGATTAACAGATACCATTACATTGTCAGGTGATTTCTCGTCAATACTTGACCTAGCAAGTACATGCTTTGATGTCACAAAGAAATGTTTCTACGTTAGACAAGATTATGCTCCAAAAGAGAAATCAATTGGACTCAACCTAGTTTCACTTACAAGCACTAGTGTTGTATTGTCAGGTCTCTCGTACTATTCACCAAACATCACTGTTACTTCGTCTAGAAGAATCCAAGCAACAACAGTAACTGACATCGTATTGAGTGTACCAGGAAGCACATCAAGCAATGATGAAGTTTTAATGAGCACAGAGTCATCTACTTCTCCCTTCACTATTACTGCATACCCCAAGTATGAACTACTGCATACCTATAACATGGACTTTGAGAATGATGTTGATACTACGTTTACATTCCAAGCTACTCACTTGACACTCAACGGTACCAATTTCCCAACAAACTATGATCCAACTCAAGTTCGTATCAAGTTTAGTAACACTGGTAACATCACCAAGTGGTTCACTGGAAAAGAATTGAATTTTACATTGTTAGATAGTCAATCGGCAACATTCATTGCACCAAGCTTTGCTGTGTTAGATGTGTCTCAAACTCCTCGACGTTTCCCGCTAGCAGTTTCATTGAGTCTTTCATTCAACAACGGTGGAACTTACGCAAGTATAACGATCAATTATTTGGACTCGTTCCGTCAACCAGTGTTGACAAACATTGCTCCGATTATTTCTCCTCGTATGGCAACAACAATCATTCTACAAGGCAAGTACATATCTACAGTGTCATCTTGTACGTATAGAATTGATGGGTTAGCAGAGACTACTGTTCTGGCTACTGTAAACAGTAACGATACTGTTTATGGTAATCACGTATCGTGCCTCATACCAGCATCAATCGCTACAAATCCAAACGTGTACTTGGTCAATGTACTTGTATCAACAATTCGTGGAGAAAATTCTACTGGAACAATAACCTTTGCGTTCCATGATACTCTTAACATTCTCAAAGTAAGTCCAAACAGTGGAGCTACAAGTGGAGATCAACAAGTAACACTATCCATGGTCGGTGTATTCGCAAGATATGACTTGTATGTTCGTTTCAGTGAATCTATCAGTCAAGTACCATGTAGACTTATCGATCTAGAGTATGATGGCGTAACATCTACGGTAAACTGTACTACATTGATTCATGTAGATGGACAAGCAGCTATCATGGTCAGTTACGATCAGATAAATTGGTTCTACAAGGGTGGAAAGATTTACAAAACAGGACAAGTAATTCCAGCAGATGGTTACAACTACCAATATATTGGATGTCCTGCAGGTTACACAACTGCAAATCTTGCTGAACCATGTTCACCATGTCCTGCAGGAACGTACAAACCAACATCAGGTTCATACGCATGTATTCCTTGTGCAAATGGTACTTACACTGGACTCACAGGACAAACAAACTGTTCGTTATGTCCGTTGTCCATGGGCTCAGCACTTGGATCTAAAACGCTACGTGATTGTGGATGTAACATTGGATTCTATTTCAATCCTGATCCACCAAAGAACTATATGGTTGATACTTGTCTCGTTTGTAAAGTTGGAGCAAACTGCAACGGATTCAACATTACCATTCCTGATGCACTACCAGGATATTGGCATACGGGAGCAAAACCATACGATTACTTTAAATGTTATCCAGCAACAGCATGTCTAGGAGGAGGATATAACAACTGCTCCGCAGCATACAATCCCGTTTCACGAGTATGTGGTATTTGTCAAACTGGTTACTACAAGTGGCGTAACGCGTGCGAAGAGTGTACTCCAAACGCATGGTGGAAACTATTACTTGCCCTTATAATCGGTGGTATCATAACAGTTGTATTCTTTGCCATTTCAAGTGCAAAAGCTTCACATTTATCATCAATCTCTATCGCGTTTAGTTTCTGGCAAATTATCAGTATATTCGCTTCGTTTGATATTAATTGGCCTAGTTTTGTGAGTGGAAGTCTAACAGCAGCCTCAGTTATCAATTTCAATATTGATTTCTTGAGTCCACAATGCGTGTTCCCAGAAATGACTTTTGTCTCCAAGTGGGTTGTCATTTCACTACTGCCATTCTATTTCCTAGTCGCGTTTATCATATTGTACATTTTGGGAGAAATAAGAGTTTTCATTACCAATAGAACAGGTCGATTCATCAAAATCAAGTATATGGCCTTCCGTGAAGATGAAGATATCGAAATCAACACCAGAGACAAATTTGAAAAAGTTAAAATTGCAGCGATCAACTCTATCAAACAAACACTCAACTTTTGTATCAACATTTTGATATGGATACGAAACTTTTGCGTTTGGTTCCT
>JAESGV010001138.1_pt1 | contig 11343 bp, 11 predicted proteins | sample 9269781 | NCBI WGS metagenome assembly JAESGV01 (sample SAMN15741586, study PRJNA653496) | algae metagenome | isolation source: Tildeniella torsiva UHER 1998/13D and co-occurring heterotrophs from... | place: Slovakia: Slovak Paradise National Park, Hrabusice, Kosice Region | collected 2000-01-01 | reverse complement strand
GAAATGAAAACTTTACAGACGGAAATAAATGAACTAGCGTACCAGGAGAAGACTTTGGATGAACATATTGAACAAGTACAAAAAACACTAAAAAACATGACTGAAAGCGACGAGTATCAGAAACGAGCCTTTGTCACATACGCCGATATTAGAAATATTCCAAGTTTGCGCGATAGGACAGTCATAGCCATTCGTGCTCCTGCAGGAACAACTTTAACGGTTCCAGATCCAGATGATGTAAGTTTATTTGCTCTATTTAACAATGATAGGGAATGGTCTATCCAGCGCGTCGATTCCAAATCTATTTGCAGTCGCCAAGTGCACCCATTAAAGTATATCTACTATCTGGAGATGAACAAACACAACAACAAGGAGAAGTAGAACAACCACAAGCAATCGCCCAGCCAGAATACGACCAAGGAGATATAGAAGGTATGCATGGAATGCAACAGCCAATGCTGGATGAACAACAAAGTGATCCAGACTTTATCTATGGTCTAGAAAACGAAGGTATATCAGACTTGTATGGTGCTTTCAATTTCTAGCGAACTTGTATTTATTACAAACTTTCATATTTGGTATTAGCGCAGTCTATTTTTTCACGGATCTGGTTTGCAAACAAACTTTTTGAAACTCGAGAATGGCGAGGTTCCTGTACCTATTATTGATTTTCTTGTTATTGATTGTCGCTCTATCGCATGGAAAACGGTTTGGGAAACGGGATTGGTTTGATGATTTACTCGATGAACCTAGGAGCGCTAAACGATTTGATTATCAAGAACGGCATGTAAAATACAAAAGAAAGTACAGAAACGTTTTGACAGCCGATGAGAAGGTTCCATTAGCTGAGGTTGTCGCTGTCACAGAAGCAGCAAAAGTCGTAGAAGCAGTACCTGTACAGCAAGAAACGAGTGTTTCTACGAAAACACCACCGGTAGTCACAGCTGAACTCGTAACTGTGAAGTACACCGATTCGCCAATGTCGAATATTCAAAAAGAGCTAAATAAGAGAGGATTGTACATGTCGGATGGCGCGTTGATAGCAACTATAATTGGTTCAGCGATAGGATTAGCATTACTTGTGGCCATAATTGTCGGAGTTATAATATTTTGTTTGTGCTGTAGGAAGTCAAGTAAAAACTCGTGGGTGCCACCTTTCCAGAAGCAACCTGGGTCTACGCCGTGGTTAGCGAGAGGCGGACAAAAAACTAACTAAAAACTGTATCATTAAAACTTTTAATTCAAATTTCGTGCTTGTTTCGAAATCGTTTGCAACGTGTCACCTTTCTGCAAACGTTTAGGTCATCAGCATGGGCAACACAAGCGTCTCTGAAGAAAAGCCTGACGTAGACTCCGCCCAGGAGTGGACAGCAGAACAGGTTTTCACGTGGTTGGAGCAAAATGGATTTCACATTCAAAAGTGTTCGTCTAGTAGTTGGTTTTAACATTTACGCAGATAAATTCCTGGCGAACAATATTACTGGATGGCGGGCGCTTCAGATGTCAATAGAAGACTTTGTTAGATTGGGAATATCAGACGAAAATGCGAGAAGAGTTTATATCGCGATACATAACGAGTTAGAGCCAATACGACAGTAATTACAAGTTTGACATAACTGTATCGCGGCTCATACTTAATTCACTTTTAAGGCTAATAAGCATCAAAAATCTGATCATTAAGGATTTTGAGGTATTATATCTATCCGAGAACGCAAGTAGAATCTGGAATAATTACGAAATGGCCAGACAAATGCAAGGTGGATATCTCACAAAAAGGATTAAGACTAACATCGTGGAACGAGATGGATTTCAATCATTATTTGAGATTTAGAAGACTGATTAAATTTTCAGTAAGAGGTCTCAAAGTGAGCTGCTTTTAGGGAAGGCAAGTAGATTTGGAAAATAGTCAGTAATGGACGAATGAAATAAGGTGGATCTTTGATCAAATGACAACATGTTGAGTAGGTAGCGGCATTAAGGATTACAACCCCAGTGGCAACTGTTATTTACCTGTTTAGCACAGTTTCTAGTATAATTAAACCAATAACAGATAAATGCATAATAACATGGACACAATATTTGGTTTATGATGTCTATTGGTTTGAGAGTCCTTGTTGTAGTCACTCATTATGTTGGTCTTGTTACTTAACAATTAAAATGCCGAGACAGAACGACAAACATTGCTTGCCCTTAATCGTGCCTGTCAACAGTCAAACAAAATTGCAATTCATGTCAGCCAAGTCTGTGGTTCTCATCTCGTGTCTGGCCATTCTCGCAGTCATCACTCACGCGCAATACTATAGTAATAATGCCTAAAGATAACTAACTCATAAGCGTATTCGTCCGGTCTCATGGCTATTTGCTTGCCAAAAATACGTGCACTCGATTGTCGCGTGGTAAGTCCTACAACAACTATAAAACAGGTTATTATATCGACACCAACAAGGAATCTCTATGTAGAGCCAAACTTGAACAACAAATTCGGGTCATTTCAGTTCCAAATGTTGAATGCTGACTTTGCAAACTTAAATGTAAGTAATCTGACAACAAATAACGTTAGAACCAAATGGTCAATATTACCGTGAATAGTACAGGCACAAGACCAGTAACACGAGGCCCATTCACATTTAATAAAGTCGTAGATGCAGTTGCCATGATTGACCCGGTTGAAGACTACTCTAGCACATACTACGGTTTGGCTTACATCGAAGAAAAAAAGTTGTACGTAGCCTACACTGGACCAAGTTCCGATTTTGTCAAGATAAGAGCAATAAGTTGTACAGGAGCTGTAATCCATAGCTGCAATACGTACCCATGCGCAATGTCTAAGCTGGACGACACAAGCACTTATTATATTGATATTGACGCTAGCTCAAGACCAGATGCGTTAATCACTGCGTCAGGAACTTTGTTTAGATCATCCGACCAGCTCAATGCATTTCCTACTGACAATCAGTGCTCTAGCAAAGCAAATATACCTGCAAGCACTAGTAGTCCAACTAATTTCTTTTCTGTGCCAGGTAATGCTATTGGAGTAGCTTGGGGTATCACAGGAGCTATATTTGTGTTTGTGATCACATCAGTGATCTGTTTAATTACGTTTATTTTCTTGATGATAAGAAAACAACGTGGATTGTCATTATGTTGTTGTACCTGTCGAAGAGCTAAGCGATACACCTACTCACCAGAAACTCAATCAGGTAACTCGGTAAACATCCCTCCAAGCGAGATAGTTCACGAACGAAGAACTCCTCAGCCTGTATATAATCCTGCATACAATCCTTCGTACATTATTCAACAGCATCCACCCTCTGCGCCGTTACCTGATACAGCGCAGGTTATGTCATTTGATGGAGGCGACAATGTAATGTTAGATCCTGTAACGGGACTTTTTATTGTGCAACCATCAGCACTAGAGTTAGGAATGGAATCAAAGATGTAAATACTTTTAAGCTAATTTGATTTTTACAACTTTACTCAAACAATCCATGGTGACGCATCAAGTAGTCGACGATGTTTGACACACTGGTCAATCCACGCTTCACGAACAATTACAGTGGCATTGTCCCGCTGTTCATACTCGTTTAAGGCTCCACTCGCGTCGTCTGACACGATAATATGCGTAATAATCATATCTTCGTTATTAATTATACCGCCAAACGACTTAATGTTCAGTGGACAAATGCCAGAAACACCAGGCTCGCATACAGCAATTATTTTTTCGAAAAAGAAGCGTTCAGGCATTTTTGCTCGCATTTTCATACGAATCGAGTTCAACTCATCGGCGTTGATATCGTCTTCCTCCATCTGTTCACCAACACTTTGGAATGATTCTTTCAAACTCGGCTCCGTAGCATCCTCAAAGAAAGAGTCTCCAAAAGAATCATTACTGGCACGAGTCTTCGCTTCAGTTATTTTTCCCACAAATAACATATCACGAGCAGTTGGAACAATCAGTCTATTGGCATCGAAACAAGATTTCAACCACGACAAGTGCAGAACATCTTTGGTTTCGAATCTATTTCCCATTTTAGAGGAGGCGATAAAGTTCTTCACACGAAGGGTTTCATCTCCCACAACGATATAATTAGTATTGTCACTTGGATTTTGCACACTTTTTCCGCCATACTTTTTGATCATGATTTCGATATCAAGTTTGGAATGTTCTTTGGAATCAGATAGCAGACAGACCTCAGTGCCAAACAAGATGTTACTCTCGACCTCAACTTTGGAGACATCTGTCTCAGCGAACGAACTCATGACAGTGAATCGTGCCCGCTTAGAGGGAAGCGATTCTTCATGGCTAGTACTCTTACGTTTCTTTGGCGAGGCTTTACCTGTGATGCGTTTTCGTTCAGGATCATCACTTGCTGCAACGAGTTCTCGTAACAAGCTCATAGTACAGCATTGTGTATAATCTTTGTCGCTACGAACTCGTTTGGCTTGTGGAAAACGAAGAGAATAGCCTGATGACATGGACGTGGAAGTAGATATGCTTTGGCAAGCAATCTCGATCACTTTGGACTTGTGTGGTTCAATCACGACATCAGGAGTGTGTTGCTTCTCAGGAGTCCATGAACTCCACTCTTTTGGAACACCTTTGTATGGACTCCAGTGATCACGAAGATCACTTTGAAGTTTGAGTAACTCTTCTTCACGGAATCCACTTCCAACTTTGGTCAGTGTTTTCCACTTGTTACTTTCGGTATCTAGTACTGCAACCAAAAAGTGAGAGATCGACTTCTTCCCGAAACGAGTACCGTAGTAGCCTCCAACAATGATAGCATCAACAGTATCGGCTACGTTAATGTTGTATGGTTTGAGTTTGGTCCAACGACTATCTCGAGCTCCAGGTTCATACTTGGATCCAGTTTGTTTAATGACTATTCCTTCGTATCTATCACCGATCGCATCTTCCAAGGCTTTGATAAGTTGATCACTGTTGGATAATGGTGTTTGTGGCACAATCTCAAAGTGAGTAGGCTCTGTGTGGATAGTTCGCTCTAGAAACTGTCTTCTGTAACTCAATGGCTTTTCGAACAACGACTCTTCATCAGCGTGGAGGATATCAAACGTGCAGAAACAAAAATGTTCCTCGTCCTCGTTACCACGTGTTGCTAAAGTTAGAACCAAACAATAGTCATACCATGCTCTGCGTTGCTACTAAACTCTTTGAACGTTCCCATCACCTTACTATACACCATCATCTCACCGTCCAAGATACAACTAGATCGTGTTAGCAAGTATGATCAAAAATTACCTTTTCAAGTCACTCGTACACTTTCGTACAAATCGATCAAACTTGGAAGCATAATGTCTCGTGTACTCGACACCGTTGCGAGTATAGTACTTGATGCTTAGTCCTTGTTTGTGTATCACCACACGTTCGCCATCGTACTTTGGTTCAAACACGTATGACGAGCAGTGAGTGAAGTCGATACCGCTGATATCTACACGAGGACTAGCTAGCATGGGCGTGAACACTTGGAATGGTTTTGTGTCCTGAGGTTAGGAGAATGTTGAAAAAGTACCATTTGGTAGTCTTCATCGAAACATTTTGTACACGCAATGCGGAGATCATTACAGTTGAGATAAATCGACTTGGCTCGAGGATGGAAATGATTCAAAATCGTATCTTCTCCCATATGGTAGTGCATATCTACGAGAATGAGTGGAATGTTGATAGTTACCCTTTAAAATGATTCTTAAAATCCATTTGACCTCTAACGCTGATGCGAGTCGAATTAACTTTCCCATAAGTACACGTTTCTGCGCGCTATCGTGTAAGCATATTGATCAAATAAACCTACACATCAGCTTTGCATATCTCGTTTAGATGTTCATTTAACGAATGAACTGTTAATGTTCCCTTTCCTGTCCAACTTCGACGTTTTAAAATATCATAAACGCTTAAAATGTTAGATGTTATGACACTCAGAAATCAACTTACACGTCCGCGAAATAGTTGCCATTAGAATGTGTTCCTGGATCTTTGTAGTTTTTAAGTTTGAGCGCATCTTCGCAATTTCCGTTCAATGGAACTATGGCGATGATTTGTAGAGCTAATTGAGCTTCCTTCATTCCATAGATGGCTCTAACTTTGTCGCATTGTGGAATCATCAGACGCATAAAAGGGTAATAGTCTGCTCCTCGTTTTTTCAAGTGCTTCCAAATCTCGTCAAGTCTTTCTTTCCTCTTTTTCGTACTGGATTCCTTTTCCAATGTTTCTAATGGTTAATCTGTAAAGTATTAACGCTACCAAAATGCTGGCAAAGATTGCTAAATCTACTTCGTTTATCGACGTCGTAAGTTTGAATTTCGTCGATAACGACTAATGATTCTGAACTGCGTGTCTGTGTGATGACAATGTCTTCGTTCATTGTGTCAGATAGTGAGTGGTTATTACAACATTCAAAAACAGTTCTTTTCAAATCTATAATCTTGATTATTACTTCGTCTAGCTCACCATAGCTAGATCTCTCTGAAGTATTTCAGCTACTTTTGAAGTCATTTTCTGTTTGTAATCAATCAATCATGAGTATCTGCTCACGATGCTCTACACTCATCTTTATACTGATTCTTATAGTCCACATATGTAACAACGCTTCAAGAGATCGGTACCGTAGTAGACCCAAGTTCAAAGAAAGAAACAGATTTGATGATACTAATGGCAACAATTATCGAACAAAAAGTGCGCGATCTAATGTTCTTGTTGCAGATGCAAGTACATTGTCGGTACCATCTAACATATCCTTCACAAACCACACGCTTATGTCAAACACAACAGATAACTCGACGTCTTGGGAAGATTCTTTTATTCATTTTGCAGAAAAGCTGCACGTCAAACTAGACAGACATGGAGTAACAGCAATTATCATTTTAATTTCGATATTATCAGTAGCTATTACATTATTATTTATAGCAATTGGTTTGGAGATTGCATTCTGGTGCATTGAACGAAGAAAGCCCATAAAAGAAAGATTTGCATTTCTCAAGAAGATTCCAATTAAACGGTAAACTTGAGCTAAAGCTTTGACTTTGTTTGAAATCTACCACGTTTACAAGTAAACAGACAAGCGACATCTCCACAACTGCGAAACTTTACGCTACCGTTACTCGCATGACACCGCACAACGACAAACAGCAGTTAAATACTGTCTGACATAAAATCAAAAGCGAGAAAAATAATGTAGAAGACAATACCATCTTTATGCATTGTTCAACAAGTTGTTCGCTACTGAAATACTGAATTTGGACTTTGGAATGCATTACTAGTTGACGACCTTCCCTCTTAACGTATTTTTAAGCTCACAGATGAGTATAAGTGGGACACTTGTCGCGTTACTGTGTTTGACCACTATCGTGGTTTCACAATCGACAACTGCAACTCCTACACCTACACCAGCACCTACACTACAAACACCATTATCGATCACTTACTCATTTTCCGGGAGTATCGTACAAACAATAGGATTCAATGGTGTGTACGCGTGTGCAAGTGCACCATCGAAACTGTATGGAAATCTTGACGATGGACTAGATGCCCTATTAAACCCGGTAATGATAACAAGTGGCTTGGCTTTTGATTCAAGAAGAAACAGAGTCTACTTTTCGGATGACATGTGCAACACGATAAAGTACATTGATCGGAATAATTCAAAAGTATACAAATTAGCGGGATACGGAACATGGCAATATTCTGGCGATGGAGGTTCTGCATTATCAGCGAATTTTAAAAGTGCTACTGGATTGGCGTATGATCCTGTAAATGATTTACTATACGTTGCATCAAACGAGAATGTTGTACGAGTGATAAACGTTACAAGTGGTACGATTTCTCTCTTTGCAGGTATGATACGAAAAGGCATATTGACTATTTAGGAAATCCTTATGGTTATACTAGTGTGATGGGTTTAGGTGGACAAGCAAATCAAGCTTCTATTGGTTACAGACCGAATGGAATATGGTAAGGTTCTAAAAGGCAACTAACAATTAGTCTTGATTACGTACGCAATCGTGTCTATATTATGAACAACCACGCACAACTTGCATTTATGGTAGATCGAAATACAAATATTATAAACATTATTGCTGGTTCGAATCAACAAGCTGGTAGTAGTGGAGATGGTGGACCTGCAACAGCTGCACTACTGCGCGATCCTTACCAATGCCAAGTCGATATGGTCAACAATTTACTGTATATCGCTGGTGCCTCTCGAATACGAGTCATTAACATGACATCAGGAAACATTAGTACTTTTGCAGGTAATTTCTATTCAGCACACTAACATACAAGGCATCGGAACAGGTATAAATAGTGGAGATAACGGATTGGCGATAAACGCTGGTTTTTCCGTGAACAATCAGTTCTACCTCGATACAGATTATGGACTAATGATTATTCCAAGTGGTAACTTGATCAAAGTGATTGATATGGCTACGAATATTATTACGACTATTGGTGGTGTTGATAATAGTAATGTAAACACTGGTGATGGAGGACTATTGTCGAATGCTACTTTTGCTCCAAAAGCAATTGTTCTAGATAGAAGCAGAAGTATCATGTACTTTTTATCGGGTACGTACCTGAGAGCAGCAAACATCTCCAATATAAGACCTCCTACGGCGACACCGACACCCACTCCAACGCCAACAACCACGCCAACTCCTACTCCAACAACTTCTACGCCAACACCTACACCTGTACCTGTTGCTCCAATCTGTTTTGGATTAAACGACTCCAACGCATGTAACGGAAACGGAAAGTGCGTTGGAGATAACAACTGTCTATGCGATAGGAACCATATCATCGGTAAGAAATGTGAGATTAACGTACAAACGTCTTCAAGTTCATATATAGTGTTTGACGCCAACACAAACACTTCTAGTATCAATATCGACCCTATTAACGCTATCGGAGCAAGTGGACCAGTTTCATACTCGTTCACAGGTGATCACATCTCGTTATCGTCAAACTTTACACCCACAGAAACGGCAAAGAAGGCACTATGTTTGAAACCGAACATTATAGTGAATGGCGTTCAAACATATATTGCTTTTAATCTTCCTACGTTGTTACCAAGTCGAACAGCGTTAGAAGTATGGTTAAGTGATGTAAAAGGACAACATAGTGTATCTTCATCGATACGGCAAGGAACGGCAAGTAGTCAAACGCTAGAACTTGTAGCAAGAGTAGATAATGATCATCAATCTGTGACATTGCAAGCAAACACTACGTACCTGTTACTGATTGCTGTAGATAGCACTGGTACATTTATAACAAGTCAAATTGTTGATGCTGTAAGTAATTGTATAACTCCACTAACATGTGTAGAAAAACACTCCTCTGGTAACTTCACAGACTTATATCTCGGATAATGGACTAATTAATGCTCTCACACAAGACCAGTTCTCGATCTGTGTCGCTTTGTCAAGTAGTTCTGCTAGAATCATCCAACAAGCAACAAAATCCCTGCAAGTAGATATACACTACTATGGTACACAAGGTATTGGAACAACAGGAGACCTGAAAACTAATCCTGCTCCAACTTCACTGCAGTCACAAGCTATTAGTGGAGGAGCAATCGCTGGTGCCGTAATCGGTAGTATACTAGGTTGTCTACTACTCGTTGTAGTTGTTGTCGGAATCGTATGCGCAATTATACTCTATCGAAAAGCGCAAAAATCAGTAAAAGTGAACAAACAAAGCATGTATGATATAGAAATGCCTCCAAGAAGAGCTAGCGCTATTCAAATCGATGGAGTGCCCTCGCCGATTAGTCCAGAAGAGATTTATGCTGTAGAAATGACACGAGTAGATGATGCATATGCACCAAGGTTCTACCCAGAAGTACCAGAGTCGCAAATAACAGAACAACCTGTAGCTACAGAATCTGTACAGACAGAAGTCACACAAGCACCAACAGAGCCAACTGAGGAATCAGTTCCTATACCAACGCAAGAAGTGCAGCCAGTTGCACCTGTACAGAGTGAGGATGTGGTGTTAGATCTTACTGGTGGCGAAAAGCAGCCAGAAGAAAATGTACCAGTAACAGAACCTGAAGAACAAACAACTTCAGACGAAAATTAAATAATCTATTGTACTAAATAGTGTCCAGTATTGGTAAATTTGACAAAAGAGACAGCTTGCTGCTTAGACTGAGCTAGGTTAGACGAACAGGTTCCCTATCTCTACCCCAGGGCTCGTCGTGGTTGTACCTTATTGACACTGATTCTCCCAGAATCCTCATAGTTTTTGAGTTGTATGTGTCTTGAATGAACGCTGTTGAGGCTACATGACTGGAAGCAAATATTAGACCACCTTTGAAGAGTCACTCGCAACACAGCTATTCAGTCGTTATACATCCACCGCTGGCACTCACTGTTGAACAAATTTTATTATTCCGGGATTCGAACCCGCGACTCTTGCAAGGACCGGTAGTAGTTCCATCTAAGCTACAGGACCGGTTAGCTACCTCTGTTCAATGTTTGACCTAGTGGTCATAGAGGAACTACCAAGTGGACTCACAGTGTGACTTTTCTTCAGCTTGTCTCACCGTGAGTCCGTTTACTCTGTAGTCAACTTGACCTTTTCTACACGAATAAACATTCCATTATGTTCTTATGGGATAACCGAATAATTTATCTTTGCTTGAAAATGTAGAAACAGTTGTGGTGATTTTAAATTTGTCATCGGCTGGTCCTAATACAGTTTTACTGTTCCAGTATGTCAATTTCTTATATACGTCATCGATTTCACGTGTATTCTCTACCGTCGCGAAACTACCGAATAAAAATGTCCAATATGTTGGCAATAGGATTCTGGTATCGTTCATAAAATTCTGTATGTCCACAGTGGTTACATGTTATCGTCACGAATTTTCGAGTTTGTATATTTAAAATCTTTGACAAGAACCCACCCGCGGATATACTTTGACCCCTACAATTAGACGTAGACGTTCAAACATACTGTGTATAATCAGTCGCACCACACTTGTCACATTTATAAGGAAACTTGTGACGATGTGGAACCACAGTCGGCTCTTGCATAAACGCTACAACAGCATCATCTGGTGGTCTATTCTCAAGTGCAGACATGCTTTGTTATTGTAATCTTTCTACTCTGTCCAACCATAGCTCTGGTCAACTTGTGAATTTTGCTTTTTGAAATCGAGTGAAAAAACTTTCAGAAGTTACGCGTAGATAGCCGAAAACTAAATAATGGTATGTGGTACTCAATGGATTGCACGTCGATATAGAACAATACAACACTTGTGTCACCGTGCAATTCTGTTTTATGTGAATAGATACTAATACACAAATTATAGCCTCGCGGACCAAAAC
>JAESGV010001137.1_pt1 | contig 11347 bp, 4 predicted proteins | sample 9269781 | NCBI WGS metagenome assembly JAESGV01 (sample SAMN15741586, study PRJNA653496) | algae metagenome | isolation source: Tildeniella torsiva UHER 1998/13D and co-occurring heterotrophs from... | place: Slovakia: Slovak Paradise National Park, Hrabusice, Kosice Region | collected 2000-01-01 | reverse complement strand
GGTAGAAATGTGTCGTTACGTCTCATCACTCAGTGCGAAAGCAAACCAACAAATCAATGAACAAAAATACTATCCTGCACTAATAACACTCGATGAACTAGAGAAATCGATACGCAACGTCCATCGTTTTGAGTTTGCACAATTTTTAGAAAGACATATTCCAAAGTTTAAAACAAAAATAAGACAATGCGTCGAAAGAGATTTTAATGACTGGTTAGTCGAAGCAAAAACAAAGTCAGAAAAGATTGGCAACTTGATGTTGGAATGGAACGAACAACAAGAAAGAGAACCTAATCCACTACGATTGAACCAACAATATCAACAATATGTGATTGATCCAAAAACAAAAAAGACAGCATCAGTTTTTGAGATCGTAGAGCTCAAGTTTGCACCTGTTTACACATGCAAACATATCTTTGAAACAATGTACATGTACGAACAGTTCAAGGGTGTCAACTACAAGAGAAATAGAGAAATACAATTACGACACGAGTTGGATCACTTCCCGTCACCATCACTTTCGTCACATGGAGATCTATCAAGTCTAAGAAATTGGTTAGAAAAACTATTAGGATTTTTCGCAGTGGAAAATGCCATTTTACACAGCACGTCGTCACTATTATCCAATGTTGAAATCAATTCACTATGGGAACGTTCTCGATTAGAAATACTTACTGTCATTAGTATGTATTTCAACAAGGAACGCTCGTACAAGGTATTTTTGGAAATCAAACAACTCGTAGCCAACTTTTGTTTTACCGTGGCAAGACAATTGAATTTGGATGTTGCTCCTATTATCGAAATACTAGTCACACAAAGAGAAGAGTTTTACAAGATACTAACCAACGACGCTCAAGAACGTTGTGGTATTCAAATTTACAAATTGGAAACCTATGAACCATACGATGTTACCAAGGCGTATCAAACTCATTACCTACCCGATGACACAGCACCAACGTCAGGAAGTTTGTCACCACAAACAGTCAACGTACAAGAACGCATTTCAGAATTGGAACAATTTGACTTGTCTGATACACAAATGCATTTACAGAAAAAGAACAAGAACGAAAAAGTGTTACCATTCTCATGGACATTGATCGTATGTGCAAGATCAACATATCGATTTGTCAATGAATACTTGGCATATCGTGAACACATCATTTCTCCAAGTAGTTACTGTGATGAACTCAAATCAGGAATCGTTGAACTATTAACATTTGCCAATGTTTGTATGGGTACAGTATTCGAGAGCAGTAAACCACAACTACAAGGAGAAGAGGATATCTTGAAAGAATGGTCACAATGGGTTGTTAATTTACAATACATGTATGACCGAATTGTACCCTATTTTGATAGACTATATCGTACACGTGTCATTCATGAACAAGTACCAGAGAATGATAAAAGTGTAGTCTATTTAACAGCACTCAAGAACCAAGTACACGCTACACTACAACGTGGAGAGACTGCTATTCTTAAAGTAATCACAAACAAGTGTACAACAATACTAGAAAAGAGTAAAGCGAATAACTGGGCACCAGTACCAGTGAACACTGGAGTAAATGACAAAAAGATAACAAGTCCAACTGAAGCTCATGATTTTATGATCGAGTTGGTGAGTTATTTGAAACGAGTTGATGAGAAGGTCAAGTATATAAGCTATGATACAAGAGAGAATACGATATTCTTCCAAACATTCCAATTTATTGCTCAATATTTGACTGATTTGGCAACATCAACACGGATTGAAGAAGGATTGCCACGTGGGTTGAACATGATATCAGTTAGACATTTACAAATTGATTTACGGTACCTTATGGATAATTTGATCAAACAAGTACCTGTAATGTCAAAGGGTCAACATAGTTTTGCGTCATTGATTGGATTGATTGACTTTTTGTTGGCAGAGGGTGTACGGGAAATGGCACTGGTTGATGAAAAAGCAATCAAGTTACTACAAGATGCTGTCAACGATGATAACATTGATTTGGAACAGTTGGGATTATCTTCAATCAACCAAAAGGCAGTACAAGACTTGTTGAATACATTCTGCACGCAGAACAATATTGCAAATGTAAATTCTGACCGAGTTAAACATTTGCAGGCTATTCTCCACAAGATTGGACTTCATCAAGTTGAGATACTGAAAGAAACAGCTGCAAATGCAAGAGCGTCCAGAAAGAAGAGCAAGAAAAAGAATTTCTTATTTGGTCTCACTAAAAAGTAATATTTGTACAAATATTTTTTACATTTTAAACATTATGAACATTCAAGGTGTCTACGAAGATATGTACAGCGGCAAACTTGGTATGGAGTGGCAAGTGATAGTCATTTTTGTGTTCTGTTGCCTCTTCATTCTCGTCAATAAATAAAACTCGTGCACTTATTTCGTTCACCTTGTCGTAGTTATCACCCAAACGTTTCTTCACTTCTTCGACATACTCGGTGCTGAGCACGTAGATTTGCTTAAAGTCTTTTACACGCCAAATACCATTTTCTTTGACAAAGTGTGCAACTTCATCTGCGTTCAAAGTACGTGTATCAAACATTTGGATGAGTGGCTGTAAGTCTTTCATCGTAACAAGATCACTGGTTAACGATTGAAGAACTTGTTCAGGTCCACCAGTCAACTTGCAAATCATTTGCAAGGCCTCTTTCAAAATTTGGTTTTGTTGTATTTGTTCATCAACTAGTGGTTGGAGCTTCTTGATAGATTCCTCCTTTGATTTTAATACATTGGCAGTATGGTTGATGAACGACTTGTATTTTTCGTTACTTGCAGCTTCTTGCTCAACAAGTTGGTTCTTCAAAGTATCAACTTGAGTACGTAACCCACTTGACTCTCGTAATTCTTGTTTCAAATCATTTACTTCTTTTCTAAAGCTATCTTCTCTCATGGCCATCTCTTCTATTTGTTGTTGCTGCATTTCTGTTAAATCTTTCAAGTGCATGATTTGTACTTCTTTTTCAAAAGTGTCACGTGTTCCAAGTTGACGTTCCCAGTCTTCTTTTTCTTGTCTGTGGACTTTGATTGTTTGTGCATTCTCAGCAGATAGTTTCTCGATTATACTTTCATACTCAAATACAATTTCCTGATTTTTCAAAGACATAGACTTGACCTCTTCTATGGCACTACTAGCTCTCAACTCTAGAGTCTTCTTTTCTTCTTCGCAGTTAGCAACGTCTTCTTGTAGGGTATTAACACAATCTTCTAATTGTTTGCTAAACATCATGTTTTCTTCTAGTGATTTTTTCTTCATGTTGAGATCGTGTTGCAGTTCATTGACTTTTTTGTTGGTATCCTCTAACTGGGAATTGAGCTCTTGGGAGAGTTCCGCAACTTGTTTTTTCAGTTGTTCACACTCTTCAGTGAGACTCTTTGCTTCTTGGTCAGTGTTAGCTAGTAACTGTTCCTGATTCTGTAGCTGTTCCTGTAATTCTACTAGTTGTTTCTCACGTGAAGCTAGGATCTTTTCCAGTTTTCCACTACGGATTTCAAGTTCAGCACGTTCTTCTTGCCATATTTTGTCTTTCTCGTTTGATTGTATCAACTGGTCTGAATTTTGTGCTGACAACAACGAGTTATCTTCAGATAGAGTATGGATACGACTGGTGAGTTCGACAATCTTTTCTGCTTGACTTTCTATCAAGACTGAACTTGATTCTAATTCAGATTGTAACTGATGTTGTGCTTGTCGTAGTGTCTCTGTCTCGAGTTGTAATTTGCTCAATTTATCTTCATACTCTACTCTTCTTTCTTCAAGAGTTCGTTTTTCTTCATCACGTTGTTCTAGTTCCATCTTGAGTCTTTCAATTTTGGCAACGACTTGTTCTAGCTCGAGTTTTAGAGTTTCTGTGATAGTTACTCTTGTGGCGACCTCTTTTTCTGTACTTTCTAAAACAAGTAGAGTTTCGACTATTCTTTGTTCTTTTTCTTCCAACAGTTTTGTTAACTCGTTAACCCTATGTTCTGACGAAGAGACAATTTCTTCAAGGCTTGCCTGAGTTTGGTGAATTGTTTCTTGCAGTGCTTGGATTTGTTCTGCGTGATTCGCAGACATTTGCTCGGTTGCATGTTTTGCTTCGTCAAGAGCGTTTTGTATGTTTGTAGCTTCTTCCTCTGCTGCTATCACTACTTTTGCTTGCGTGGTTTGTAGTTCTGACAACTGTTTCTGTAAAAGTGCCACTTGTTCTTGCAGTGTGATGATTTGAATATCTTTTTCTTGTGCTTGTTGTTCCAAATTGTCGAACAATGTTTGATTCGCAGAAATAACGTTAGAGCCATCGTCACTAGATTTTGATGCAGAGGCAAGTGATTGTTCCAACTCTTTAACCCTTAGTTGACTTTGTGCAAGTAGTGTGTCTTTGTGATTGATGACTTCAACCAAATCTTTTTCACTCGCCGATGATAGCGATAAGGAATCGTCAAAATCTTCTCCATCGCTTTCGATTTCTTCAATGTACGATGGCTGCGTAGCGCGAGGTGTAATGTTGCCATGTTCTGGTAGGATAGAAGATACTTGATGGGATTGTATTTCGTCAGGAAGATGAGTAGTTCCCATAAACATCCATGATGCATCGTTCACAGCGTCTCTGTTTAGTGGCGGTAGGGCAGAGTTTTGTAGTGAATTTGGAACGATAATCGATACTTGCATTGTCTCTCTTGTAAGTTTCAACTCGGGTATTATTGTGTTGATAATCTCCTGTAGTATTGGCCCATCTTCGCCACTTAAAACTGTTGCGTGATACAAATGGCGCTTTTTGCTTTCGATTTCGTTGAGTTCAGCCAATTCGCTGTTCATTTTTTCGATTTGTTTCTTCAGCTGATCCTCGAATTCTCGTCGACGAACAACTTCTTCCAAACTATTCTTGTAGGCATCTGGTAGCCGACTGGCGGCCGACAAGTTCATTAGTTTTTTACCAACAGTATCCATCTTACTAGCAACGCCGGCGGCGAGACGTTCATTTTCAGCAACTTCCATGTCAATAGCCAACAACTCATCGTGTAAGTTCAACAATTGTTGGAAAAACATTTGGTCAGCGTCGCGGCACGCTCTTTGATACTTGGCAATGTCGTCTTCCATTTTTTTTAGTTCCTCTATTAGTGGTTCCATGTTTCGAATAATAGTGGCTCTTGGAATATCGCGTTGCTTGGTTACAGCGATTAGTTCCGTATATTTTTGTTTAAAATCAACAAATCTAGATTCTATCCCTCGAATGAGTGTATCCTTAATGTCTGTCTGAAAAGCCATCTTCCGCTTTAACGCCTGCTTTTGAGATTGCTCTGCCATCTCCATTTGTATGTGATGAAATGAGTTTTGTAGCGTATAAACGTCTCGCTTGCCTTCTTCAAAATCTGAGACTAGTTTCTCATGTTGCGGAACAAAGTCTAGTAGTGATGAACGATGCGATGACTTCTTGTGACTTGCTTCTAGGTTTGGGTCCACCTTCGTGCTCCGCAGTGTTGACTCTAGTAAACTTATGTTCTGTATGGAATTTAGAAGCTGTACAGATAGTTGGAATTGTTGTCCAAGCGCGTCCAATTTGGATTTAACATTACGGACGTTTTGTGTGACGTACTTCGAATAGGACTCGAGTGCATCTATTAGCAATTCGTGCCGTTGAACGATGGTATTGCAAAAAAGAACTCGTTGCGGTGCATCTGTTTTACAAACCGTCTCGATAAGTTTGAGTGCTTTTCTACAATATTCGGTGTCTTCCATTTTTTCGGTTTCGACATTCGCGAGTTGAGGTTCCTCAACTACGGGTAAACTTTCAACCGGCTCTTTGTGAAATACGTATAGTCGCGTTGGTATATCTACAGTATCATCCATAGTAAACGGAATCCCGTTTGGTTTCAATATTAAATAATCTGACATTCCAGACCGTGTGGTAACGGCTGACGTTAATAGAGCATAGTTTTTGCTGCTAAGATCTATCTCAAAATGTTCATTTAGTGAGACCAGCACCACAGTTGTGATGTCTGTATTCATTTTTCTGCAGTTTGGTTTTGAACTTGAGTTGACCCCTATTTTTGAAGAGGCGATTACAAGAACACTGAAAAGGAAGAGGACGTACAGTGCGTGTGTTGTCCGCAACAACGACATTTTACTTTTTTCTAGTTTTCCAGTAGTGTAGCAAGTTACGGATACCTAAGCACGGAACGCTTTCGAATTTCGCGAGCAATTGATCGAACGATACAAAAGGTCTAAGCTTTAGAATAATCTTTTGGTTAGTTTTGAAATTATGCACGTACTTTTGAGCGCGACCTATTGAAGAATCCATCCAGATCTCTACTAGCGCAATTTTGGAAAAACAGAAGCATAATCCCTCGTTGATCGTCAGTAATATTATCAACTTCTGGATGCTGTGGATATCTCTGCCTCTCTATTGGCGGAGACTCAATAGCTTTTGGAACAGGTGATAGTTTTGTTGGTATGGGAGGCAATTTAGCGGCTTTTTTGGGTGATGTAACGGATGGCACAGATTTCTCTTTAGATCGCTTTGCTAGGTCATATTTCAACTCCTTGCAAAATAAAGTGGCTATTAAAAAGCAATCTGTAAGTCGACCATGAAGATTCAGATGTCGTATGTTTGATGTATTGACTTCATAGTTAACACAGCACTCATCGATGTCATAGCTTCTGTTTGGTGACATCTTTCTAAAATATCGCTCGAAATATTAGAATTTGAGATAATCTTACGCTAGTGCAGAAAAGTAGCTTAGTGAGCGCATCTTCATTCATCGATGCCATCTTGAAAGAGTCTTGCAAATGTTTGTAGACAAATCTGATGTTATGACAAGCTATTGGTGAGTCTCCCACGAATTGATTGAAATTTTTTAGTACTGCTTTTAACTGTGGTGAATCTTGCAGCATCGTTTCAGTAATATTATGAATCTACGGTTAGCACTATTCAGATTTCATACGTGACTAGATTCGGGACTAATAGTTCTGTTTGTAGCGACAGTACTGAAGAATTGAGCACCTGATATTGCTCCATCTAAAACCTCCATAGCGGCTATTTGGATTACTTCGTCAGACAATGTGGATCCTGTTGCTTCGATATCTACTATCACAACTCTACCTTTTGGTGGTGAATCTAATATACTGTATCTTTTGAAGTTAACGACTGCAACTAGTATTTACCTATCCTTACATAAAAACAGCATCTTCTTCTGAAATGCCATCTTTTCTTGAGAATGTGGACTTTCGTGGAACGACTTTGGCTCTCCTGGTGACAATTGTTGCGTCAAAGGAGTAAATGTTGGCAATACACCCTTTCTCTTTTTACGTTTTTGTGCTCGTTCTTCGATTTTTCTTTTTTTATTGTTGGGTTCTATGTTTTCTTTATCTGACTTTGCCGGTGGAGTTGACACTGCCGAGCTTTGAGATGAACTAGATTGAAAAAGTATTGGTGAGCCAGGTTGCGAAAAACGTGGTGAACATCTTGGTACAGGCGATTGTGGCGTAAAATTTTGAGAATCGTCCAAACCCGACTGCAGTGCTAATAAATGAGACTGTGTTGAATCGATATAAAAAGGCGAAATGTCGTCTGTAAAGAGCTCTTGACTCACGTTTTGGTCACACTTTAATTGGTAAGCAGAATTAGGAAGGCGTACCATAGCATGTCAATACAGGCAGAAAAAAATCGAACTGTGAGCAACTTTTGTGCGGTTTTACAACTAAAATTACAATTCACAAGCTTAACGTTAACGAATATCCATAATCGTTCTCGCTTGTGTAGAATCCTTTTCTTTCGTACCATGGATTGCTACTCCACCAAGGATAAACGTATCCTGTCAAAATTGGAATCAATGTTGATGGACAAACATTCGGTGTAACCATTGAGCTAAGTACTGTACCGTTGCCTGTTGGACACCACTGATCATCACCAATAATCACAGAACTACGACCACACTTGAGTTCCCATCGTATTTTATACATTGCACTTCCTCCTATCGCAGCTTCTATAACTGTTCTCCAAAGCTCTGATAACTCTTTTGATATGGGTGACGTTGCAGCGTCAAAGTTGAATAAATAAGTAGTACCCTTTTTAGAAAGAGTGGGAGTATGTAGTACTAACGCTGGATAGTTATCAACACTGCCTAGAGGAGTACCCCACTCACAATCTGCCCATCCAATTCCCGTTATTACGTTTGGAACTGTTCCATTAACCTTTGGGAAGGTTCTGCTTGATGGATGATTGATGTTTTTCACGTATAGTGTGGTAACATCTGTTGGTGCGTTATCTGTAGCTGTGCCATACTTCATACCGAAGAATGACGCTAACCTTGTTTCTCCAAGAGTCAAATCAGGTTTGTACATACCTACTCTTCCCTCTGTACTTATGACTACCGAGTTTTGATCATTAGTAGCAAGATACCACATTGCATTACATTCAGCATCACTCATGACCAACACTCCTGGTAGAATCACAATCTGCATATACTTGGCCAAGAATTCACCACTGGTTTGCGTAGTATTAGTATCAATTATAACTGTGAACAAATAACCACTATCAAGTAGCACGTTATCAGTGGCTTGAAGGTAACTTTGCTTGTACCCCATGGTTATAAGATGATTTACCACTCCTTGAACCTTTTTATAATGCGATGGGTCAATCGCTGCTGTTTTTGTAGAGTTGAATACAGCTATTATGCCACGGAATAATCGAAGTCTTTCCACTGGGTGATTTTCCCAACTTAGTGTCGTATTTGATAGTGATGAAACTTGTAATTTTGCAGGTAGTGCTTTTGGTTTCAATGGCCATGATACTAGTACGTTGTCTATACGTGAGGCAAGTATAGTCAAACATGACTCGGCTAATGACAAGTAGGCAATCATGTAGTATGAAACTCCTTCAGAACTTTGAACAAGTTTGTCGGCAGCACTCAAAGAAGCATCAGTGAGGTACAACTGAAGAGTTACTCGTCCGTTACCTTTAACCATACTCTTTGCAGTTCCATATGATACTCCTAGTGAACTCTTTACCTCCAATGTTACATACATGGTTAAACCTAGAGTATCATAGTCAACACTTGGAGTAACAGTATATAACATTGGGAACAAATCAGTTGGTGTTCCATTTGACGATATATAAATGTATGGGAACTGAGGTTCACCACTGAGATAAATAACAGTCTCCAATGGATCAAGTCTTCTAGTAATAGCACCTGTACTTTTTGTGGTGAGCACTGTTCTCCCATTCAGCATGTCTTTGACTACATCTCCAACTGTAAGTGTAGATGTAACAGTTACAGTCTCGGCAGTCTTATCACTCCAATTTGATAGGTAGATAGCATACCATGAGTTGGTGCCATCGCCAATCTTGAGGAATGATGTTTGTACTCTTTCTGCACCAGTTGTAATAAACGATGGTTGAATGTTAAAACCTGTCGCAGATTGGAAAATAGCCTTGTACCAACGATACTGTGCACTTCTTATACTATCCATATCACATCCACGTGTACAGTTGATATCACCCATAGGAAACGCGGTCAATATGCCCTTTGCTTTGGTGCCAGTTTTGAGAACTACTGCTGGGTATACAGTGGTATCATTCGGAACTGTCATAGTCGCCAAAACAGTAGTTCCAGTTATAGTCGATAGTTTATGGTACTTCCACACGTTGAATGTATATGATGCTGTTCCTGTTGGGAACGAAGACGAAAACTGTGTTGGTGTACACTTGATAGGTACTCGATCGAGTTTATCTTTCGTATCTGCCGCTATATCTTGGAATGCGTTTTGTTGTACAATGTTCACTCCAAACAAATTTTGCAAATTTGTTTTAAAGTCTGTTAAATTTCCCATGTATGGTGTTTGATAGCCAGGAAGATCGGCTTCTGCATAGATATGAACACCAGCAGCTAGTACTGTCGAGTACAGATAGGCGAGCTCACCAGAGAGCATTCTCTCGTTCCTTGGAAGCACGATCGCTTTAACTTTAGTGTATTGACCTGCTTTCATATCAGTGATACTCATAAAACGAACTCTATATCCAATCCTTATCAAAGAGTTGTATATTCCCATTGCATTACTATGATATCGCATGCGAATGCCATCTGTAGCCGAGGAGTAGAATAATGCGATGTCATAGGGTACTGTTGTATCAAATACTTGGTTGTATATTCCAAAATACATTTGATTCTATTTGTTAGTTTGAGCATAACGGAACATACCAAGAATGTGAAAACCTCTTTCACCGCATAATAATTTAGTTTAGGGTACCTATCATTTGTAAACAACCCGTAGCCCAAATCCGATGGTTGCACCCAGAGTCTGTCATGCCAATGAAATACGTGAACTCCCATAACACCTTGAGCAACAACTGCATCGTATAAGGCGGCGACAATGATGTCTGCTTGTTGTTGTTCTGTTATATTATAATCTGGTTGCGTATTCGATATTCCAACTTCAGTTATCAAAATTGGCAATCCTGATCGTTTAACGTACTCGATAGAATAACTTAACCCGTATTTTGTCGATCCTGCCTGAACAAAAGTATTTAGAGATATAAAGTCAATGCCAGTCGCAGACTTTGGACACGTACTAGCAACTTTTAAAACGTCACTACCGTCGTACATCCAATCGCTCGCACCGCCGTTTACCAAACCATCTGAAGAATATGATACTAGATGATTTGGATCTGCACCTTGAATAGTGGCTATTCCTTGACAGACAAAAGTTGCAATACTCGATTGTTTCCACTGTGTAAAATCATACCACGCTGGACTATTTCTATCGTACGTTTCTGGACTAGAGATGTTGTCAAACCGAGTGTATGAAGAGCTCCATGCTGCATTCAATAGTGAAATCTTCCCAGAGTACGTCGTATTTAGATAACGTTGAAAAGCTGTTACACTGGAATTATCGTAGCCTGTTCGAAGACCATCCCAAACTCCAGTATAAGCGTATGCGTCACCAATTATCCATGCTGCTATCCAAGTGTTCGTTTTGTAACGAGAAACAACCGTTTTCAGAAAATCTTGGTATTTAGTGCGAGCTATTGTATTTTCATACGATATTTGATCCGCTACTATCTTCTCTCCTCTTTCATTCGGTGCGTATTGTGTAAGATAGCCAGGGTCAACATCAGGTTTCCCAATGTTTGACATCCCTGGCCACCAATCGCTTCCTACATTCGATCCTAGCTGAACGAACAATTTAATTCCATATGATGTTGCTAAACTGAGCAAATAGTCTGTTTTTGAAAAATCGTAGCTATTTTCTGATGTTCTTTGAACGGCACGATTGCTCCAAGTGACGTACAGTGAGTTAATTCCCATCAATTTCATCTGTCGTAAATCATAATTTAGTTGCGCATTTGTCTGCCATTGACCAAT
>JAESGV010001136.1_pt1 | contig 11350 bp, 3 predicted proteins | sample 9269781 | NCBI WGS metagenome assembly JAESGV01 (sample SAMN15741586, study PRJNA653496) | algae metagenome | isolation source: Tildeniella torsiva UHER 1998/13D and co-occurring heterotrophs from... | place: Slovakia: Slovak Paradise National Park, Hrabusice, Kosice Region | collected 2000-01-01 | reverse complement strand
TGTTCAATTTTGTCTTGTCAAAATTTAAAATTTGTTTGATGAAACCTCCACCGGCCATGTATCTCTTAATATCATTCCATGTTAAACTTACAACCTTGTTAGGATCTTGCGAGTTTTCTAACATGGTCACTACCGCTTCAAGAGTTTTTTGAACCATAACAGGTGGCGTCACCAGAGTACGAAGTTCGTTCAAATGATTTGGTTTGATCGATCCTACGTCCTTTTCTGCTTTTTCCAACATGGGTTGTACTTGACTCAATTGTTCATCAGCAAGTCGTAGCTGTTGCAAACTATTTTGGCTTTGTACTTCCAATTGTTGCGATAGTTCTAAACTCTCTTGTTTCTTGTTTTGCGCAACTTTTTGATTCTCTACCATGATGCGAAGTTTTTCGTTAGCAAGATGTTTCTTCTTATCAAGCTCTTTCTCTTGAACGTGTAATTTTGCTTGCATTTGACTCACGTGTTCTTCTGTTTCTGTCAAGTTCTCCAAACCTTTGTTGATATGTGTTTGTTGCTCCTGCAAGTCTTGTCTCTTTTCATCGTACAAGTCTCTGAAATGTTTGATAAAATCCAAGTAGTGACGGGGAGTAACAAAGTTACGTTTTCCGGATTGCTTCTCTATCTTTTTGCTTACTGATGTAACGATATTGTGCGCTTTCACGATACTTGAAACAAACGCGTTTCTCGCGTCATCTTCACTTCGATTGTTACTCGCCAAATTGAATAACTCTAAATCACTTGTGAATGCTTCTCCGACCTGGAATAACGCTTCTTGTGACCAATCTCCGAACCAATCAATAACACAACGATTGAACAATGCAGGTGATGTTGCCGATCTTGTCTTAAAATCAGCATTTGCAGGGTTAATAGTAAACACAATATGCAAATTCATTTGCACTTGTTTCACGAACCATTGATACAATTCATCTTCTGTATCTACTCGCATAACGCTCATTTGTGAAACGGCCTCTTTGATGGCATTAATCAAAGTCGTTTTGTCGTCGCCTTCGAATAATCCTGGTACTTCTCCACTCGCAAGTAACGAATTCATGTATTCCAAGAAACTTGGCTTGAGAATATTTGATTCATCGAAAATGAAACAAATTTTTTCTCCCTTGCAACCTGCACGCTTCAATACTTTTCGAAGATCCTCTTCAAAATCTTTTAGTACGTAGTTACGATGAGCTTTGATTTGAAATACGCTGAATCCGTTCATCCATGCGCAGAATCGTGATAAAACTGTTTTACCTGCTCCACTTGTACCGACGAGCAGTAAGTGACCAAGTGGCTGTTTCAAAACACGATCGATACGCAAAATATGATCTAATACAGAATCAAATAGCACTAGTTTGACTTCAAGTTCCTCTTCGGCAAAAGTTCTCAAACGTTGTGTCAATAAATCTCTTAATTGTGACTTCTCTACAGATACATAGTTTTTGTGTATCCATGCACTGTACAATAGTGGTCTCTGTAAACAATCCGAGTTAACATTTGGGAAGTGTTTCAACGCAATAGAATCTATTTGCTCATCAGTCCACTTTTTGTCTGAATCAAGTACCAATCGATCACTAAAGATTCTTAAACCTTCATGAACAAGTAATCGTACTAAATCTTCTACTCCGACAGTGTCCAACGGTTTCAATGCTTCGTACATAGCACGTACCCACCTACTCAACTCACGAGGACTGTACACATAATGAGGTTGAATTTCTGGTGTGAAATGTCTTTGCGATTCTGAATAGAATTCTACCATCGTGTTTGTTGCTGCATCAGCGTATTTTGCCAGGTTAGGAACAACTTTGAGTAACGCTCTATTGAACGTTCCATAGATTTGTTTCAGTGATTCTGTGGCCGGGAAATCAACAAACAGCAGAGGGCAATGTCGTAGGAATCTTTCCGAAAGAGGAACACGACCAGCGTCAGTGGGAGGGTTTGATGCTCCTACAAACATAATTCTTTCCAATCGTATCCATTGAAGGTCAGATGCTCTCCAATATCCTTTATGTTCGATAATTTGTCTCATGAACGTGACCACTCGTTGCGTACCGTATTTATCGTTGGCAGGTAAATTGATTTCGTCACAAAAGACAACTAACCATCTTCCTGCTTGGTTTGGTTGCAATACAAGTCCTTTAGATGTATTCATAACAGTGCAGTACTGATCAAACGTCTTGAGAATAAGCTCTGGTTGCGTAGCACTTGAAAAGTTCAAGAAACATGCATCGTAGTTGTTCAATGAGCGAAGTACGCATGTGAGTATCATGGTCTTACCAGAACCTGGAGGTCCACAGAGTATCACGTTTCTGTGATCGAGTATCCAAGATGCAAGTAAGTCTTCATGTCGAGTAGTGTCCAGTGTTGGAATTACTGAATCTGAAGATGAAACCTTGTGACTCTCAATATTGACTTCTGGTACTCTATTTCTCCAAAGCACCCAATCACCATCAATATCAACTTCATAGTCAATTAAATCATCACTGATTGGTGGTAATGGAATCGATGACGTATCTAGTATGCTCATAACACTCTTTCCGAAATCGATTCTATCAATCATGTTCATCGAACTTCCGAAGCCCCAAAATAGTGAAAACACCATACGTTTGGTGATGTAACTTTCTAACTTGTCTTCTGTGAACGGGAAATCAGTGTTTTGATTGTTATACTCGTTCACTTTCGTGATTGACTTGTTAATAAGTGCAAATGTTGTCGATAATGCGCGTATGTGGTCGAATTCCATAACATGAGCAAATCCCGCTGCCTTGTTCAAGATTTTACCAACTGCTCCAGATTCAATATCAAAATGAGGTGCTATAATTTTCGCCGCTTCTTTTTGGATTTTGAGTAAGTTGGACTGCTTGGAACCTGTTGTAACAGTCTCGTCTTCTTCATCTAGAGGAACATTCTTCATTCTTTCCAATTGGTTGTGAATAATCATATTCAAGTCGACTATTTCTTTGCTATACCAAATCATGCCACAACGTGAAACTGTAGCCAACGTAGCATACTTTAAATCTTTGACTTCAAACATGATTCGTACGTTTGGAGGAATGGCCAAACGCTCACCATTCGGTAATGTGAAAAGTTTGTTGTCATCCAAAACAGAGTTTAGATTCTCAACCCATTCTGGATCAACATCGCCATCGAATATGATCCAGTGTCGTTGTTGACTTTCTCCACGTACATTATCGACGATTTTCCTTAACACATGTGTAAATATACCATCCGTCCATTCTCTTGTAGTTGCGTCCAAGAATCCGTACAATTCTTCCTTAGAAAGTGCTTTTGGATCAATCACATACGAGTTACCTTTAACACCTTCTAAACGCTCAAGTGCTTCTAGCAACACTCGCCACGAAGAGCTTTTTCCGCAACCAGATGGACCAACTAGAATCACTCCATGCTGCAAGTTTTGTATCTTGTACAATTGTATGAGTTTTTCAACCCATTTGTCGTCATATACTAAATATTTGTCTTGGCAAATATCGGTAACATGTTGACGAAGGTTGGCAAGTTGAGAATGTGCAACATTTACACCAGGGAAGAGATCCGTGAGTAAATTCTTCAATAGCATCACGTCGTCACCAACGAGTTTTGGAATCATTGTTTCTTGTACACTTTGTAGCAGCAAACTTGATTCTTGGTCCGTTACAGGTGCTGTACTTTCCGAAATAGATAATCGTTTCAGATACCCTGCATTAACAAGAACGCTCTTCAACGCACGAAGTCCAAAATCGTAATGTGATTGTTTCGACAACTCATCGATACATAAATCGAAGAATAGAACAATCTTTTCTGATAATGGTTCAGCTTGTTTGAATCCTTGCGAGAAGAGAATTACTTGTGCGATAAGTTGCTTATCAGGCTTGACCATTGCAATATTCCTAAACAATTGTTTCAAGTTGTCAGGAAGGTTGGAACGACCGGCGTAACCAGGATTCATTGTGATAAAGATTCCAGTGTTGGGACTCACGACTACATCCCTACCAATTAACTCAATCTGCGATCGTTGATCACGTAACGCCTGTTGAATCGTTTGTACTTGTTGTGAAACTGCAGAAAGAATCTTTTCTTCTAAACGATTAAACTCATCAAAACATCCCCAAGCCCCACATTGACACAATCCAACAAAGATTCTTCCCATGGCTCTGAAATCAAAATTTTCATCGCAATTGAAAACGAGAACGAATCGTCCCATTTGTCCGCCAAGTGCTTTCACTGTTTCTGTTTTTCCTGTACCGGCAGGTCCAAATGGACTTCCACCAAGTCGGGAATGTAGTGCTTGCGTTAGCGCCAAGTAACAACGATCTGTTAATGGCGTTTGTACAAGCTTGTCCACAACACCAGCGTATTCCCATCCGTATGAGAATGTAGCGTTGGCGACTTGTATACTCAGACGATCAGTAATGTCTGTTTTCTTTTTATCCCAATAGAATCGCATATTGTACAGCCATGTGAAATCTCTTGCATTTGAAACGTTTTCTTTGGCTATCTTTCTTGTGACATCACGTTGATGAACAAGTTCTGTGATTAAATGTTCATACTTTTTTCGTTGGATTGGTGCTACATCAAGTAGAACAGCATCGGCTAGAATGCTTAGTAACTCTCCTACTTTGTTCGTTACTTCTACAAGTCCGAATCTCTTTCCTGTGAATGTTCGTTCAACGTTGGTTGTCCATACGATTTGACAACAAAGAACAACAATCTGAGCAGGATACTTGCTTATCCAATCAATAAAGTCTCTTTTGTCTTTCAACGCTGTTTCGGCATCATAAATAACTGCTAGCTCTTGTGTAGCATCATTTGTTAAACTAGCTAACGTGTTTCTCATCTCATTATCAATGTCACGTAACCACACTTGAATGCTCTTCTTATCAATTGAAACTGGAGTGACAAACTGCACGTTCTCACCTTCTCGACTAACCATTGTGGTAATAATTCTTTCTTCAACTTGTAAAGTAGATATTCCAGCAAACATTTTCTTCAGATGCTTCTGCACTTTTTCTGGATCTTCACTGTTGCCAATGATTTCGAGTAAATCTTCATCACCAACAAAGTAGAACCTTGGAAAAGCGTTACGTTGCTTTTCCAAGTATTCTCCCAAAGATTTCTGAATCTTGGTTAATAAGTCGCTCAATTTCTCCAATGTGGAGAGAATATTGGGAATATTGATCACTTCAAACGCAATTGGATTCTTTTGTACTTTTCTCATCAAAGATACAAACTCGTTGTTCACATTTTGGAACTTTTGTGTCTCTTGTGGCAACTGATACTTAATATCAGCGTTTCCTGTGAACACACCTTCCAAATAGACCCAAACGCGTTGCACATCAATCCAAGCATCGCAAATGATTCGAACCTTGTTAATCTTGTTTTCCAACGAGACAGCCGGTTCCTCGAATGCTTTGAAAAATGGACTAGCATGCATTGCCGACAACGATTTTAAGTGGTCAGATATCATGGCAAATAGTTCGTCCCAACCCTTAATCAAGAAACACTTGTTATTATAGTTGACGAGTTCGAGTTGGAAACCCTCCCATGCGTCTTTGACTTGTTTCAAATACATTTCTAATCCCAACTCTCCTTGCGCACGATTAATGATACGTTTGTAAGTATCAAGATTAGCTTGGATGTTTGAATCAAGGATATTTCCGAGTGTTAATTCGATAAGAATCCAATTCACGCCCAGTTGTTTGCGTAACTCTTGCATGTGACGTTCTTTGATTGCTTCTGTACGCAATTCTCGAATGATTTTCATGTCATTGTTATAACTACGTATTACACTTTGTAAGTGCTCTACAGCAGCATACTGTAAAATCCATGATTCCAACTTGTTCAGCCGAGTGTTAACCGAATCTAATTTGGACAAAATAGTTCTTGGATTGACACTATTAAATGGAATATCGCGAAGAGCGTTCAAATCGTCCCACAGTTCTTTCAGTGATGACCACACCGACTTCAAGTTATCCAACTCATGTTGGTAATCACCCAACGCCGCTGTGGCTGTATCTTCAGTCTCCAAACCAAGCGCCTCTTTCGACTTGTTCACGCGTTGCGCGTCTTCGGTTAATTTCTTTAGTTTGGCTTGCATGAGTGCTAACGAAGATAATGCCTCTTCTGGTTTGATGTCACCATTCAATGGTTTACTCTTCTTCCACTCTTCTGGGAATTCTTTCAGTTTCAGTTCTAATTCTCTATCTTGTTTTCTCAAAGAAACAATCAACTCTTCACGTAGACCTTGTACTGACTCATTCCTACGGTTTACGATCTGGTTGAACGCATTCCATTCGCCTTCGATATTGTCATAATAGATCCAACCATCTGAAAATGGAATTCTATTTTGTACAAGAACTTTCTCTCCTGCTTGGAAGAGCCCTAGTTTTTCTTGCCACTTGGCATGACGTTTTCGAATTTGATTGTAGTACTCTAAGAATTTAAATGCACCCTTGCTGTCTGTCTCGACGTCAGTTGCTTCCACTTTGGATCGTGCTTGACTAATGGCTGAGTACATTTTTTTCATAGAATCTCCCAATTCACTTCTAAACTTTAACAGAATCTCGCGCATAGCATCGTCGTACTTCGAGTTGATTTTTTCGTAAATGTCCTTGTAAGTAATGACAACTACGCCATGATCTTGTTCCAATGCCTCTCCATCAGTTCGGTCCATCGTACTTCTTGCCTTTTTAATCTCTTGTAGTAACGACAACCATTTTTTCAAATTGCCACCAACTTTTGTGAAAAGTTCATTCAAATTTAAACCCCACAAAGATTGATATTTTAACCACTTGGAGACGAATTGGTCTACCGTTTCGATACTCTTTTCGATCGCACCATAAGCATTAGTTAACAACTCTTGTGGCAAGAAACTCAACAAGTACTTGTATGTTTGAATCTGAACAGGCTGGAGACTTGAAGATTTGATTAGCGCACGATCAAAGCGATCACCGATGATAACTGGATTGCTACAAATCCACGATAGACACATACTGAACTGGTCATACCAATACGTTCTCATTTGATGCAGTGTTGGAACTGTAGTAATCTTCAAGTGATGCATTTTGATTTCTACACGAAACGGTGCAATTGTAGCAAATAGCTCTTTCTTGACGCCCTGCGTCGCTTCTTTGTACATAGTAGTAAAATATTCAACCAACTCTTTCAAACGAGCAAGCAGGATCTCTTCGATCTGTTTGTTGAGTTCACTCACCCATGGTCGTAAGTTTGAACCTTGTTGTCGATCGACATCTTCTGCCAAATTCATGCTATCTACTGTTTGTTGAATCTGTGCCAAGTGTTCTGCAAATCCATTTGGTTTCAAAATGGAACAAGTTCGTAGTGAAGCGAGTGCGTTTTGAATGCTTCCATGATGCGTTAAAATCATAGTTGCCTTGTCTTGGAACACGACTACGACGTCATATAAATCCTTGCTATACTTGTCTAGTAATGATGAACTCCACTGGTACTTGAAACCCTCTGATAGTTTCTGGTAAACTACGTTCATCTCCTTGGCAGCAAGTGGGATTATCGATTGGTCCATACTTGCTAGTACCCGAGTAAAAGTTTTCACACTTTCAGTTAACGAGACTGCGACTGGGTATACAGTTTCAGCATCCAAATTGACGTGTAAAATGTCCGATCGAATTCGCGATCTCATTCCAAGAGATGTCAAGTTCCTTACTTCTTTGATCAAAACTCCCAAATCTTCAGGAAAATTGACAATTAAATTCATAACGCCTGTTTGCTTGTCTTTCGTTACTTCAAACACATTTCCACGAACAATAACTCGAATATCTCTTCCCATGTCCATTCTTTCAAATATATTCTTGATCTTTTCAACAACGTCACGATTCCAATTCTCGATGAGAACATCAATGTTACTATGGAGTTTGTTTCTGAATGATTCTCCCTCTTTTCGCAAATTTGCTTCTTCTACGTGTCGAGAACCAATACCTTCCTCTTTTAGTAACTCTTTTGCCAATGCGACCACGTTTACATCGGAAATATTTGCTTTTTCTTGCGCTTTTTCAAGCGCTGCCAAACTTTCTTGCGACATGATATTCCATTGTGCACGAGAGTCCCAATACACAAGCTGCAAAAACGCTAACGCTAATGCAGTACCCTTGATATCCGATTTGACTAGTGGTTGTGCAAAAACGCCAATTTGCATTTTTTGTTGCAACTTCTCAACCCGTAGTCCCATAAATTCTGCCAAAGAGTCATTCAATAACCACATATTGTCCTTTTGTCTTAAAATCTTGATACGATCCCAACCACGCCCGAACACGTCTTCTACTCGTTTCATAAACGTATCCAATTGTTTCTCAATTTGTTTAGCCCATATCACAGCACCTGATAATGATGGTAGATCTCGCAAATGACTCATCTTCTCTGTTTCCGATGATGCGAATTGCATTTTGAATTTATCTTCTAATTTTCTCACATCATCTGCTACTTTTTCGATCAATTGTTTTTGATACTGTTGGATCGCAGTTCTAACTTTTGGTCGGTAGAATAGAGCATTAAATTTGGAAAACACACGAAACATTTCACTTGCGTTCTTGGCTGCTCCTAACTTTTCTACGAGTTCCCGAATCAATCTCGACTCTACTTTTTCAATGCGATCGTGGTAACTCTTTAGCGCAACACGCCATGCTGATGCTCCCTCAGTTGACAAATCTAGAATTTTCGATTCCATACCACGTACTTCATCATACGCCTTTTGAACCTCTTCTAACGCATTGATATCATTTGCAGAGAATCTTCCCGTAGTTGGTAACACTTTGGCAATTACTGTATGCAATTCAAAATGTTGCGAACGAAACGTTCTTATTTCTTGGATTCGTTTCTGTAATAAAATGTGGTCCAAATGAACGCTCATGACATTTTGTTGTTTCTTCTTCAATGTTTCATTCACTGAAACAGTGAACGATGTTGCAAAATTGTGGAAGTCACCAAACACGTCCATGCAGACTTTGACTACCTTGTCGAACTCTTCGTACGATAAATAGAGTAGTTGTATAGGCTTGAGTAGTTCTAGTAATTTATCACGAACATCACGCGACATGGCTTCTAATAGTTTTAACGCGCGATCGAGTGGGTACGAAGGTGAGTTACTGAACTGATGTGCATTTTTGATTTTTGTTAACTGGTGAAACATCTTGTTCATGACCAAATAAACTGATCCAATGTTCTACATTGTGAGTATGAAATACAATACATACTTTTGCGTGCAATAGGTCATGTATTGGAAAATCTTTGAGTAAATTGTTGTACTCACGTGACTTTGGCAGTGCTTTTTCGATTTCTGTTGTTGTGAGTTGATTGTATGCAACGTTTCTGCGAGTTGTTTTGAGCAGCTGTTTAGTGAACTCGATTTCTTTTGTTTTAAGACTTGCATCGACATTATTCAGCGCTCGTTCTAATGCACTCCAAAAATTGATTTCTTCTACCGTGCTATTCACTGTAGATGATCTGTACGTGTTAATAAAATATTTCTCTAACATACTCTGCTCGCTTTGTCAATTTGCTTATCTCAGAAACGCATTTTGTTATCTTGTTACTGACATCAATCAAAAAGTTTGTGTCATTTTTGAGTTCACTTATCTTATCTCCAACGTATTGATTGTCATCTAATTTTGAACCTTCTTTTCGTACTAGTTCTCGAATAATAGGATGTACGTAACTCAAAACATCAATTTCTGGTATTTGGAAACTTTGTTGGCACTTGTCTAGTGCTAGTTTCAAGGAGTGTAAATTTTCTGTTACAGATTGCACTGGTGAGGAACCTTTTTCGTCTTTGCTCTTTAGTTTTTCAAACGATGTGAAATACGGCTCGAACGTGTTTGATATGTACGAATGTAGGAACTGAAACGGGTTGGTTTGGTCGTTAATTTCTACTGTTTGTAGCATACTCGTGATTTTTCGTTTTCCATTCTTTTGTACTTGTTGTACTTCGTCAGAGAATGTTTTTGGGTCGCGTTTAATAAATACCACTCCTGAAGCGCCGTCACGAAACGTTACATTTAAAGAACAAATATATTGAGGTACAACTTCTGTTGGCGCTTGTTTTTTTGGTTCTGTTGTAATGAGACGAATTGAATGAGAGAATAGTTACCGTTTTCCTGGTCAGTTAATTCTTCATCTTCTGATTTTATCTTTTGTACGAAAATTGTGTAAACATTTTGATCGCTAATGAACTGTTCTATAAGTGTCAAGTTATTATCCAAGATGGAATAAAGCTCATCAGGATCGCTATCGATTAGCAGCTCGCACACTTGCACAAAGTATGTTTGAAAGTGCCGTGTGATTTCTAGCTCAACGGACGGCGATGTTATCGGTGTCGCCAACTGATTTTGCATAGCTCAACACATGAACCAGCTATGTCGGCAAGTTGAGTTGGAAAAAACAGGTTGCTCGTCAAAGTATTATAAATTAGTTGTTTATACTTGCACAAACTCGATTAAATCTCCTATTGGATTAACGGTTGATGCGATTACTGTGATAAATGAACCTTCTTTGACTAGCTCGTCAGTCTTGATGACTGTCTTGAAGCCAATGTCCATAAGGTATATGAATGCTTGATTCGAATAAATGAGACCTTGTAGTACTGGGCTACTTTCCATAACTAAAGCTCTGTATGTACGTTCACCTTCATTTTCGAAGAATTTCAACAACCAGAATCGTTCACTAGATTTTTGCAAATTGGCCGTTGATTTGGTTGTCGTCTCCATCTTTGCTAACAGAGTTTGGATGTCTGTCCACGATAGTGGCTCCTTTTCTCCACGCAAGTTTGCTTTGAGTTGGTGATGCACTAACAAATCACTGTAACGACGAATTGGTGATGTCACTTGAGTGTATGCAGAAACACCAATACCTTCGTGCCAATTTGGAGTTTGTGAAACGCATGCTGCTGATGTGTTCTTGAATCCGTTATGTTCCTCTAGAATTTGTGATACTAACTCTTGTTCAGAAGTAAATGCCTCACTCTCGACGATAGCATCCACGTTCGTGTTGGGGAGTCGTGGTAGCTTGCCTCCCATTGTTCCACGATATGGAACAATGATACCTCGCTCATGAGCAAAGTTGGCAGACACCTGATTTGCGACGATCATAAGTTCTTGAATCATTCTTCGCGAACGTGACAACTCATTCGATACAGATACAGTAATTCGTTCCCCATCAACAACAATCTTTGGTCGTGGGGTAGTGAATGACTTAGCCGCTCCATGTTGCAGACGATGTTTCCATCTTACGTTCGCTAGCCTCATCAATGTTTGTAATGTTTCAAATGTCTTCTTATCAGTGGAGCAAACCTTTTCCAAGATTTGATCAACTTCTTCATAATCGATTCTTT
>JAESGV010001135.1_pt1 | contig 11354 bp, 10 predicted proteins | sample 9269781 | NCBI WGS metagenome assembly JAESGV01 (sample SAMN15741586, study PRJNA653496) | algae metagenome | isolation source: Tildeniella torsiva UHER 1998/13D and co-occurring heterotrophs from... | place: Slovakia: Slovak Paradise National Park, Hrabusice, Kosice Region | collected 2000-01-01 | reverse complement strand
CACGGTCAGAAAAATCTAGTACACTCTTCTTATTTGTTTCGGCATCTTGATCTACGTTACCTTCCGTTGGTGAAGTTAATGATGAGGAACTCGCGTTCAAAGTACTGTCTACGCGACTCAAATCTTTGGCAGAACTGAATCGAGAGTATTTTTGGTAAATATGACTTGAAAAAGATCTCTTGTTGGAGAGTGGTCTCAAACGCTCGACTAGTGTTAAAAGCTCTGTATTTCTTTTCATCGCACGGTCTAACCATTTGTCACTATCTCTATCCTTGGCGTTCTTTTCTACTTTTACTGCGTCGCCTAAACGTGCCATATCGTTTCTCTCTTTTTCCTCATCTTTGGTGTTCAAAGGTTGTGTATGTCTAGAATTGTATAGTTGAGTACCAGGTGGTATTGGTAAACTTTTGTTGATGATGTACATCTTGTTTAAATCCGAGTGGTTCTCTTTTATGTAACGTTGTGCATGGTCCAAGTCTAGTTCTTTTTCGTTGAATTCTTTGCGTGGAACAAACGAGATTGGTACTGATATTGTACGCACCGAAGTGAACATAGGAAGTGTGGGTTCTGGTGGAGCCATCGAGAACTTAAAATGTTTGGATATGCGACAGCAGACAGAACTGATGGGTGACAAGATTACAATGTTCCTACTACTGTTCAAACAAGTAGATGAAGCATGCAACGTTTAATATATTGTTGGACATGGTGCAGCGAAGTCTCCTACAAATCATGGTCGTCATACATTTCATCTTCGTAATCTGGCTCATATTCACTATCAATGTCCTCTTGTAGAAAAGACTTGGATCGGCTTCTTGTCACGCGTTTCTCTTCTACAGGCTCTGTTGCTTCGTTAGATTTTCTTCGTTTGGATTTCTTTTCTTGGTCCGATTCTATGTAGTCGCTGTCATGACCCAATTCGATTTCTTCAATACTCTTTTGTAGATTTCTTGGAAGCTTTAGCACTTCGGGTTGTCACCATTGATTCAGAGCTTGGTACATCTTGCGAGGAATAATCTTCTATCTGGTCTGGGAATTTTGATTTTTCAAATGACAATCTTTCAGGAGCACTCTTTCTCTTGCTACTCTTTTTCGGCTTGACAAAGCGTTTCTTTTCATCGTTTTCATCATCGGATTTCAAAATACTTGTTTTGTATTCGTCGAATTCTCTTGTTCGATCTTGTTTTTTTTTGCTCAGCAACGGGTATTGCTGTTCAGATTGATTTTTGCGCATATCCTCTATCATCGCTTTTTTAACAGTTTCCATACGCTCTTCGTGAGGAGTATTCAATATTTGCATTGTATCGAACCTTTTTGTTTGTCCATTGAACTTTGTGCTCAATTTTACTCTGGCACTGGCTTTATCGTACATTGTTTCCAAATCTTCGTACGTTCTATAGACTTTATCGTCTATATCTGGTGTTGGATTGATTACCAAATCGTGTACTTCCCATTCTTTGATTGGAGTTTGTAGTTTAATCGAAATGTTCTGCGTCGGGTCTTGTCCCTTGCAAATTTGATTCCAATACGCATATGCTTACACATGTCAACATGGTCGCACGTGTACTACCCAAGGTTCTTTTTCTTGTCGTAGAGAAACTCTTTTCGATCCAAAAGTTGTGTTTTTGAGAAGAACTCATCATGCTCATCTGGCCATAGTTGCCCAGATCCTCTTTCCACTTTGACAAAAGCAATCAAAGCTGTACCACTATTTTCTTCTGATACAGTACAAAAGTTTAGTACAGATTCATAAGAATCGTAGCGGAAGAAATACGTAGCGTCAGCCCAGACGTAGTCAGACATTGGGAACTCTTGACCTTTCGGCACAAAACAGTTCGGTACTACTGATTTCGCGTTTGTTTGGGCAAATACTCCACAGCTGAACTCTAACTTGTGCACAATCTTTCTTGGACGTACACTATAATTAGATTCTACGTCACTATCAGGAACGTCGGTTTCAGAAATCTCTTCACTTCTGATTAGCTCTTCGATTCCATACAATACAGCGCCATGAGAGACGCAGTAACGTTCTTTGAGCTCTAGCTTTTGGCATGTTGGGAACATTGTGTGCATAGTTTTCAGTTTTGCTAGTACTGTTGGCCACTTACTGGCACCACCTGTGATCAATATGTAGACGGGCTGATGCCTGAAGTTGCGAAGGGCTTTCTTGATCTCTTCCATCCCATTCTCTACGCTTTTCAAGATGTCTTTGTTAACCGTGTTTGTGCATTCAAGGAGTGCAGGAATTGACAAACTGATTGGCAGTTCAAATGTGATCTCCTTGTACATGAATTCACGTAGCGTACACTCCACACTGTGAAAGAGACTAGCCGATTGTCCCTTCATGGTGTTTGTAACAAATTTCTTGATGTACTCCAGAGGCCGTTGTAAGCAGAAAGACATTGACGAGAGAGTTCCCGCAATACAGGTACGGCCCTCGTAAAATCACATTTTGCTTTTTTAAGAATTGAACCAAGCAACACAAAACTCTTTACTATCACAACAAGTTGTTTGTAGTTACCAAGTACCACAACTTGTCCTACTTGCCCCTGGCAAACTCTTGTATAAATAGAAAAATCTAAATACATTGCACAATCTGAAATCTCTTAATCTTTGCTGTGTGTAGCAGTGAACCATGTTGTTTCCATGTTGTACCTTGGGAAAAAGATCACTATCTAGTCGGTCCATATTTTTCCAAAACTGGTGTTAGTTGGTTAGTGACGACTTATTGGCAAACAAGACACAGGCAAAGCAGCATTAGAAGTTGTACAACTATGATATTTAGATTCGTCTCAACTGGTGCTACATTTTGCACCTACTTGTAGGACTTCTAAGCATGCTCGCTGGAACTGTGATTTCACGGCTTGTCAGGATGTCAATGTCATAATGATTACAACGGCCTCTGATGTACTCTGATGACCTTCTCACGCTCAACACAAAGCTTGCATCGTTTATGATGTCTAGTTTTCTGACATTCGAGCGACATCCATTTGCTACGACTGTGATTATTTCTGGCATTTTTTCTTGCACGAGTTCTTGGAATTTGGCATCGAAATCTACACCACCTACGTAGTCCACATGTGAAACCAAGTCCGTCAGAACATCGCCTTGTTTTGATACTGCTGCGACTTGCGTAGTGTGCGAACCAACATCGACAACAATGGCGATACCATCTGTAAATGGCATTCGTGCCATCGCAAAGTGCGCGGCGGCGTTTGACTCTTGTTGGAGCATAATCTTCCCGACTACATCATTGAAGACTTCGTTGACAATGTCGTGGAAAATAGCCAATCGGCTTTCATGCTTTGCAAAATTTGCAGGATAGGTGATAACTACAATATCTTTCTTGTTGAGTGGAAAGAATGAATCGTTGTCCAATGTCCTGTTCATGACACGTAAAATATGGCGGAGGGACTCTTTGAAAATCATGTCAACATGAATGAAAATGTCCTTCTTGTGGTTTTTCAGTTCACCTTTTGGAATTTTGACGCACATTTTTTTGTTGCGATATTGAACAAAAATGTTCTCATTTTCAACTGTCTTGCCATTGATGTATTGGATGTACTGGGGGAACTCTTTTTCTGGTTGAGGAGGCATACAAATAAATCACTTTACGTTGTATGGTCTATCATTGCTTCTGGTTTCGTACTGGACATCTATCTTTACACTATACACATCATCATTTTTATCTACCTCCGCGTCTGTGATGTAGACAAAGTTGTCTACAACTGATCTGTAATTTTGATTGATAGTTCATACATTGTCGTGTTCTTTATAAAAAGCCAACTACCATGTTAAAAGTCTTGTGATAGTGCTACCTTTGTGCTTTTATTTCCAATATTTATTCTAAATACTCTTGTGTATTTAAATCTTTCTTTCTGACTGATTAGATTCTGAAAGACAGCTCTCGTTCTAGACTCTTCTCCAGTTATTATGTTGGCAATGTTTCAAGAAATTGACAGGAGGGAAGTTTTGGTGACATGTGACAGGCAACTAAGTCAGGGTAGCGTTACAACTTATTCATTTATTTTGCTTTGCCAAGAAAAAGGCCTTGATAAAATTGCTCTCTGTGATGGATTTTTCACTTTCAACTATCCAATCATTAATTTTTTCTTTGTTGGATTTAGCTTCTTCTACTTCTTTTTGGATGCTCTTAAGCAGGGTGTCGTACCTTTGCTTCTTTTTTGTTATTAGTTGTGCGAACTTTTTTAAATCTGCTGTGTACTTTTTGTCATTGTGGGAATGCATCTCCAGTTGTACAGTTTCTAGTTTTTCTGTTACCTTTTTTAATTGGAGAGCCAAGTTTTCTTCTATAGTGTACATAACATCACACTGATACTTTGCCGATAAGTGCATCAATCGTTGTCGAGAGTATTTTTTCCCCAACGCATCGTTCGTTGATATTCTCTTTGCGAGGTTGTTTAAGCCAGCATCAGTGTGTGTCCTGAAAATACTTGGTACGCTGCTCTCGTCATCTGAAAATTCCTCTGAGTATTTTATAACATTGTTCTCCATACTGGTGTCTGTATCATGTTTAAAGCTTTTTTCTTTCAACATTTGTGTTATTTGTTTTAGGCCCAACTTGTAACCTGCATCAATTGATTCAGATGCAAGAAACGCCTCATCGACCACGCTGTACATTCTCTTTCAAAGCGTATCATAAAAACTGGGTTTAGGTCCAAAAACGTTGAATATTTCTTTGTTTTTTTCTTTAGAAAATTTGCCCGTGGAAACTTTCGGCCTACTTTGCAACTTTGACTGACAACACATGGTTTTTTCCCATTTACATGGTAGTTGTACCTTGGACACTGATCGTCTCTGGTTGTTGGATGACCCCTCATTGTGTGTTTAAAAACTTCCTTGCAAACCATCACCTGTCAAAATCACACAGAGGTTGAAAGACCCAAGAAAACTCATAAAAAATCACACAATGCAAATGAGGGTGAGACAAGAAAAATAAACAATAGAGGTCCCAAATTGTATGTGATTGATGGTAGTACAGAAAAGACAAGCGAAGTAGAATTAACAACAAACTGGAGAGCAGAGGCTATTTCTGTGTCTTGAAAATACACATACGTGAAGCTGAGCTTCAATGGGGAGCTGACATTATTTGAAACAGATCCATGGTTAGTTGGTGCACCGCGCCCAGAGAAAGGTAGTGACAGAGTGGAGACAATCGCTAACAAAGAGGAGCAGTACATCTTATTAGATGCAAACAGATGCGTTTATCGTTCTAATAACGAACTGCTTTTAGACTTGCAAAACGATAACACTAACCTGGACAACATTGAGAGAGCAATGAAATGAGAACGAGACAACCTAAAACAGAAGCTTCAAAAAGTTGAAGATGAAATAGACATAGCGCTACATGGTCATAATGGAACGTACTACTATCGTAAGAGTACTGCAATTCTTGAGCAACTGCAATTACACAAGCAATTGTTGGCAAATAGATTGCAAAAATGTGAGAATACATTGGAAATATTGGTAGAGGAGCAAAAGGAACGTTTCGTAGATGGTGTCACAATCGAGGCGTGGATGCAACAGACTAACAAAAAGGTCAAGAAACTAGAAGTAGCACTAAAAGACCCTACTAGTAAAATTGACTTGGACGACTTCTTAAAATAAACAACACCAATTTGAAATTGCGTTCCTATGTAATTTCAAGCTTTATCAATCTCTTCTCTCTCTTCTCTTGGTTCTATCATCTTTTCTTCTGATACGTTTGTTTCTTTTCCTCGCCGTGGTGTTCGAGGAGATCTAGGACTAATCGGTGTCATACTCTTTCTTTCGACTTTTGTTTCTTGTGTAGTAGTTGTCTGGTGTATAATAATGTCCTCATTTAACTCTTCGTCAAAGCCACGTGTTGCATTTACGATATCTTGAGTCAATGTTTCCAATTGTTTTTCCAAGTTTAATAAGTGTATCTCTTCTTCGTCTTCTGCTAGTATAGTTGGAATGTTTGGTATATTTGTTAGAAGATTATCGCGCGGAGAGAATCCATTTATCGGCGATGCAACTGGTGAATTCCCTCGTGAATTAACTCGCTTTAAATTTTTTCTTTCAGTTGTTGTATCTGTCTTCTGTTTTGATACCATAGATTCTAAGGCTCTTAGCTTCTTTTCTAGGAATATGATTGTTTTCTCTTCTTTTGCGACCATTTCAGCTGATTGTTCTTCTGTTTTCAATCGTTCTTGTTCTTCAGCTTTTAGCTTTGCGAGCAGTAATTTTATCAGTCGTTGTTGCGCGTTTAATTTCTCATGAGGGTCTGCATTTTCATTGTCATTCAGTAGCCGTCCGTCTTCAGGATCTAAAAGATTCTTAATCTCAGTGTAAAGCTCTAAATATTCTGTAGGTATATGATTTCCATCTTCTGAGTATGCTACCTGTTTCGCAGATAGTTTAGATTTTAGCTTTTCGTTCTCGGACTCAGATTTACTCAATTTTGCTTTCAACTTTTCTATTACGGTCTCTTCCTCCTCAACTAATCTTTGGAATTCAACAAATTTCTCCTCAACAACTTTTTCAGTTTGCATTCGCAAATTCTTCTCGGAACGAACCTTTCCCTTCAAACGATTTATCTCCATCGAGTCCCAATGTGTATCTTCTTCGCTATCATTTTCACTTCTACCACTTGTCGCTCCACTAACGTTACCTTTAAGACTCTTCAATTCGCGTTTCGCTCGTTGCAATTGCTTCCTCAGTTGAGAGTTTTTGGCTTCTAATTCGCTCTGATCTTGTCCGTTAGAGTTTCCTCTGTTATATTCCTCGCTTGTACGAAGCGCTTCTAATACTTGATCGTACATTTCAGATAATTTTTCATTCTTTTCCCGCTCTTGTTGTACAATTTCTTCGTACTCATATAGTTTCGAATTCAAGTTAGCCACCATTTGTCTTTCGCTTTTATATTTCTTTGTTACTTGCGTTAACGACTGCCGCAACCGATTTATAATTGTACCTCCCTCTTCTCTGAATGTAGCGAACATCTTCTGAGCATTCTTTTTCTCTTGATATTCGTGTTTAAGTTTTTGCTCTAGCTCTTCTATTTTACTTCGACTTCCAGAATCGTTTCTGGTTACTGTATTATGTTTTAATAATTCTTTCAATACTTCGATGAATATGATTTCTTCCTGTTTCTGAAACTCAACTACCTCCTGCGTTCGCGCTCTGATTTGCATTAACGATGTTATTCGATTTTCAAATAGTTGCCGCAGATACTCTTCATAATTGTTATTTTCGTTTATTGTTTCCATGTCTAAGTACGATGTGTTGCTAAGCATCTGTTCATTAGCAGTATCATTTCGCTGAGGTGTTTTACTCCTCGATTTGAGTAGTGCATTCTGCTTCGGCGTTATAGCTCTGCTCTTCTTTTTGCTAGACATGTCTTATTACTCTGCCGCGGGAAGATATTCCAAATAAATAGCGGTTAGAGGTGTAACTCAAAATCAGCTAAAGTTGCAACTTCGCTTCGTGTTCTTGTAAACAAACCATCATGTACAAGAAGGGCAAAGCCATCAGCATAAAAGCTCCCAGACCTTCTGTTACTAGTGGCAATGAATACGTTACGAAATTATGGACTCTACTGCATAATGCGATACAGGCTATCTACCTGAACAATGCGAGCGATTTGTCCTACGAAGAGTTGTACAGAAGTGCATATAATATGGTTTTAAATCGGCACGGTGAAACTTTATACGACAATGTACAAGAATGCATGACCGCACGTGTAGACAAGGTCACAAAATTCATTTCAAGCAATGAAGACCCTACATTACTACTGAGAATCATCACAAAAGAGTGGGAACAATATAAAACAGCAACCAGTATGATCAGTGACATTTTAATGTACTTGGATAAGTCCACTGTCGCCAATAACAAGTATTTTATTATGCATTCACTAACAGTTAAGGTACAAACCAGTATACCAAAACGGAATCGATTTGTTCAAACTGTTTCTTATCGAAAAGTCACGACTAGGAGATCAAATAACGAATAATATCATTCAGTCGATCCAACGAGAACGAAATGGCGAAGTTATCGATCGGTTGCTACTGAAAAGTATAGTAGGCATGTTATACAACTTGTCATGTTACGAACAAGTTGTCGAACAACCATTATTGCAGATCACTACAAAATACTACTCGCAGTATGCACAAACACTCCTACATGAACTTTCCATTTCAGAATATTTAAAAAAGATTGACGAAAAAATGGAACAAGAAGATTTACGTGTACAATACTATTTGGTACCACCAACACGTATAAAGATTTTAAATATCATCATTCGAGAAATGATCACCAAACACATGGAAACTATAATCGAATCAACAACTGGATTCTTACACATGTTACTCGATGACAAGTACAAAGATTTACAATTGATACACAAACTATTTTCTCATGAACATTTATCAGAACTAGTATCACGGTTCAAAAAACATGTCATTGCACAAGGATCAAAATACGTCATGGATGAATCCAAATTGAAAAATCCTGTTTCGTTCATACAAGGATTACTCGATATGCGACACAAATATCAAACCATTATCACTCGGTCGTTTGATAAATCATTTAATCGTGCGTTATCAGAAGCCTTTGATGATTTTGCAAGTGGTGTAAACCAAACTAGAATTCCAGAATATATCTCGTTATACTTGGACGCGTTTATGAGGAAACAAGTAGAAGAGAATCATTTGGATGCCATTATGACACTTTTTGATCATATCAAGGATAGAGATGTGTTTGAAAATTATTACCGAATGCATTTGGGAAAGAGATTGTTAATGTCAAGATCTACACAATTGGAAGATTCTGATCTTGAAAGAGCGTTTGTTACGCGATTAAAATTTGTCTATGGTGCTGGCATGACTAACAAAATAGAAGGCATGTTTAATGATATTCGATTATCACGAGAGGGTATGCAACAGTACCGAGAACATAAAGCGTACAAGAATGAAGACAAGATTGATTTTTATGCTCATGTGTTAACGAGTGGGTATTGGTCACTATGGAGTCAAGCATCAGCAGGTGCTGTACTTCCTGAACAAATGCAAAAGTGTGTAACAGCATTTAACGAGTACTATGATGATGTTCATAGTGGTCGTAAAGTTACTTGGTATAAAGGTGCTGGTGATGGTTTGATACAAGCAAACTATCCTTCGAAACGATACGAGTTACTTGTATCGACGTACCAAATGATTATTTTAATGGCGTTTAACGATGCTGTTGAAATGTCATTTGAAGAGATCAAGCAACGTACACAAATACCTGACAAGGAACTTGTAAAACAAATTATCCCACTATGTAAAACAAAAGTGTTGTCAAAGAAAGAGAACGAGTTTCGATGGAATGCAGAGTTCCATCATACCAACGTACGCATACGAGTGGGTGTATATAACGTAAAAGAGACAACAGAGCAAGTAAAAGAAACCGAAGCCAAGATTGAAATGGATCGGAAACCAATTATTGAAGCTGCGATTGTACGAATCATGAAGAGTAGGAAAACGATGCATCATAATCAATTGATTGAAGAGGTCGTTAAACAATTGACGAGTCGGTTCATGCCTGCACCTGTTGAAATTAAGAAGAGAATAGAGAGTTTGATCGAAAGAGAATTTCTGGAAAGAGACGCGCAAGAGAGAAAGAAATACTCTTATGTTGCCTGAACTCCATTTTATGTACTTTTATTTAAATAATTCTTCGCGTGGACGAATATCCCTCTTTCTTATTACTTCTACAAGTTGTTTCTTTTGAATACCATATTTTTCCAATTCTTTATCGTTTTGTATGTAACCGAGTAAACGAGCTTGACTTCTAACAAAATTTGACATTAAACCTCCTACTAGGCAGGCTCCAGCTCCAGCCCACATACCAACGTGTCTAAAAGGTTTTCCGTATGCATAACCTGCAACTCCACCGGCTGCTGTCCAAGCGAGTGTTAACAGTAAAGCACCAGGTCTAATATTTTTTATAATATCCCAATCGGTTGGATTGTCGAGAACGGGTTGATACCTAATACGATTGAGCTCTGACCCTCTGTTCATGATTTTTCCAAGTTTTGCGTGGTCAACCCACACAAACTTGTAACGATGTTGTATTCATGTCACATCTTTGATAGACAAGGTACTTGTATCTTCCATAAAGAATGGAACCAGAAGCATAAAAAAACAGAACAACAAGTAGAGGGAGAGTTTAAACTAGTATATGGTTTGATTTTCTCGTTAAAGCAGTTTGTTATTGGTGTCGCTCCAAAAGAGTTTGTCAAAAGTTGGGCAATCACTAACACCTTGTAGGAGCGAAGGTTTCCATTCATTCAAGACAAATACATACAAACTACATTTTTATGAGTCACCAACAGGCTTCAAGTTCATCATTATAACAGATCCAAACGTTGGACAAATTACCGATCACTTGAAACACATTTATAGGAAAATATTTGTAGAGTATGCAGCAACAAACGCACTACATAAGACGAGTGGAAAAATCGAAGGCTATTTGTTTACGCAACACTTACAAGAGTACGTCGAGCAGTGGGCTTGGTTCAATTAATAATACACTGTACTATTTTTGTTATTTAGATACTGAGAAGAGCATGATATTTCCAAACTGACAGGCACAGCAAACAGCACATTCCAATGTGAACCTCTAAACTATTCGTGATTATCCTAAAGCTAAATGCAAACCTTTAAAATGGGAATCTTAAATATAACTTGACTTATATTTAAAACTCAAACAATAATGCTTCGCGCAACTTACAGACTAGCACGTCCATCTTTTCTTCGCTACTACGCCAGCTCTCAAACTGTGCTTAAAAATGGCGACATCAAAGTCGGAGAGGGTGTACTCCTGAGCAAAAAAGAGGATAAAAGTGATGCATCTGCAGTTTCATCCAAGAAAGAAAAAGGACCATTAAAACAAAAGACTGACTCCGACAAAAAAGAAAAAGTCGATTCAGGAAAAGATGTAAATACTGCAGCGAGTTCATAAAATTACAAATCGATAACTTCATCACCAGTACTATCGTTCAGTAGTGATTTCTTTGCGGTGCGTCTCGTCGTACGCCTATCTGAATTTTCATTTGGTGATATTGATTGTGGAACGCTTGAACTTATCGTTTTTGGCACTTTTCTTCTCATTGGTGCAGCATTTGACTTTTCTCTCAAAATCCATTCCATGTCCGGTGGAATGTAAAACGTTTCATCTTCTTGTGATACTTGTTGTACAATTTCAAGGAAATCTTCTCTCAAAATCTTGACAAACGAACATTCCTTGATCACTCTTGCAGTAAAATCTGGTACAAATGCTGCTGTACTCAGCGCACGTGTTCCGAGGAAACTCCATGGTCCATTTTCGCTAAT
>JAESGV010001134.1_pt1 | contig 11360 bp, 8 predicted proteins | sample 9269781 | NCBI WGS metagenome assembly JAESGV01 (sample SAMN15741586, study PRJNA653496) | algae metagenome | isolation source: Tildeniella torsiva UHER 1998/13D and co-occurring heterotrophs from... | place: Slovakia: Slovak Paradise National Park, Hrabusice, Kosice Region | collected 2000-01-01 | reverse complement strand
AACATCATACACAGACAAATCAAACCATCAAATATTTTCCTGTCGAGACAATTTGACCTAGTCGTTTCTGATTTTGGATCTCGAAAACTGAAAAATATGATGAATAGCATGAGCGGAGAAGGCGATGCAAAATACAAAGCGATAGAAATACTAGAAAATGAAGATTATTCGTATGAACCAAGCGCAGATATTTGGAGTTTAGGAGTAGTCATGTACGAAGTAACAAGTTTTAAAGAAAAGAAAATGGCATTCCAAGCGCGAAAAACAAGAAAATCACTCGAACTATTAACCAAATTCCAAAACGATTTACTACACGATATGAACACCAATTGCAAGTATTCGACAAAATTAACCGATTTGATACTCCGCATGCTCGACACAACTCCTCACAAACGACCAACTGCAAAAGAAATTCTAGAATACCAAATTGACGAAACAGCACGTTTAGATCAATTAATGAACGAACAACAAGAATCAAAAAATTTATTTTTGCAAAAACAACAAATTTTACGAGATCCAAAACTGTTTTGTTTTTATGAACAATTCCAGAAAAAATTGAACGAGTTGAGCGTAGTGTTAAAAATGGAACAAGGAACGATTATTATAGCTGGACATGCGATCGAGTTGACTGTACGCGCTGTGATTGATGAAAAGGTGATTGAACAAGTTGCGAGAAAGTTGGTGTTATCGTATGAGAAACAAATCAAAAGAGTTGCGTTGGATGATCGATCGTTCTCAGCATCGTTTAAGAAAGTATTCCACAAGAATGAAATAAGAGTCGCAGAACTAAGCGAATGTGCTGTAGGAAGAATCATCGATGGACTTTTGGAAAATCCAAATAATGTCGATGCAATTTCATTAGTACGTTCTGTAGCCTATGCGAAACGCAATCACAAAATGCTGCCAGATTGTAAAATCCATTTGGAAAAATCGGCGAATAAACCATGGACAGATCGTGGATTGTTCCAACAAACTGGAATAGAAGGACCAAATAATGAAAAGTTTAAGAATCCAGATACAAATGCGTTGTATTTAAATAAGGTAGATGTATACGGGTATAGAGCAGGTACAACTGAAGATTTACTCTATGCAATGGAGAAATCAAAATAAAAAAGACAAATCAAAATTAGTGCTTGAAAATAGATTTTCTTGAAATAAATAATCACTAGTACGTCTAGTTGTCAGTAGAATAGTAAATAACGTACAATAGACTGAGCACTGTTAGCAGAGAATGCCTTTTCAGGCCATCATACGCCAGCATTCCTGTTATCGCTCTAGCAATATTATCTGGTGTACCACATCGCTTTCTATTTAATAACAATAAACTCAAATTACCTGAAACGTATCTATCAAAATCTGTGGTACTTGATCATACGCATTACCACTCATACATACACCAGTAAACAGTTCAAATAAAATAGTACCTAGTATCCACGTACGATTTAAATCTTCTTGTGATATCGTATGATTATATTTATAGTTTGGTGGATACAATCTTGCACTAACAAAAAGAGGAAATGGTACAACTATAATCGATAACCGTGCTGTCGATGTCAAGTAGATTGAATCGAAATCTATATTCCTGTTGGTGCCTTGTAGTGATGTTACTGCCTCGACGAGTTGTATGGAGACTTTACATAGTTCTGGAAATGGTACAGAATGTTTCGCAATGTAGTGTTTGAGTGTACCGAGTGGGTAGTACTTTGAGATGAAAAAGTAAATGTCCTGTCCTATATCTTGTTTGTACGTGAATGTGTAGCGTACGTTTGATACGAAAATTGACTCGATATACTGTGGTACTGGTGTTGGTTCATAAATGACGGCAAATGAAAAAGGCACTGGGTGAATATATAAAAGATCTTTTCCATCGAGAAGAAAAGAATAATGATCCACTCGAAATAATTCAGGTAATGTGAAATTTCCGTGTGACTTGGTTTTGAACGTTATGTATCCCATACCGTATATGTCTGTGAAAATAGGCGTCATTTTGTTGTACCACTCCTCCAACGTGCGTATTTCTGTTTTCGAGGGACGGTTAATCCCAAATTTCGTATGTATTGGCTCTGTAGTAAGTTCATAACAAGCGTGTTTCTGTATTCTGTTGCCCATGTCTTGTGTTGGTTATAATTTCAGCGACGTTCGTTTATCGACTCGCCTACATCAGTGTTTTCGCGCGTTGAAGCGAGTGTTTTGTCAGCACGAACAGTAGGATTGTGTATAACTCCAAAACCTTCATATTTATGAAGAAACATGCATTACGATAATTCTAGCTGTTACTAATTATTTGCTGACACAATAGAAACTAAAAGAAATCAATGCTACATGAAATGAAACTAACGTTCGTATCGCAGAATTCGAGCCGAGTATCTCATTAATGCAATCAGGCATGAGTCTACGGGCGAACCTTGGCTTGAAATGCGCAGCTGCTCTTCAAAATGAGCATCTTCATAGTTCTACACGTCAAAACGCGTGCATCATTTTTACAACTGTTCAATTTGCCGCTCAAAACCAATTCACGCAAAAACCGTTTCGTCTAGTATGAACTTTGATTTTAATCAAACAAACACAATACAGCAACCACAAAGTCCATTAGGATCACCCAACAGCAAGAGAAGAAAATTCAAACGGGTAGAGCGTAGTTCACAGTTTGACGATCCGGACGATAGAGAACGCGTCCGGAAAGAGCTAGAACTCAAAAAAGAGTTACATAGATTACAGGAATGCGGTTTAACCGGTAGTGCAGAATTTAACAAAGTTAAAGACGAAATAAATAAATTACGATTGATTAGTATGAATAAAGCGGACGAACGAGCGAAAGAAGAGGAGGAAGAAGGTAGCAGTGGTATGATGACTTCAGATGATTGAACAGTTGTACTTTTATGATAATAATATTCTTTATGATACTGACAAACATGATGTTTGTGTTTGCGTTTTTTGCTCCAGTTGGTCAATCGTGCCTGCTGTGGCTCATTACCAGCTAAAGCAATTTATATTTTCTGCTAGTAATGCTGTGGTTCCTTATGGTCTAGCGAGCTGACTGTCGATAAACCAAATGTGTTTGTTTCTCATTTTAGCAAATTACAGAATTTACTAAGATTGAAGAGATTTGTTACGAAGTTGACGTGATCTTAAGTATCCTACTCAAGCTACGAAAGCCACTGTCATACCTCATTTGAAGTCTAGCAAAATGTTTTGCGAATGTAATTCTTTTATCAAGTCAAAGAAACTTCAAGGTCACTGAGCTCTGTAACTAGGTTTTGGAATTCAAAATCTCTTTTGACCTGGCTTCCAAAACTAGACACGAAACGTCGCGCTTCTATCAGTTACAACTGTTCTGACATTGACGCAGAAATGAGCCACAGCCAGTATCTACCACACGTAGATGATGAGTTGTACCAGCACCCAGGAGTGAACAAAAACAAGTTCACGCGTAACTTTGTTCTGTGCTTTGCTCTTTTCGCTACACTCGTATTGGCCACAATCGTAACAGCAGTCATCGTAATAGTTAGTGTTTACTATGCAAAACAACCCTCGTGGGACCACAAAGAAAGTTTTTGGAGCAACAGAGACACGTTACTTGTTATCACTATCGATGGTTTCAGAAACGATTATTTGAGTGTACTCACTCCCGAATGCTACAGTATTATAACAAAACTTATTAATGGAGGAATGAAATCAACGAGAGCAGGTGTAACTGCAGAAGTTTATCCCGTATTCCCCAGTAAACCTTCTGTAAATTTGGCCTCCTTGGTTACTGGAACCTACCCCAAATACCACGGAATTCTAAACAAGAATGTACGTTGTATGCAGTACGCTAATATATCTAGGTTTATGATGAAACACAAAAAGGTTTAATATTCTCCATGGAGACAGCAGATGCTACTCCTGCTAGTGTATGGCAAAAGATGGAACCTATTTGGGTAACACTCGCGAAAAAGAATCGCACTACGTTAGTACAGTATGTACCAGGAAGTAACGCAGAGATCGGCGGATATAAACCAACGTACTATAACAAAACATTCGACAAAGGTTATTCTTTCAAAGAACGCATCAACGACGCATTGGCAATTATAGACGGACCTGAAAAGAATCGACCTGATTTCCTCATGCTCCACACTAGTGTTTCCAATGTAGCAAGACAATATGGACCCTTTGGAAAAGATACAATTGAAGTTGTTCGCAAAGTTGACTTGGCTATTGGCTACTTGGTTGATGAATTAGAAAAGAGAAATATTGCACAATATATCGATATTGCAGTCGTTAGTGTTACAGGAACATCACAAATCAAAGATGATGGAGTTTTGTATTTGGAAGATATTTACGCGGCTGGGTTAGGTCGGCAACCAAACGGTACTTTGAATCCATCTCCATTCTATTTTGAAGATGGAGAAAGTATGTTCATTACTGATTATATGAAAATAAATAATCGTGGAGTTGTGTTGGATTTGTATCCAACTGAATATGACGATGAGGCAGATAAGAGGAACATGATTGATTTTGCAATTAAAATGTTGGAGAAGGCAAAAGAAGTTGATGCAAAATTTGACCATTTTAGTATTTACTACAAGGACAATTTACCATCTGAATGGAACTACAAGTTGGACGCTGACAAGTTTGAAAACGATTACACACCATATATCATCATTGTTGCAGATCAAAATTATATGATTACCACCAAGGACAAGGCGTACTATGGACAACAAGGAGATGACGGTTACTATACCGATGGTAAGAACGCCACTTTTAATGGTGTCTTCGTCGCGAATGGTCCACATTTCAGAAGTGATGCATCTAATGCACCAACTGGAGTTAACGTAGTTGATATGCATGAGTTGTTCACTACAATTTTGAGCACACCTGCGTCAAACTACAACAAGGGAAAGGGTATGAGAGCTAGTTATGTACTTGATCCATTGTTTGTACAAGCGTTGAATGGAACATCGCCACCAGTCCCACCAACAACCAAAGCACCTGACACCACATACGCTCCCAAGGGCACAACTACCACAGCAAAACCCCATTAAAACGTTTTTTTTGTATTTTCCTGACGAGCGCACAACTCAACTCATTTCTGACAAATGCCAACGTTGCAAGTGACAGTCGTTAGTGGGAAAGACCTTGCAGTTCGTGACAGAGATACAAGCGATCCATATGTTAAATTACGCGTTGGTTACGCGCAACAGTGGCACAAAACAAGAGTACAAAAAAACAACTTGAATCCTGTTTTTAATGAAAACTTCAAACTACATGTAGATAACCCTGACGAACAGAACTTGGATATCGAAGTTTGGGATAGTGACTTGATTAGCCGAGGTATATTTTGGTAATTTCTAACCAAATAGATGATTTTATGGGCAGAGGATCTGTTCGCATCGAACACTTGACTCGCAATAAACCAACCAAGTTGGAAATACCACTAAAAGAAACCGAGAGTGGCAGCATTACCGTCATTCTTACAGCAGAAGATTTTGGAAACTAAATAGTTGGAGTAAACGTTTTGTACAATATGCATTCTTAAAGCTGAATACAACCATCCAACTTTCGCACTGACATACCAAAACTCTGGACTAAATTGCATTACGAACAAGGAAGTCTACCAATCTGATGCCATCTTCTTTCGAACATAAAGTTTTAATAGCTAAGTATCGCCTAGCTTTAGTTGCGGCATCCAAGTGCTCCCAATCAGTTTGCTGCTAAAAGTCTATGATAAGACAAAAGTTTGGAAGTTTATTGCAGCTTCTGCTAAACTGACATGTTTTATCGCGTTTAAATATAAATGATGCGTAATAGCTACGACTAACGTAGAAGATGATTACAAGTTATTTTCAAAAAGTCCAAAATAGGGAAAAATTAATCTTTTCTTATCTCGCTAGCACTCAAGATAAAAAGTCTGGTTTCACTGGCTTTCTAAAACATAAACAAAACAACAATGGTAGGACACGAAACCCCAGTAATGCCAAGAGACATGAATTACGAAACACCAGAGTGGTTCGATAAAGAGATGCAACAAGAGCAACGTGAAATTGACGAAATTAACAAATGGTGGCACAGCGAACGATTTGTTGGTACTAAACGTACCTACACCGCTAACGACGTTTACGCTCTCCGTGGTAGCATCCCACCAAGCCACAATCGTGAAAACCATACCGATAGAAAATGCTTCAATCTATTGAAGAAGTTGTATAGCACTGGTGGATATTCCCACACTTTCGGAGCCTTGGATCCAGTCCAAGTTGTACAAATGGCTAAATACTTGAAGACTATTTACGTAAGTGGATGGCAAAGCTCCAGCACCGCTTCAACTAGCAACGAACCAGGACCAGATTTGGCTGACTATCCAATGGACACTGTACCCAACAAGGTAGATCAATTGTTCAGAGCTCAAGCCTTCCACGACCGTAAACAACGTGAAGAAAGATCCAAAATGAGCACTGAAGAAAGAATGTCCAACCAACCCATTGACTACTTCACTCCAATCATTGCTGATGGTGACACTGGTCATGGTGGTAATACTGCCGTCATGAAGCTCATGAAGATGTTCATCGAAGCCGGAGCTGCTGGTGTTCACTTTGAAGATCAAAAACCAGGTACCAAGAAGTGCGGACACATGGCTGGTAAGGTACTAGTCAGCTGCCAAGAACATATCGATCGCTTAGTAGCTGCTCGTTTACAAGCTGATATCATGGGAGCTGAAACTCTCATCGTATGCAGAACTGATGCCGAATCTGCTCAATTGTTAGATAACAACATCGACCCACGTGACCACGCATTCATTTTGGGTACCATCAACGCTTCTCTAGAGGGCTTGAACCATATCATTATGGACGCTCAAGAGCGTGGTGTAACCAAGAAGGAGCTCGAAGGTATGATGGCTGCTTGGGAGAAGGAAGCTCACTTGATGACTTTCGGACAAGCCGTCACCAAAGCTATCAACGATAGTGATCTCAATGACAAAGATGCCGCCATCGAGAAGTTCATGCGTGCATACAATGACTTACGCAAGCCATTGTCTAACAACGCAGCTCGTAACTTGGCTCGTGAGATCCTCGGCTACGAAGTCTACTTTGATTGGGACAAGCCACGTACTCGCGAAGGTTTCTATCGCGTAAGAGGTGGCACTGACATGTGCATCTCAAGAGGTGTTGCATTCGCCCCATACGCTGACTTGTTATGGATGGAAACAGCTAAGCCCATCCTCAAGGATGCCATCAAGTTCTCCAAGGCAGTTCTTGAAATTCACCCAGGAAAGATGCTCGCATACAATCTCTCACCATCATTCAACTGGGACAACGCCGGAATGAGCGACGATGAGATTCGTAGCTACACCGACAGATTAGCCGAAAACGGTTTCGTATGGCAATTCATCACTCTTGCTGGATTCCACGCTAACTCACTCGCTATTGACACTTTTGCCAAGGACTATGCCCATGGAGACAAGATGTTGGCATACGTCAAGAGAATTCAACGCGAAGAACGCGTGCACAAGGTAGAGACTCTTACCCATCAAAAATGGTCTGGTGCTGCCCTCGTAGACAGAGCTGTTACCATCATTTCTGGTGGTGGTGCTTCTACTTGCGCTATGGGCAAGGAGGTTACCGAGAAACAATTCGAAGCTAAACCAGCTCCACAAAAGATGATCAAGTTAGATCTTGCAGAAAAGGTCCTCAAAGTTGAGGCATAAGTGTATATATCAATAAGTATGAGTAAATATTTAATCATTTATCTTGTTTTTTCAAATCTTTCTGTACAAGTTGTTCAGCTCGTCTTCTCCTGGTACATAGTAGTAGTTTCCAAACACATTCTTACTAAATTTCAGTAGACCATCAGTATGCCCATCTACACCGACCATTCTATCCAACATGACATCAAATGTTTTCGCATCTTTAGAGTACGCGATGAACAGTAATCCACTCTTTCCACCAACGCTTCCAAATGGCATACTTTGTCTCACAATTGGCATTCTCTTGAACTGCACATCACGCATTCTTCGTACGTGTGAGTGTAACGGCATTTCTTTTTCGTTCATTTCATTGCTCCAATCTTTGGATCTTCCAACAAGTCCTTCTTGCTCTTTGTGGCCAATCTTTTTCAATGCTTTCAAATCGTGTTCCCAAACTTGATGGATTAAGAATGAACCTCCTGTACTTGTCACCGCAGCGTCGATGCGTTCTTCTGGTGTAGATGGGTTTTCAGTACCATCGAGAAAACCGGACAAATCGCGACCGTCGCGATATTGCCATCCGTATCGGTCTTCTACTTTTTCGATAACATTTTCTGGGAGTTGATCGACAAGTCCTTGAACGACTTCGTAGCATTGGGAACGAGTAGAGCCTTTGACATGGAGGACTATTTGCCAGTTTTCAGCGCTTGGCATGCCACCAAGGTTGCTTTTGCGCTCTTTGTAGCCTACAATTCCTTCTGGTAGTGTGAGTTTGTTGCTCTTTGCTAATTCTTTCCAAAGATTGACACTAAAGCCAACACCAGCCATGACTGTTGGTAATTCAAACTCATCTTCTGGTGTATTGGTGTCACCCTCTGGCAGTACCTTTTTAACAATGTCTGGAACCTTGCGAGTTGATGCGAGGACTTGTTTGACATCATTAATGTTTTTACTCTTCAAATGGATCACTGCCACAACGCATTGTTGATGATTGCCAGTGTATACAGTTGGCTGCGTTTTCTTGAACTCTTTTTCTTCTGCGTGGAACAATGGGAGTACAGTGTTCTGGATGTTGTTTGATTTGAAGCGATTGGATTGGTATGCGAGTGCGGCTGTACCTGCCAAAATTACAGATGCGCGTGTAACGGTCCTAATGTTGAATCGTCTCATTGTTATGATGTTTGGATCACTTTTTGTTTGGCTTTTATACTTTTGCGGAGACAACCAAGGCTATGATCGGATGAACTATCTGCGGATGTGCGTAGGTTTAGCAGCTCAATGAACAACCAAACTACAGTTGTTTGCACCCATGATACCATCGAGTAAAGTCATGATGTCTTCTACAACGGTCAACTGCTAAGAACACTCTCAAAATTGAACAGAGATGTACAGGCATACCAACGCGTACAAAGCCCCAGCAAACTATAACGAAATACGTGACATTTGGTTGGCATGTAAACTTGGTTTAATCAGAGATGTTCAGTACTTGCTCTCACGAGACCCAGCTTTACTACATACACCAAACGACCACAACAATACCCCACTTTACATTGCAGCACACGCAGGTCATTACGAATTAACACAGTACCTCTGTGAAAAGGGAGCACGAGACGACAAATTCAGACGTGCATATCTCTCTGCTTTGAATTTACCTATTCGTCACTTGATTCTACGCTACAACCCACAAACTCACAACAATGAAACAAAGGTGGCTCAAAAACAAGAGCAAGAACAAGAACAAGACAATCACAAATCAAACAGCCACCTCGTTGACTATTTTGTCGAAATGAAAGCAAAAACAAAACTTGACGACGGTATGAAAATGGGAGGTGTTTTATTCTTCAAAGCGACACCAGAGAAACGAGAATCAAAAATGTATCGTTGTCATTTGTCCTTTTTGTTGGCAAGATTCTGTCGTTTCGCTACAGTTTACTTGGGAAAAGACAATGACGAAATTGTAACACGGATACGAGAAATACAAAACGCTAATGACAACGATTTTGAAACAGAAACACGTGATATTATCGAACTCGGAGACATAGATCCTGTTCACTTTAAAATATTAGCAGAATACGTCTACACAGGTGGACTGTTCGCGAAGGAGACACAACTAAAATCGTTTTTGGAGAATGGAACCTATATAACGAAACAAGAACAGTTTGTAAATTTCCAAAAGTTTTACATGCTATGCGTACAAGTCGGAGCCGATGAAATCATTTCCATACTAGACGCCTATCTCGCATTAACAGATATTGATATTTCTCTCACGATTGAACAATTACTCCAAGAAAGGCGTGACGCTCAACAAGAGGTAAAAGATTACGCAAAAGAGTTGCATGCGTATTTTTCATCATGCATGGAACAAGAGTTGGAACGACTCACCGCAGGAAAGAAAATATCAAAATTCCAAACCAAGTTGGAAACAGAGTTTGAATCCATTTGTGAAAAAGAAAAGAATTTGGTTAATGAAATGAAAGAAGTGAAAAAGGGAAAATTGTATCAACAATTGGAAAAAGAATTGAAATTACTACGGGAGAGAAAACATACTTGTCATTCGCAAATTGCAAATGAAAAAGGATTCCATTACAATGCAGCACTTGGACCAGCAAAAGTTGCTTGTAGATATGCATGGAATGAGTACGTGAAAGAATTCCCTGAAACGGCACGACCACCTATCCCAGAATACGAAAAAGCAAAAAATGCAAAATTCCAAGCGCAAACTGTAGTTGAATTGGTCGAAGAACAAAGACCAATCTTTTCAGAAGAAATGAAAAGACAAAAATTAAAAGAAGAACAACAACGTTTTGCAAGTATAATGGCGAAACAAGTCCGTGAACAATTAGCCAAAGAGTTGCGTTCATCGTTCAAAGTGATGAACATGGACGACGAGGAAGAACAAGTTGACCAAGTGTTACGGCGAAATGCCATTCTTGCGACACATGATATTCACTTGGTTGCGTTACCATTTGGTGAAGAAGAAACTGTTGAATATGTAGAAGATGGCGTTAAAGAGATTCTTACTCCGATCACACCAGTCAACCATGCATTTATTCCAAGTACAATTATTTCTTGTCACAGAGATTTTATTGCATGGAAGAGTGAGTACTTCAAGGTAGCCATGATGGGCTCGTTCAGCGAAGCAGAAGAGCTTCGTAGTGAAATGGCAAAGGGTGATAACTCACCTGTACAATTTAAAATCTATAACTGTACGGATGCAGCGTTAGTGGAACTTGTTTGTTACACGTATACCGAACAATGTACGCTAACTTGTGAAATTGCGATAGAACTCTTGTTCTTGGCGATGAGATGCGACATTGGACCACTCATAAAGTTAGCCAAGACGTACATTTGTGCTCATGCATACGAATTCGATGCTATAGAGATACTCATGATATCAGATTTGGTAAACAGTCCAGAAATGAGAACAGAAGCACTCAGTTCCCTCAGACGCAGGTGTGCAGATGAATACAGAACTGGAAAATCAGCTCAAAGTATTAGAGATTACCTAATGGATCAAGAAATACCACTCGAAGATGTAACCTTGGTTACGCGGTCTCTTTATTAAATACGCTCACAATATTAAACATTTCTTTTCCTTTTTCTTAACAGTAGTGGATGGTTTTCTCTTAGTTAATACCATTTCGATAACTTTCATGAACGCTTCATCTACATTTTTTCGTTCTTTTGCGCTGGTCTCTAA
>JAESGV010001133.1_pt1 | contig 11364 bp, 6 predicted proteins | sample 9269781 | NCBI WGS metagenome assembly JAESGV01 (sample SAMN15741586, study PRJNA653496) | algae metagenome | isolation source: Tildeniella torsiva UHER 1998/13D and co-occurring heterotrophs from... | place: Slovakia: Slovak Paradise National Park, Hrabusice, Kosice Region | collected 2000-01-01 | reverse complement strand
ATTAAAAAATTCTTCTCATCACTAGTGATTACTTTTTTCGGATCTCCTGCCCAGTTGATCGTTTGTAAAACTTCTGGTCGGAACCATAATAGCAAATCAGTATTGTTTTGGAACAATGACAATGCTAGGACACCACTAGCTACTTCTTTAAATTTGGCTGCTTGTGGATAGATTGTACTAATGGATTGTGTAGAATAGATGTCTTTCTCGATCATGTGAGGAGTGAGTTCACTGATCATGGTCTTGATTTGTTCGAGTTCTGGTGTACGACCTATAGTAGTGTACTCTCCATTTACAAATAAAACGGCTCCTGTAGCGTTCACGATACCTAATAGTATTTTTGCTTGTTGCGCACAGCATCGAACCCAATTGTCAGCCAATGAAATCTTTTTCAGTAATACGTTTGTACGTTGATTCTGTTGGATAAACATTTTGCTTTCCATTTGGGCTACTTTACTGGTAATATGCCATGACAAAATCTGACCTAAAAACTCACACGTTGTACGTACTTCGTATGATAATTGTCTTGGTCTATGATGATGACAGGCGATTAATCCCCACAATTGTCCATTACATATCAACGAGATGGACATACTTGCACTGACACCCATATTACGCAAATATTGTAAATGAATTGGTGATACACTACGTAACACAGCATGTGATAAATCGATACTATTGTGTGTAATCGCGTGTTCGCTTGGAACAATGAGTGCAGGTGTATAGTTAACATTGGGTATGAGTCGTAACCAATTCTTCAAGTATAGCACACGGGCTTGTTTTGGAATATCACTTGCTGGGTATCGTAACCCTAAAAATGGTTCTAGTTCCGATTGTTTGGATTCACTGATAACTTCTCCATGACCGTCACTGTCAAATTGATATATCATGACGCGATCGAAACCGGTCATCTTTCGAACTTCATCTGCTGCAGTTTCAGTTAACACTCCCAAATCACAATCAATAGGTAGAGTTTGTAGTCGACTAATCGCTTGTTTCGCCAAGTGGTAGAACATTTCTTGTGATTGTTTGGGACTGTAAGGTTCAAGCTCGATTAGTATTAATCCTCCGGATCGATGTAGCACCGCTTCAAAGTGTACCTTTTTGGCGCCTATGCAAACGGTGAAATAGAGTGGATTTATATTGTCATAGCTCTTTGACAGTTTATCTAGTAGCATGTTTCGATCTTGCTCGGATATAAGTTCTTCAAAGTTTGTGTACAATATATCGTCTGCAGTCGTATCGAAAAATAGATTAATGTTGTTGCTCACGTGGACAATGGTAAATTCTGTTCCCATTACCGCGAAGAACAAGCCGTGTGGCTGAATACTTCCCGGTATGTGAATAGGCTCTCTATCACAGTGAGATGTATCTATTGCACGAGGTTGTACAGTCATTGATGGTTTTTGTTTGCCAAACGCAAAAAAGTTGCCTTTTCGATTTGGAATTGGGTTTTTGGAGAGATTCTTACAATCTGAACCATAATTGAAGCAATGACACAAGGATAAAAAGTGGCAAATCGTTGCAGCGACGCAGCAAATAACTTTTCAAACCTCGTAAAGACGATATCTGCGCACGTACAGTGCTAGTATCTTCGACCGAAACAAGGTGATATTAAATCTTCAGTTAAAGCACATGCAAGTACACAAAACAAAGAATGTCGAGCGTGTCTAGAGACTTTAGAACATTCAAAAGGCCATTTTTTTTATCCTAGTTGTAATCGTAACGTTTGAAAGGGACAAGAACGCACACCGAACAATGACACCATCACAATCAAAGGTCAACACAGTCCCAGAAAGACCCACACTCGTGGCACCAGCACCTCCTGGTATGATGCATTACACTTCTGGTAGAAATAATTTCGAACCAACTGCCCCACCACAACCGGAAAATAAACTTATTACAGAGATTGAAAATGAGGCAAAAGAGATACAGAAAACGAAACCAAAACGAATCGAAAGTCCCTGCAACGCTGTAGAAGGTATGAAACATTACACCTCAGGTAGACTAGACTATGAGCTTGTAAAGCCAAGAAAAGACAAATAAACTTACCTGTTTGCGAAATATCTGGACCATTTATCTTTCAAAAAATATCTTTTAACTGATTTTCTTGAGTAAATTACTTAACTAGGATATTATGAAGTAGTTAACTGCAATCATCCTCTATCAGCTATTTTGCTTGTCTGTTGAAACATTCCAATGTAAACTACAAAAAGACAACATCGCAAAACTCTTTTCCTTGCCTCTTGCTCAAATTCTCCCACATTCTCGCCTGGTCATTCGATGTATCTTCTCTCCATCTCATAACAAACAAGTGCCTGCTTTCAGTAGCAAGTACAACCATGTTATGTTGGCTATTCATATCCGAGTCGTGAATATAGTTTTCATTTCCTAGTCTAAACTCTACGATCGATTTTTGTGTTTGAGGGTCATACACTCTTACGTCGTATGAGGTGCGAATTAGCAGGTAGCGATTATCAATGTATTGTGTGAAGTATCCTCTTGCCGAATCAGTAGAATCTATCTGTATCGTTTTTAGAACTACTCCATTGAACGATACTAGCTGTAGTGTTGTATCATTGGTGCTTATCATTAGGCCATCGGAGCATAAGAAAGACGATCGTGTTGTTGTATTCTCTGTGACTTGTAAAACCCACATCCTTTTGATAGTGTTACCTTCCAGATTCCATCTTTCGACGAACACTTTGTTAGAGTTTGATAAAGAGAGGAAGTTGTTCTTTTCGATGAAGAACATTTTATCGATTGTTCTCGAGTTGGTACGGGGCACGACTATTGTTCTTTGTGTTTGAAAATTGAAACACTTTAGTGTTGTTTTGTGCGCTGAACATATCGTCTCTTCATCGACTGGTATTAATCTCCTGCTGTTTACAGGAAACGTGTCTATGTTTTTCCAAACTGATTCTCGAGTTTGGTAGTCGAATATTTCCCACGGACCTCCTTGTTCTGAATCTCTGCCAGTATCACAAGCAACAACAATAAGTGATGTGTTAGGTAGTCTATATATTGCAGTTATATATCCAGTACTGATACATCCCAAAGATTCAAGGGAAGGGTATGACCATAGTTGTACTCCAATCGTGTAGTGCCCTGTTGCGATCAGTGTTGGCGTAAGAAAGGTGACAATAAAGCATCTTTCCCGTGCTTCTACTTTTTTGATGTTGGCTGCAGCTTGCTTGAACTCCTCTTCTGTTGTTTGCATGTTTGTAATGTTTATTTGCTGCGTACAATTATTAACTCTTTCAATGATAATTGGTTTCATAAAGATTATTTAATTATTTGGTACCAAATACAGCAAGCAAAGCACACCCAGGTCCCAACAGTAATAATACAGCTGCAAAAAAATGTAAGATAGATTTCCACCCTGTAATCTCCTTGAACATGAAAATCGCCCACAATCCAGAAATAATCAAACAAGATTGTGTCAATGGGAATCCAACAGTCAAACCCAATGGTGATAGTACAGCATAAGTAGATCCAAGATTACCCATCGTCCAAAATGTACCAGTACAAAGTCCAGGTAACAATGCAATCTTGAAGTGAAATTTGGGTAATTGTCTCTTTGCCAAAAAGTATAACACAAAGACAATTGGCGTGACTATTCCAACTCCAATTCCAAATGATGCCAAATAGACAACACCTTTGGTTTTTGGATCAACGTTAAAGCGATTTGGTACCATCATAGAGCCGTTTAGAATTCCACATCCGAGAACGCATAGTAAACCGAGAATTAGTGATAATGATTTTCGTAATAATGCTACTACTCTGTTTCCGGGTTTTGTTTCTGGAATGATGACTGATTCTGGGATATCTGTTTGTTCTTCTGGTTTTTGTTCGTAGCGTGCTGCGAGTGGATCCCAAAATTCGTTAAATTGGGCTTCGCGACCAACTGATTTTTCTGTAGTTACGTGTGGTTGTATCTCGTCGATTGACTCTGTTGATGATGTCGAGTTTAACAAATGTTTTTCATCTTCTGTCTTCGGTGGTCCTTGTTTGACTTCAGTTTTTACTGCTGCAAGAGCCATGATACCTACTATGAGTAGAACCAATCCTAGTGCTGTCAAGTATGGGTTTCCAACTTCATCTCTGAAATAACCTGCTCCCTATTGCATTAATTGATTTGTTTGTTGGGTTACCCAAATAAAAGATATAATAATCGTTAAACCAGACCACAGTCCGTTTGCAACACTGAGTCCCAAAAATTTAACTCCAAAAATCGAACATACACTTGCTGGAACCCTACATTGTGTTAAATGTAAAATCTACTCGGCGTACCAAATTGTTGCTCCAATAATTCCCCAGTAGGTGAAATGAAATTCGTTGTATGTGAGGACAGCCCAATTTAACACGAATATAGCGATGGAATAATATAACTGAAAAACCATTGGGTCTACTTGTGCGTCTTGTACCTGCTTCAGTTTAAGTGGCACCATACCAGAGCCGAAGAACACAATAGCAACCACTACGCCAATCCATCCTACGGTGGTGCTCACCTCTGACATTTTTTATAAAAAACAATTTTTATGAAAGAGCAGTAGGACACACAAGTAAAAGTAATAACTACAACAAATAATTTAATGTGACTGACCAAATTCCATTTGTTTTTGTGCCAAAGAGTAATACAATCCACTCTTATTCTGCAACAACTGATCATGTGTTCCCATTTCAATCACTCGACCTTGTTTCATGGCAACAATCATGTCACAGTCTCTTACAGTGCTCAAACGATGTGCAATTACAATCGTTGTCTTTCCAACCATGAGTTTATCCAACGCCGCTTGTACCAATGTCTCTGCTTCGTTATCCAAAGCACTTGTTGCTTCATCCAATAGTAACAGGGATGCGTTCTGTATCATTGCACGTGCAATAGCGATTCTCTGCTTTTGTCCACCTGACATACTTACACCACGTTCTCCAATCATGGTATCATATCCATTGGGTAACTGTGTAATAAAATCATGACAATTCGCTGCTTTTGCACATTCAATCACTTGATCCATTGTTACATTCTCATCACCAACTGCATATGTAATATTCTTACGAATACTAGTGGCAAACAATGTTGGTTCTTGTGTGACAATAGCAACATTTCTATGTAACCATTTCAAGTCAATCTCTTTGATATCTCTTCCATCAAGTAGAACACTTCCCTGTAATGGATCATAGAATCGCTCAAGTAATCCTGTTATTGTACTCTTTCCACTTCCTGACTCTCCAACAAGTGCAACATGTTGACCTTGTTTGATAACCAAGTTAAAATCTTTCATAATGGTAACACCTGGACGAGATGGATACTCGAATGTGATATCTTTGAATTCAATGTTACCAGTGATTTGTTCTGGAACGATACCACCTTCTGGAGTGATGGCTGGAATACGTTCTGTGACAAGTTCAATCTCGTGAGCTGCAGCAAACGATTTTGCAAAGTTTTGTACTTCACCAAGTGCTGATGATACACCTAGTACAGCGAATAACATGTTACCAAATACTTGTAACAATGCACCAGCAGGTAGTGTACCGTTCGCAATGAGCGTTCCACCATACCAGAAGCACAACGCAGCAACACCAAAGATACAGAATTGAATAGTACCCAACATGAGAGTCATCGTTACGGCCTTCCAGAAACCTGCATTACGCATCTTTTTCATATCTTCTCCAAACCTTCGTTGTTCTCTTTCTTCACCTGCCATCGATCGTACCGTACGAATCGCACCAATCACTTCATTGGCAGTAGTTAACGCACTAGCACTAATGTGTATAATTTGCTTGTTCCAATAGCTCAAACTGATACCAGAAAGAATGATAATGATACCGATACTTGGCGCTCCCGCTGCCAACATGATCAAACCAGTTTGCCACGAGGCAACTAACGCCATGATTAAACCAACGACTGCCATACCAACGTTTTGCATGAATAACGTCATTTTGATGGTTAATCCCATAGCCATGTTATTTACATCTTCACCAATGACTGATAATAGTTTTCCACTCTTCTTGATGTCAAAGAATCCCATTTCTTGACGTGAAAGTGCAGAGAAGTATAATCGACGAACGCGTTGTGTGACACGTTCATAGGCAAAGTTTCCTAAAAAGAATTGAAGTCCAATAGCGAATGCTAGAGTTCCTGCCAAAATAGCAACGTTACGTGCTTGTATAGCGACTTGATCATAGAGTGAATAACCTGGTGGGAATGGAATAAATGATCCATCTTCATTACGAGTGGGTGTAGCAGCTGTCACGACTTGACCTAAAAAGTAGTAGATAACAATTGGATTAATGCCAAACGCGAACGAGAATATCGCTGCTAGTATGATCCATACGACTTCAGGACCTAGTAACTTGAAAATGATGAATGGATTGCGAAGTTTTGGTTCACGAACGTCTTTCACTTCTGCTTCGTTTGTAAAGGTTTCTTTTCTTCTTCTGACTCTACGTTTCTTTTTGGGTTCTTGTTGTATTGTTTCTAGTTTGACTTCTGAAACAAGTTGTGTTGTTTCTACTGATCCTAGTGATACTTCATCGGTACTTGTAACTTCATCAGAGCTATTTGTATCTTGTGATTGCAAACTATCGCTACTTTCAGATTTTCCTAGTGTCATTTGTCTTGCTGCGAGTTTGTAATACGCACCATCTACGTTTTGAATTAATTGATCGTGAGGTCCCATTTCAACAACGACACCTTGTCTCATGACTACGATATTGTTGCAATCTTGTACAGTTGTCAAACGATGAGCAATAACGATAGATGTTCTTCCTACCATGAGTTTCTCTAGTGCTTCTTGTACGACTCCTTCACTTGTAGAATCTAACGCAGATGTTGCTTCGTCCAATAAGAGTACCTTTGGATTCTGTAACACTGAACGTGCGATAGCAATACGTTGCTTTTGACCTCCTGATAATGATACACCACGTTCACCAATAATCGTGTCATAGCCATCAGGTAGTTTCATAATGAAATCATGAGCGTTAGCACTAACGGCTGCCTTCTCAACTAGCTCTTGCGTAACAGGTAACAACAACGCTTGAATCTCATCATCAGAGATGTTTCTGTTCTGTCTAATCGCTTCTGTACGAATGTGACCATTGATGGTATCTACAGCGTATGAAATGTTCTTACGAATAGTTGTTGCGAATAATGTTGGTTCTTGTGAGACGATACCCAAGTATCTATGCCACCACATTGGATCAAGTTCACCAATCTCTACTCCATCAACTTGTACACTTCCACTCTCTGGTGCATACCATTGTTCAATCAATCCAACTATTGTTGACTTTCCTGATCCTGATTGTCCAACAAGTGCAACACTTGTACCTGGTTGAATGTCCAAACTGAAATTCTTGAGCACTGTGACGTTAGGTCTTGATGGGTACTTGAACGTTACATCTTTGAACGTAATGTGACCACGAATGTCATCTATTGTTTTTCCACCACGGAACCGTTGAGTAGGTTTGCGTAAAATCACTTTCAATAGTTGCATAATCGATGCTTGTGACTTGATCACTTCTGGCATGATACCTAGAATTTCGAAAAGACCAATAGAAGCCATAAGAATTAGTCCAAAACTTTTGATAAAGTTTCCAATGTTTGATGTACCATCTTGCATCTCTCTTCCACCCCACCAGAACGCGATTGCTTGTGCACCATGGAAGAAAAAGTACACAAATAAAATTCCAATACCTTTGGTCATCGATGTGATGAAACCTAGTACACCTACTCGGCTGAGTTGCTTGGAGTAACGTTCGACTTCTTTATCTTCACCAGCCATCGAACGAACTGTTCTCATCGATGTGATAACTTCGTTTGCTGTACTCATAGACTCTCCAGAACGTACTGACGCTAGTGTTGCTACTTTGGAAATAATTGGTCCTTGAACACCAAATACAACCAACATGAGTGGAATGGCTACCAAATTGAACAATGACATTTGCCAATCGGAGACTAAAGCGATGATAATACCACCGATAAACTGTACAGTATTTTGTGATAGTGTTTGCATGTACGGTGAGAACACATCAGTTGCTTTTGAGGCGTCGTCACTGAGTCCACTGGCCAAACTACCAGCTTTCTTGATGTCAAAGTAGCCAATCTCTTGTCTTGTGATTTGATTGAAATACTCTTGTCTCATACGTACACCGATACGTTGAGAACCATAGGTGAAAAAGAAACTTGCAAGTGCAGATACAACTGCAGCTGCGATAGCGATATAGGTGATATTGAGAGCCATGTTGCTCGTTACAGTTCGAATTTGGTCTGGAGTAGCGGTTGCTATGTCTCCAAAGGATCCTCCAAGTACGTAAAAGAATACAAGTGGTACAGCACCTTGACACATTGCGAAAAAGATGGCAAAGAGCAGCCATATGCTCTCCCATCGTAAAATAGTTACAAGCTGGAATGGCGTACGAGGTTTAGGCTCGTTTGGGTCTATGAGCTGAGTCTCCTCAGCCTTGTGTATGATTTCTTCTGTTGCACTAGGCATTTGTATCTCATGTGCATCTTGAGTTGCCATGTTTTCACAATTTTTGAGTTGGGTATTCTGTCTGTCGTTTTGGTTAAAATGGGTGCGTAGAACACGCACTTTACAAGACGGACTGGTCGGACGCGTCTCTGGGTCCGACCTACGACTATTAAAGAGGGAGTTTACACGCAATGAACTGACGTTAGTGCGTGCGCAGAACTTTTTGGTTGGAGCTAACTGAAAGAAACGGTACTTTGTCAAAATCTAAGTTGATGCTAGCCAAAACAAGTCATACGTTTCTTCCCGATTTTTTGTGCATTTAACCGAGCTTTTTGCGTGTGAATTGTTGTCATGATTACGATTTATATAATACGTTTCTCATTTTTAACTGTTTTATGAGTATCGCACTTGCGTGTGACCAGGGTATAATATATACGTAAGCCAACGATTGTACAACCGTGTTTCGCGGCAATAACTAGCCTGTTTGTTCCAAAGTTTGGTAGTTGTCAACTCTGTAATGATACCACAGCTCTCGTATTTATTTTTATGAAACAGTCGTATCATCCTAAGTCTCTTCTAAATGTGAGTGATCTTTTCATTGTTCGCCATCTTTCTCTTATTTGCGCTGGTGAAACTTTTATTACTTGATCCGTTTCGAATGTTGTATTTTTTAGACGTTGAAGAAAGAAAGATGTTTGCACACGACCTGTTTCATAAAAATTATTTTCTAAGTTATACAATTATTTTTGCATCTGGAGAATAATACTCGTTCACAGTGCCACCATCACAAATATTATACAACCCTATAGTTTTGTTTGTATTCAATACTAATCCATAGTTCTCAATATAGTACATGTAAAATCCATAATTTGTTGTTTTGAATTTGTTCACTATTTCTCCACTGTCGTTAAAGATGCAAACATATTGATAAGATATTGTTGCAAAAGATCTATCATTAATTCTTGTCAAACAGTGATGCATTTGACCTTTGTTCTGTAGGGTTCTGTATCGTTCTTTTGTTACTCGATTGTACATGGTGGGGGTGGTACCACCTTTCTCCATGAAACACCAAGTATCGATATTTAGCTCGATTGTATCGTAGGTTTCGTTTTCTATGTCATCTATTTTGTTCCAGTCACGATCATACAGTGTTGTCTTTCCACACACTGATACTAGAATTCCTAATACGCTATTGCATACAGCGATCGCATTTGGTTTGCCAACATGCACAAACTTTCGTACAATCTCTCCCGAATGTTTGTTGAATATGTATAGTCTCCCAGAGAACGGAGTTATCACAGCGAACAGGTATGCATTTAGTGGAAATAGTCTCGTTTCTTTTTTGAAACATTTGTCATAGATTCGTCTAGTGTTTTCTTTTGTGTTCCACAGCATCACTTTAATATCTCCGTTTATCCTTGCAACCATAGCCTGTTCGTGCAACGAGAGTTGACGAATTGTGCCAATAAAATTCGATTTTAGATTGATCTCAGCTACTTTTTCGTTCAACAAGATGTTGTATAATATTACACCGTTTTCTGTTTCGTCTTGCTCGTCATAATTTGGGTACTTTCTCCAACCAAAAGCAATCTCGCCTTTCCACTCTTTGGTGATCAATTTTTGCTTCAATTTTGAAGATAGCTCTTCTATTCGTGGAAATATCACTACTCCACGAAAAAAAAACAAACATGTTGTTTGCATTTGCTTACATACCGGTTGTAAAAGAGTGACTGCTCAACTGTCGTCTTTGAACAATCAAAAAGTATGGCGTCAGACCGTTATGTGCTCAATGAAGACTCCATGGACGAAACCCTGGACCCATGCCTCGCGACGCCCGATGTTAAAATGTCAGATGAGCACATATTCAATACAGAACCGTGTGCCATAGTAGACAACGATACACCAGAACAAGCACTACTGCGGTTACAAATACGGCACACGTTATCTGTGTTCCAAAATGTCACACAAAATATTTCTCATATAGCGCTACAAGCGATTGGCGATGCGCAATTATTATCCTCACAATGTAAATTATTATCAGAATGGCATGTTTATGATCACGTGGTTGTTCTGCAGCAACTCGTATCATCATTACAAACAAATAACGTTTCTCACTTAAATATTAACAAAATGGACGCGCCGTGGATTCTTCACACGTTTGAACAGGAACGTTACAGAAGCATCCAACAAATTAAATCAGAAATAACGGCTTATGACTATATGCGAAAAGCCATGCTTCTTCGTTTCGAGTTTAAACCATATCACGCCAACAAGTGTTTCAAACGTTCCATTGAACTGAATCCACATTCTTATGAAAGTATTTATTCATGCGCAATGATAGCGTTACGTTTGAACAAGACTATTGACTACTTGAAACAACTTAGTTTGGCATTGTTTGTATGTGAACGCGAAGTAGGATTAATGGAGTATGCCAAACACTGGTTTGATGCAGGTATCATACAACGTGCGAAATCGTTTAGTCATTCCATACGAGGAAGAATATTGATAAAAAGAAAACTTTATGCGTCATGTTTGAAAGAATATTCACTCGCCATGGAGTGCGATCCAAAAAGTATGTACGCACACTTTTATTTGGGATTTTATTATTCGTTCGAAGGTCAAGTGAAAAATGATTCAACAAGTATAGAATGCTTTTTGAACGCATTGAAACTAACTGGCGTCGAACGACGAGATGTTTATGCGTCATTGATATATGACAATTTGGGTCAAGTATACGAGTCTGCAGATCGTTTCGAAGAGGCGTTCGAATTCTACACAAAATCGATTCATGCCAATCCAAAGTACGGATGGGGATTCCAGAATAGAGCGTTACTATTACCAGAAATGAATCGTTTCCAAGAAGCAGTTGAAGATAATACACAATGCATTG
>JAESGV010001132.1_pt1 | contig 11364 bp, 11 predicted proteins | sample 9269781 | NCBI WGS metagenome assembly JAESGV01 (sample SAMN15741586, study PRJNA653496) | algae metagenome | isolation source: Tildeniella torsiva UHER 1998/13D and co-occurring heterotrophs from... | place: Slovakia: Slovak Paradise National Park, Hrabusice, Kosice Region | collected 2000-01-01 | reverse complement strand
ATCGACTGCTGTTGTCAATCCTAGAATGTTGAAAAAGATCCAAGAGGAACGTGAGAAATACGTTGGTGTTGAAGTTCCAGAATAAATCAATACAGTTGTACAATTAATAACCCATTTGCATTTCATTCGTGATCATTCTTTGAGGATCAATGTCATCTTTCAGTGATTACATCTACGCCGCATCTGTACCAAGCTACAAATTGAATTTAAATTTTGACCCAGTTTTAGTTGACCAAATTTGTTGACATTCAACGAACAGTTAAACTGCGTTTTTGAGGTTCAACGATTTTTTCGAGATGGGTGACATTTAAATTCTGTCCCACCTCGTTCATTAGGACAACAAAAAACCAAGAAACAAGAACAATGGTACACTCATATGCATCAGCAGTCACCAAGCCAGTAGTAAACACAAAGAAAGCCGTCCCAGTTAAAGCCATGACCACTAAGAAGACTAAGAACACCACTGCAACACGTTACCTACAACAAACTCAATGGGACGACGTCGTTTTCTACGAAGTTGGTGTTTCCTCGTTCCACCAACCTGAAGATGAAATCCAATACATGACATAAGCAAAGAACGACAACGAATCTGTACTATAACCTGTAAAATAAACAACTATAACAAAATACGACACTTCTTGAAGTTTATCGCAACTTTTCTAATTGGCCAATCCAACAAATCTATCACCTGCCAACGTGGGGATAAGTTGTATTTGACTTTGTACGAATAAGTCAACAATTTATTGAGATGTTGCTCAAAACAGATGATTCGATGTATGATTTCATAGTTTAGCCACTAAAGCATAAAGTTAAGAAGAGATCTGTAAATTGGAAACAAATCTTAAAATTTTTGAAATCTGTCAAACTTGAAAAGAGGTTCTCGGTACTGCGCACAAAGATATCGCGGTATTAATAAGCCGACACGTAATGGAGGAAAGTGCATTGATTCGCACGACGTCGGATTAACTCCTCCGACAACGTATAAAAGCAAGATTGACGGCAAAACGTATTCTCACCAAACACTACAAGCAACATAACCATGACTGTCCCTGAAAACTTTGTTCTCGTAAGAAATTATGGATAGATTTTTAATTTATAGGTCACTGGTGGAAATAGAGGAATCGGATTTGAGCTTTGCATTTTAGTAAGTCTATTTGCTTCGGTTAACGTTCAGCTCGCAAAAACAGGAAAGTTTACTGTACTACTTGGAGCACGAAGCTCGCAAGTCGGAAACGAAGCTGCAGCAAAGATTAACGAAAAGCTAGGCACTAATGTCGTTAAATTCGTTCCCATTGACGTTTCCAATGAAGAAAGCGTCAAGAATGTTAAGCAACACATCTTTGAAATTACACGTAACAAACCATTGGACATCCTCATCAACAATGCTGGAGTAGCAACATACGCTGACTTCTCGCAAGAAAAAGCCAAGGAGATTTTCGCTACAAACGTGTATGGTGTACAGAACTTGACTGATACACTCTTGAAAGAGAATGTTATCGCCAAAGGTGGCAAAGTGATCATTCTCTCGAGTAGAATGGGACAAGTTCAAGAGAATGCGTATAACAAGAACGCTGTGCCAAAACTAGAGGCCTTATTGAAGCCAGTAGACCGTCATTTTGTTGAAAAGACAGCAGCTGAGTACGTAGAAGCGACTGCCAATCCTGATCAAGTGGAAGATCTTGGCTTCTGGAAGAATCCTTACTGTACAAGCAAGGCTGTCGTAAATGCGTACGCAAGAGCGTTAGCTAAGGAACAAGAAGGAAATGTGTACGTATACTACTACTGTCCAGGCTGGTGCCACACTGATATGGGTGGAGCTAACGCACCTGGGACGCCAGAGTCTGGTGCTGTAACTGGTTTATGGCTAGCAACAGAAGATCCAAGCAACTTGGAGAACGGTGTATTCTACGGCGAAAAGAACAAGATTAGAGATTAACTTAGTAAATTTGATTTGAATTGTTAAGATTTGTAAAGTCGGCCAACCTTCTACAATGCAAGCAAAGGTAGCCAAATATGAAGACGAGTCCACTCTCATCACACTTCCGCACGAAATATTATTTCTAGTTTTCGAATACGTAGACGCTTCCACGCTTTATTATTCACTACCGTTTGTGTGCAAACACTTTTTATCAACATTAAATACAACCTACACAGAAAAATCATCACTATGCGCGAGTTTAGACAAACGTTCACGAACGTTCGAAAACTTACTTTGGAAAAATATGAGCAAACACTTCTTTTCGAATTTTACAGAATCACATTTATTTTCGTTTAAAAAATTATACTATTTGAAATACGGTATAAAAAAACTACCTTTCATGCATCATTCTTGGCTAGCAAATATTCTAGCACAAGTAGAAGGTGGTTACGGACAAGCAAAGCGCACAGTACAACTCGCAAAAGATAACTTGGACTTTGAGCAGAATCTATGGGACTGTAGACGACAGTTTTCACAGATTCTTAGCAATATGGATACATTAACAAAAGAATACACACCGGTACCAACGTCAACAGATAGCGACAATGGATTCGCAGTTTACTACTTTAAGGGTTCGAAAGAACTTTCAGAAGACGACAACGATGCATGGTTCGATAGCGAGGAATGTCGATACGATAACGAACTTAAAATCGTATCAACATTAAATGGTAATTCGATAGCCTTTACGATTCGTGCAGAAGATTTAGGAGCATACGAAGAAACTGTACTGAACATTACTGCAAATTTGCTCAATATTCATGGGAAAAAAAAAGCTACAACAACGATTGAGTTGGAAGAAGATGTGTGGACGATAGTGGAACATTTAGGAATGGACAAACAAGATACTGAAGTGGTGTGGGAAGATCTTTTTCCGAACATGTTTGCTAGTGAATATGATTTTGTTGCATTTGGAGAACATTTTGAGTTTGATTTTGAAGATGCGTTGGATCAGTATGATAGTGAAGACGATATACCCACAGAGATAATAGAGATCGATTAAATAATTAATTTTATTAAATTTTTATAAAGCGAAGAACGCTATTGTAAAATGACAGACAAAACTGGTGCAAACTCCCTGTCCAAGCATGACTTCTATCAAAGAATGATGTACGCTATGGAGCACAAGTGTCCAAAACTTTTTCAACACCAACTAAACGAGTTTCGAGACATAAAACCAATACACGCAGGGAATGAAGTTATTGATGAAAAAACAGTTCGATATATGTATTACGCTTGTTTTGCTCGTGAAATGGACGAACCAGAGTTGGATAAATGTCTGCCACCAAGCAAAGATATGGACAATTTTAAAACGATAAAGTATCCACGGGATATGGTGGAAAGATTCTTTGGATGTATCGATAACAGTGGTTCTAATACACAAGCAATAATCAATGCAGCGAAACTATCACAAGATCACCCTCGAGTTGTTCATCCAGAATGGATAGAAGATGAACCAATACAGCCTACCGATACAGACGAACAAATTTGCAAAAAGTATACCAAAGCCACAGACAAGTGCGAAAATTATCTTTATGGGAAGTACGCCACACGACAATTATTTAATTATTGTTGGGTAGTTCGTGCATGTGGAACTTATGATTTTGATGCGTCTGATACTTGTATCGAAAGAGTTGCAAGAGCTACTAAGAAATTGTAGAATATAAACACATTTGAGTAAAAAGAAGATGCTGAACAGGTATTGGTATCGAATTGGTTAATGCAATGAGAGTAGGACATACCTTTTACGTCATGAGTAGATTGCAACTTTGTGACGAGAGCAGTACCTAACCGGAGCTTACAGTGACCAATATCTTCATTTATGAGGTTTTAGTGCACGCACTTCAACAAGAAACTGCAGATCTATGAGTTGACTTGTTGCAAGTTTTCCATTTTATTTTGACCTCGCTGCAACATATCTGCTATATGTCTCCATATATTTCAAAAGCGCCAAATCCTTCAAGTTTGTTAGTAAAAATAATGTAAAACTTACTGACAAAACAATAAGGGTCATGGTAACTCTTTCCTGTTGCTATTACTCTAAAAAATCGATACTTGACGTGACAATCTTTGATTTCAAATGAAACACACGAAATGGTTCCTTGCCATGAAATAAAATCAACATGTTTTGACAGAACATCCCAGTTAAGGTTGTCGTTACTACCTTCCAAATTCCAATTTTTTAATTCGTGACCGATTTGTCCTGGACCTTTCATACAGTAATAATTTGGCCTAATAGGTTTGTTAGCTTGTAAATCGATTTTAACCCATTGGCCAGGAGTGGATGACTCATGCAATCCAGTAGAAAATTGTCCATGTCCATCGTGATTTACACAGACGTTTGGTTTGTCGTAAGGTACTTCGTACACTGATGACGATGTTACGCTTATAAGTTTAGTATCTGCTGGATTTTGCCACGGTATAGTGTTTTTGTATGTTGCGATATAGTACAGGTAACCATTTTTGTCAAATGGTGCAGTATATTGAAATCGTTTCTGTGGATTAGAATGTTTTAGAGCAACCGTACTGTAGCGAAGTTACTTGATAGTAGCGACCGTAGTTCAGTTGGAGTATGTTGTACTGCTTGTCCTATGCCTCCAGGAACATTTATAGACACCATGGCATCTGGTGCATCCGTACTTGCGAACATTGTTTGAATGTTGAGTTGACTACGCTTTACAATCTATTCTCTGCTTTATTTCGGAAGCTCTGTTGGTGTTGGAGGTGTGGGAGGAGCCAACTTTGGGGATAGTGTTGCAAGAGAATTTTGAATACCTGCAGCCAGCTGTCGCTATAAATCATGGCACACTACACATTCACTTTTGCGGACATAGTTTCATCTACGCAACCAGATCGACCTTCGATCACCTGATGTATGTTACGTTGTCGTTCTATTAGTGATGTTAGCACAGAGCTCCTGAGGTAAATAATCAAAATTGTGAAAATAGTAAGGGTTTAACTCAGCTAGTTTTATATTTATACTTTCAAAAGTAAACAGCTCGTTAAATCAATAACTAGTGCATGCGGAACAGATTAGCTACTATCAACGACAAATTATCAACTTATCCAACAAAACTGTAATAAATAACCGAATATTTTTCGATGGTATGGTCACGAAGATGAAAGCTGGAAAAGATTTTGGATTAGCGCTATCAGACAAACGAGATCTCTACTTCCTCTCACTGACATGTTATGGAACACGAAAGCAAACGTAGACGATTAGCCTAAATTTATTTTCCATTCAAAATTGTTAAATCTACAAAATTCTCTCTCTTCTGACATGCATACAGTTTTGTTATAAAACTCGAAACATTCTTGCTCTCACTGGTAAAATACACAAACAACGAACTATATCCACCCGCCAAATGAACATTTTTCCCAATGACTTGATTTTTAATTTCTTCTGGATACTCTAATAGCACTGGTACCTCATCACTACCTCTACCAAATATTTTATAAACTTTTTTATCTTTTGTGGCACCAGTACAATACAAAATTCCAGTAATTTGCGTAATATTATTTGGCCAACCTACAAATTCTTTCTCACTGACACGGTTGCCATTTTCATTATCCCAAGAGTTATCTCCCCAACCTATTGGTGGACACTCTGTATCTTTTAATGTTACAACAGTATAGTAAGGACCAGCAAAAATATAGTTTGCGCCACTTGTTACTTGCACAAATGTCTTTGTTGATGAGTCAAGCATACCCAATTGGTTATAATCATTCACGCCAATTCCATATACATGTCCACAACTTGTAAGTAACAGAGTATGTTTTATACCACTGCTCACACAAACTAAACGTTTTGCAGAGATCATTGTAGGTAGTTTTACCCGAGTAAATGTAGTAACAGATCGACCTTCGAGATTTTCATCATCGAAATTTCCAAGTTGATGTGAGTCGTTCTCTCCTGCTGCGTAAAGCGTGTTGTTATCAGTAAGTACAAATGAAGTATAGTATCCAGCTGCGACCAACTCTATTTTTTCAAAATGGAATAGTTCCTGCGGTACTGGTACTACAGGACTACTTTCGACAACTTCACCGACACCCAACTGTCCATTTGATGATTTACCGCATGCGAACAGTCCTCGTTCGCTCAAGAAAAATGAATGATAGAATCCACACGTAATATCGATGATGCGTTCGTTTTGTAGTGCTATAACTTGTGCTGGTCTTTCTTTTTCTTCGTGGGCAGGTACTCCACATTGATTATGACTGTTATTACCGGCACCATACACTTTTCCGCTCTCTAACAATGAGAGAAAAATTATTGGACGAACCTGTAAGGAAGATCACATGGTATCCGTGAGCAGCGACTTTTTGTACAACCTCATTACCAAAGAAACTAGATTTTATGGTGGCCAATTCTTTTTGGTAGGGTATGTCGAGGTACGAGAGTGAATTACCCAACGCAAGAACATTACTGAACGTTGACATGGTTTGTTTGAAGTTGTTTGGTTGTCTGCAACGCAAACATGCAACAGTTTTCTGACGTCGTGGTAGTGTGCAATCCGGTAGGATCGTCACAATCGCCATTTGCACTTCTCAAGATGTTGAAAACACACATGGGGCGTAAAAAAACTAGATGTAACTTTTTTATTTGTCAATTAACATGAAGACTCCTCAAAAATGTATAGCCGTGGAACACATGGTTCTACAATTTTTCAAAGCGACCACGAGACAGAGACTAATTTTTTATTTGACAAGAAAGTCGTACAATTAGTTGCAGGAGATCAATTTGCCGTAGCACTAACAGGTACACAAACATGACAATATCTTACAAACGTAGACAAGGGAGACGTATACGTTAGCGGAAAATTATTCTACACTACCAAACTCTTATCATTTGATTGTATAAAACTTGACATTGGGAGACATAAAATCGTCAAAATGGCACAACGTGGAGGAGCATTTCACGCATTGTTTCTTACAGAGCAGGGAATGGTACTTTCATTTGGTGCAACAGCGAGAGTCGACAAAACAAATATAACCGATGAATCCGTTTATGATCTTGTAGAAGTATCGCCACTTCCTATAGTAGAAGAGATCATTGTTGGTGGTGACGGCGAAGGTTGCAGCGCTGCGATAACACGCGATGGAACAGCGTACGTGTGGGGTAGAAACCACAGTCATGAACTCGGTGTTATGGCTGAGGACATTGTCAGTACTCCTATTCAAATTCCAAATCTACAAGTTAAGAAAATTTCATTTGGTATTGGTAATACGTTATTCCTAGACAGTACGTCTACTTTTTATCACTAACAAATGTAGGAAATGGAAAAGTGTATTTATGTGGAGCGGATACACCATCAATCGGCGACTCACCCTTGCAACGATACACGCATTTGGATCAAATAATCGATGCAGAACTAGGATACACGTTTGGTGTAGCTTTATCACGAGAACGAAAAGTGTACGTATGGGGAACTCAACAAAACAGAGATGGTGTGTTTTGGGAAAGTAAAACACCTGTAGAAATTCCTACGTTATCACAGTTAAATATCCAAAAAATTGCTACTGGATGGGCACAGTGTTTACTACTTGATGATAAACGTCACGTATGGGAGTTTTGTGAAATGTACGATTTTCGTGACCAAGTCGATTCCATTGTTATACCTGAAGATGCTAGAATGCTTCCATACGAGAATGTAGTGGATATTGTATGTGGTTCGTATATAAGCTTTATACTAGTGGAATGAACCAAATCTGAACTAATCTTTGGACTGCAGCATTATTTTAGATAATCTTGTTACTATTTTGGGAACTGTAGTTGTAGGTCAACTACAAAGCCACGAGAAACAGGCGTTTCGCTACAATAATTCTGAAACAATGGGAAACAAGTGTACTAACAATGCTGCTGACGATGTACAAGAGTCGAAAATGAAACAAGTAGAAGAACATCAAGAGAAGCATGAGGGAACAGATGTACATCATGAGGAGGACGTTTCAGAAAAGAAGCACAAGAGAGAAAAAGAGAAAGATGAGGAAGAAGAAGAGGAAAAACCAAAAAAGAAGAAAAAGTCAAAGAAACACAAGAAACCTAAAAAGCATGACGATGAAGATGAAGGTAGTGAAGAAAAATCTGAAGACAGTGGTGATGATGCTGATGATGAAGAAAATGACGATGAAGAAAATGTAGCAGAAACAATAGAAGAAATGTTAAAAGAACAAGATGAAGAAGAGAAAGCAGCAGAAGAGAATGAAGAGAGCGAAAAACAAAATGAAGAAGAAGCTGCTAATGAAGACGAACTAGCAAACAATGACGAAGAAGTTGACGATGAAGGGTATTCAGGACAAAATGAAGGTGGATATGGTGACGATGCAGAAGCTGCAGAAGACGATTAGGTGTATTTTAACATAATTTATTAAATGAACTACGATTTTAACTTCATGTTTGTAATGAGGATAACGTAGCTCGTTTTAGCTAAGTCTGCATCCCGCCGCAAGAGAAGAGCTCAAACAAAGTGTGACAGGTGATAAAAACATTGATGCGATCAAGTCTTACTCGTGCTCTTGTGAAGGTTGCTCGTTCGCAGTCGATTCGCAGCGTTCATCGACACAACAAACCAATCGCAAAAGTTGAAACACCAACAACAAACACAATACGACCCATTCACAGTTGTTGCCATCATACTTTCCCACATCATCACCACACGCATGAAGAACACGAAACGCCACGCAAAAAAGATAATCACCATGATCCCAAACCAAATGTACCCGATACGGATTACGCTTATGAAATCAAAGCAAACCACTTTAAATATGGACCAGGTGTACTCAAAGAACTTGGAATGGACGTCGTAAAAGTTTTAAAAGATCAGCGTGTCGATCGTGAACGACCAAGAATTGCAATTTACACTGACGCAGGTGTACAAAAACTAGAGTTATTCGAAACAGCACTAGCATCAGTGAAACGATTCAATCCAAAAGCACAAATACTCATATATGGAACAGTTGAAGTCGAACCAACAGACCAGTCCTATTTGGAAGCCATCCAGTTCGCAAAAGAGCATGGACCTATCGACATGTACATTTCCATCGGTGGAGGATCAGTTATGGACACCACAAAAGCAGTGAATTTATACACGTAAGAATATTTATTGTTTCTAATACATGTTAGATGCTACCCACCAAACGAGTTTTTAGATTATGTCAATCCACCAATCGGAAAAGGTATCCCTATTCCTGGCCCATTACGTCCACATATCGCATGTCCAACAACATGCGGAACCGGTAGTGAAGCAACAGGTTTTGCCATTTTCGATCTACTTAGCATGAACGCGAAAACTGGTATCGCTCACCACGAGTTACGACCCACTATGGCAGTTATCGATCCAACGACAACAGTTACACTACCAGGTACAGTCGTCGCAGCAAGTGGTTTCGACGTCTTATCGCATGGTTTAGAGTCATACACTGCACAATCATACAGACACAGAAGACAAAATCACTACGTCCTTGGACAAACACTAATGAGACCACAAAATCAAGGAAGTAATCCATTTGCAGATATGGGATGTTTGGAAGCTATTCGTTTGACAGGACAGTACATTGTTCGTGCAACGAATGATCCAAGTGACATTGAAGCGCGTCATCAAATGATGTTTGCGTCAATGCTTGCTGGAGCAGCAATGGGAAGCGCTGGTGTTCATTTACCACATGGTATGAGCTACTCTGTAAGTGGAAACAATGAATCGTTCCGTATGGACGGATATCCGGATCATCCATTGGTTCCACATGGTGTTTCTGTCATTTTGAACGCACCAAGTGTTTTCAAGTTTACTGCAAAGAGTAATCCTACTCGTCACTTGGCATGTGCAGAAGCGTTAGGTGCGGACATACGTGGAGCTTCAGAAGAAGATGCTGGAGAGATTTTATATGATCGTTTGGTGAAATTGATGAAAGATACTCACATGCCAAATGGATTGCAAGAAGTTGGTTTTGGAGAGAAAGATATTCCAAAATTGGTCAAGGGAACGATGCCACAGAAACGTGTTGTTGATAATGCACCAATTGCTGTTACAGAAGGTGATCTGGGAGAACTTTTCAAGGGTGCAATGAAGTATTGGTAAAGTCATATCTTCTTCTAGATCATATTTTCATGTCCTGTTATCGTTGTTTGCAAAAGTTGTAAAAAATAATGTTTGGGATGGGCAACAAGGGAGGATCTTCTAGTTCGAAACCAAGACAACAGGACAAACGTAAAACTAGTAGTTCTGAAAAACGCACGACAGTAACAAAGCAAAAGCCGTACGAAAAACAAACGCCTTCAAATTTCACACCTCCAACACGCGATGAATTATTAAATGCACACCACCCTAGCTCCCGCAAACGAAAACCCAACGCAGACCAACTCGTCAATGTTCAAGATTATCAAACATCCGCTCGGTCGCAGCTAAACAAGAGTACATATGAATACTTTTCTTCTGGATCCGACGACCAAGTCACACTAGCAGAAAACCAAAACTTCTACGCAAAAATCAAACTTGTCCCACGTGTATTCGTGAACGTTTCAAATATTGATACAAGTGTATCACTATCTACAGGACAAAAAATTAATTTTCCAATCATGGTCGCACCAATATCATCACAAGAGGTGTTAAATCCAGATGGTGAAAGAGCAACAGCTCGCGCAAGTGAAGCGATGGGAACTATCATGTGTACAAGTACATTATCATCAGTCCGTTTAGAAAAAACCGCACAAGAATCCAAATCGTTATGGTACCAACTATACATTCTCCGCGATCGCGAATTCACAAAGAGTTTGATTAAAAAAGTAGAAGCAGCAGGATACAAAGCCATTGTCGTTACAGTTGACGCACCACAACCAGGAAACCGAGAATCAGATATCCGAAACAGGAGCATGTTACCAGAAGGCGTCACATTGTCACGATTATTAACCGATTTGCAAAGTGAAACAAATGAAATCGACAACTCGTTGACGTGGGATGATTTGGATTGGATTCGTTCAATTACAAATTTACCAGTACTCGTCAAAGGCGTGATCAGTCCACTTGATGCTGTTTTGGCGTATAGGAAGAAATGCAATGGAATAATCGTTTCCAATCATGGCGCGAGACAAATGGATACGACTGTTTCTACAATTGAAGCATTACCAGCGATCATGCAAGCACTACGTGAAGAAGCAGGAACAAATGAAATTGCCATGGATGTTTTCATCGATGGTGGAATTCGTCGAGGAAGTGATATCTTGAAAGCAGTTTGTTTAGGCGCAAAAGCAGTGTTCGTTGGAAGACCTATCGCATGGGGTTTATCAGTGAACGGTGAACAAGGTGTAAAAGACGTTTTATCCATTCTAAAACGAGAGTTTGAATTGGCATGCACATTGTGTGGAATTACAAGTATGAAACAATGTAACAAATCAT
>JAESGV010001131.1_pt1 | contig 11380 bp, 16 predicted proteins | sample 9269781 | NCBI WGS metagenome assembly JAESGV01 (sample SAMN15741586, study PRJNA653496) | algae metagenome | isolation source: Tildeniella torsiva UHER 1998/13D and co-occurring heterotrophs from... | place: Slovakia: Slovak Paradise National Park, Hrabusice, Kosice Region | collected 2000-01-01 | reverse complement strand
CAGAGCCATAGTCGAATATGTTACACGAACACTCGATTCACTAGTAATTGCCGACGCGACAACAGAAAAAGAATTTGGATTTATTGAATCAAACCCGTATATCGTTCAAAACAATATCAAGTCCGTACTGTGTATGCCAGTTACTCATCAAAACACATTGAAGGCTATTCTCTATGTCGAAAACAATTTGATGAGTAATTGTTTCACAGAAGAACGAATTGATACACTAAGCATCTTGACCACGCAAATGGCCATTTCTCTAGAGAATTCATTATCATTCAAGACTAGATTACAAGCACTAGAAGAGTTGGCAGAGGTACAACGCGTGCGAGCACATGAAGCAGATTTGTATCGAAAGAAACAAGAAGAGTTTATTGATCGTATTTGTCACGAGATTAGGAATCCTGTTCAGGGAATCATGTATGTTTTGTTAACTATTTTGACATTTTAGGGGTACCTGTTCCATGATAAAAGCAGAGTTGGATGAATTACCACCAGATACACTACGATTAGAGACGATGGCAAATTTAACAAGTTATGTAGATGCCATTCTACTCTGTACCAAACATCAAAAGATTATCACTGATGATGTACTCACATTATCAAAATTAGAGTTTGAAAAAGTATCATTGGCAAGTTTACCATTTACACCTTCTCTGCTAGTGGATCCTATTTTGAAAATGTTTTCAGCAGAACTACAGACAAAACATTTAACAGTTCACAAATCATTCAAGAATTGTGATATGCTACTACTCGCAGATAGTAATCGCCTCAACCAAATTCTAATCAACTTGATTGCAAATGTAAGTGTTTTTGTCATTTTGTTAACCCATGTAGGCTATCAAGTTTACTCAGAATGGATCTATATCGATATCGTGTGTACAACGACCAATCACTGCGACAACTGTAGAATTATTATTCAATGTTGCTGATACAGGTTGTGGAATTGAAAAAAAGAATATTCCAAACTTGTTCAATCGATTTGAGCAAATTACACAACGGACATCAGAATATGGTGGAAGTGGGTTAGGATTATTTATTAGTAAGAATTTGATCAAGTATGTTGTGTTATTATTTACTAACGTGGTAGGTTAATGGGAGGTGATATTACGTGCGAATCAGAATTAGATAAGGGTACACGCTTTACTTTTACTATTATTTGTCAAATAGCAGATAGTAGTTATAAAATAGAGCCAAGTCCACGTACACCACTAACGCCTCATAACGTTGTTCAAAACTATGATGAGAAACCAATACAAGCACTTGTTGTAGAAGATAACAAAATCAATCGTACGTTAATTCTAACACGTTAACCTTGTAGAACGTGTCCTTCAACGCATGTTACAGATTATAGGCTGTGATTGTATCATTGGAAATGATGGTATTGAAGGATTTGAACAATACACCAATAACCATGTTGATATCATATTTATGGATGTTAGTATGCCTAGAGTCGATGGATATGAATGTACAAGAAGAATTCGACAATTAGAGAAAGAAAGAGGAATAAAGCATCCAGTACCTATTGTTGGAATTTCTGGAAATGCTAGACCAGAATTCCACCAACAAGGAATGGAAGCTGGTATGACAATGTATTTGAACAAACCAGTAAGCAGAGATGACATTGTCAATGTGTTGAAAAATATTAAATTATAAATTTATTCATTAGCGACACTTGTGCAAACTAGACCGTAATGGTCACTTGGTACAATAGGAGTGTTATTTTCGGCAACTGAGAGTACTTGTGTGCCTAACATATCAATATTCTTTGCAGTCCATTTCTTCCCTTTCATTAGGATTCTGTCGTACCTCATTGTTTCTGGTCTGTGATCTGCGATCATGGCATTTGTAGCAGTATCAAACGTTTTTCCCAAATCGTCATCATATTTGAGTTCTCTCCAAATATCGATATAGTCACTGAACAATTGTCTCATGTACACTTCTTCTATTTCTGAAGTATCCTTTGGTGACCAATTCTTCTCCGAATCAAAGTTAAAATCGCCCATGAAGAAGGCGACATCTTTGGTCGATAATTGTTCGTGAATAATTTCCATTTGTTCTTTTCTTGTTTCTCTGTGAGACAATGATTCCAAATGAACAGTGGCAATACCTACCTTCTCGCCACTTTTCGATGTGTATGAGCATATGAGCGCAGATCTACTCATGTGTGTGGGTAATCGAACAAGTTTTAACTCTACTTGATCCAAACTTGTTGCATAGTTGGCGAATACTCGTTTGTGTACTAACATGGCGACTCCATACGGCAACACAGTGTTTGCGAAAGTGTCAACGTCGGTGAGTACGTAGTTTTCTTGTACAAATTTTGTCGCACAGGCATAAGTTAAAAACGTTTTAACTACCTCTTGCAGGCATATAAAATCTGGATTTTGTTTGTGACAAATATCTAAAATAGCGTTGTATCGAACCTCTCTTGCGAACTGATCAAACCAAATGTTATACGAGACGCAGGTAATAGATTTTATGTTTGACTCGTTTTCGGTTTTCGCGTATTCTTCTATGACAGAATGTAAATCTTCTGTTTTGTTGCTCCATGCATTTCGATGGAATACGAACGGCTTTAACACACGCTCTTTCCACTCTGAACTTATTGGTGATATATGGGTGACAACTGTGGTAGTTGGTTTGAGGTCTGCCTTACTGAAGCCCACTATGGAACTCAAGAAGTTCTTCATTCCCAGTTTTACAAATTTTTACAAGAAACCTGTACTTCACAAGATTAAAAGTTAGTATTGTATTGCAGTATATTGCTTGTATTACTCAACAATTTGCAACTTCACACACTTGTAATCCTGTTTGCTTCAGCTGTAGCGCAATACCCAAAACCAAAACTAGTCAAATAGCTGAGTAGAAGCTTTTTCCAAATAGCGCCATCTTTTTATTGTAACGTAACGGTACAATTTTGTGCAAAGCCAGAATAACATAATGGATAGGTTTGCAGTGGACGATGAAGACCTGTTTTCTACAAGTAAATTTCATCTTTTTCACGCTCTGACATGCACAGACGATCTTCAGTCGTATTTAAAAAGTGGATTGAAGAAACAACAAGAAATTATTGGGCATTCGAAGCAAATAAGCGATACACCACTCGAAAACGAAGTGAGAAACGCAGGTAGAAACTCTCTCAGAAGCTCTCTTAAATCTTCAAAACGAAACCAGGTATGCACTTTGCTGAATTCTTTATTTAATGAATGCAGTCTTCATACAACAACTTTTTGGTTGATGACGACGATGACGAAATTGATTATCACCAAGGTGACGATGATGACGATGACGAAGAAAACGGTTTACATATCGACGAGGATTCTTTTGTTGACTCGCTGTCCACGTTCGCTGATAGTTTAGTTCACGTAAATCAAAGACTAAACGCTTTTGGCTTCCCAAGTCCGCTCGTATTCAAACAGCGACCTGATGAACATGACTTGAAGGTATTCACTTGTTTAACATTTCTAATGTGTAGACTTTGAATTGTATTTATCTGTTACTACGCCAAAGACAATACGATATCGAATTCAGAGACGATTTGGTCGATAGGATGTCACGACTCAAGTGCGATAATGATAATTTGGCTATTAACAACAAACGATTGGAAAAGCAAACAGACCAAGCGCTTCGCGAAGTGGCAGTATACAAAGTCAAACTCACAACTACCCAAACTGAACATAGAGAAGAATTAAGAAAACTTGCCATGGAGAAGGACTCATGGAAGAAAGAATCGATGGACTTGCGCACAAAGATTGCACAGTACGAACATCTTGTCAATCGCCATGAAAGAGATTATTCGAAACTAAAAGAACAACTGGCCAAGTTAATACAAAGCAAAGAATACAATGGCGTACAACGAGGAAGCAGTGCTCGGAAACAAGTAGAGATTATCAATGGCGATGTACAAGGAGTCAATCGTAGTGGCAGTTCGCTAATGAAACATGGAAAAGAAAGAAACGTAATTAGTGTCAAGTCATTACTAACAATTAGAACGATGCAATGTATCAAAATATCGTAGGTGCATTCAAAGATGAGAAGCAAGAACTACTAGAGGAGAATGAAGGACTTCGTCAAACAATTCTCAGATTTAACAATGAACTTAACCATCTACGTAATACACTTCAACGTAATGGAGTAGAGAGCCCAGATAAGAAGAGTCAAATGAACCAAGGTCAATTACAGCTACCGTACGGTGTCGCTAGAGCTGAAATTGAAAAGAATTTGGAAGAAAAAGTAGGTGAAGTCAGGAAGATGGCACAAGTGGCAACTAGTAACAAGAGAAACCACGATTTGAGAGAATGGGATGAATTGTACAACATGGTTCAATCGAATAATCAAGAAAAGGCAAAAGAAATTTTAGAAAAGATTCGCCGGAAACAAGAGGACTATCAAAGTGTAGTAGGAGAACAAGAAGCACTGATGAAGCTAAAGAAAGCAGCTCAGCTGTCTCCGGCTTCTATTCGTGGTTCACCAGTTGGCCCATCGCCGCTAATTGATGACGCAATGGATGATGACGATGATAGATACGATAGGAGAAGAGAAGTAGAAGAATATGAATAACAAATTTTGATAAACCTCTAGATTTTACAACTCTCTTTGTAAATGTTGCAAAAACTTGCTCAAACACCAAAACACATGATGAAAAGTAACCCTGTTAAGAACTTCTCGAAACTAAATATTATTGATGTTCACGAACTTGCAGCGGTAGGCGATGCGGCAACGCTGTCGAAGCACAGGAAGTTGGATCTTAACATAAAACAAGAGGATACAGGAAATACACCACTACACACTGCGATGAAATTCGGTCACGCTAAATTCGCACTTGAATTATTAAAAAGAGGAGCAGACATAGACGCACTAAATAACGAAGGTCAAACGTGTACACAATATGCAAAAGATGACCAAACTATCCGTAAATTAATTCAAATGGCTGTCACAATAAGACCCACAACATCAACAGCACCAAAAGAAACAAAACCTCGTGAAAAAGAACCATGTTACTTGAATTCTTTAGGTCTGTGTAAATTTGGTGACGACTGTAAGACAGGACCTCACACCAACGAACCATTTGATATAGAAAAATGGTATAAGAGCGGTGGAATAGTACCTTACTGCTTTATCGATAACGTATTACATATTCTAATTGGAAAAGAGGTCATGTACAGAGACAATGATTACAGTTGGGGTAGTTACTGTGGTAAAAGAGAAGCAACAGATCAAGATTCGATACAAACATGCGTGCGTGAGTTTTGTGAAGAATCTGTTGCTACATTCTTACCTGATATTGATCATACAAAATTGTCAATGCGAGAACAGTTGTCTGCATCTATAACGTACATACGACAACTTGCTGAAGAACAAATTTCCAAAAATCCAAATTCAAGTTTGTACATTCAACAAGGGAAATGTAGAGTACTCATATTAGAAGTTCCACATGTCACAAAAGATCGCTTCTTAGAAATGAGAGAAAAGAATCATCGTTCTGAGAATAGAATAGGCGGAACTGAAAAAGTTGATTTTGAATGGATACCTGCTACAGAATTCTTGGACCATTTCTCAACAAATAGAAAAGAAAAAGTAATGAACGACAAAATATTCAATAGTTTTGGAATATTATGTATGCTTAGCAGTGGAAAGTTCTTACGCTCACTAATAAAAAATTAATACCCAAATATCAACGATTTCTCATTGCATCGATTTTCGATTGTCTTGTTTTGCATGACGATACCAAATTTTTGATAATAGCTTGCAACATTGGCTGCTTCTGTTGGATTATCCCAATTGATTCCATACTTGTCCAAATCTTTTAGTGTTTCATCTGGATCATCTACTTGATCACGTGGAATAATTTTAAGAATATATTTAACACGTTGTAGTGAATGCTTCAAATTCACAGAATACGACGCTGGTGGATTCTCCCAAAATTTGGGGAAATTCTTTCTATAATAGAAATGGAAACATAGATTAGTTTCTGGTGACCATAGTCGATATCCCTTGGCTGCCATTCTTACACTAAATAACAACTCTTCTCCATGGAACAAATGTTTCAAATTGGGATCAAGTGGAACATCTTGATTAGCTTCACGAGTGTAAACAGTCATACCAGCTGCTGCAAATGGACCTTCTACCGACTTGTACTTGAGATCTTTAATGTGGAAAATGGCACCACCTGGTTGTAGAATGTTATCATTATTCCAGAAACCGTTACACATAATAGGCATGTGTATCTTGTGATTTACAGGCATAGTGTCGTTAATAACATCATACTCGAGTGGATAGTGAGTGAGTGCCGATTTTGGTGGTAATTTTCTCATATTTTCAATGAGTTTTGTATCCCAACTCTCGGCAAAACGCGTGTGAGAATCGACTTGGAATATAAAATCTTCATTTTGGTATAGTTTGTCCATGACTAAAAATCTGGCGTAAACTGGTCCATTCGCTTCTACACTTGGAATTCTATGGAAGCGAATATGACTCTTGTACTTTACTAGATTTTCCAAGTGATGCATGCCCTTCGCCGAGTCGAGAGTTCCCACCGTGTAACAGTCTGGATCTTGTTCCGCATTTTGTTGTACAACTCCTACGAATATATTTTCTGGATGATCTGCCTTATTAAAAACACTTTGGAGTGTTTTCATGCAATTAAGGTCACGAAACGATGCAATAGAAACGAAAATTGTTTTGCCTGATGTCTTAAGTGGCTCTCCAAAGTTTAAAATGTTTGGAATGTTCGTTATTGCGGGTCTGTTTGGTTTCGTTATATACACGACAGGTGCAGGTGGTGTAGTTATCTTTTGTATAATTTTTATCGACTCGGTCTTTGGTGTATTATCTGTCTGTGATGAAAAATCGATTCTAGATAGTACAAAAAAAACGACACCAAGTAGTGCCAAAAATATAAGTAGTCTCCCAGTAGGAATACCGAGAATTTTCAACGGGTAACTTATCGTAATAGCACCGTCGTTATGCTTCAACATGTTTGTACAAAAATCAGCTGTTACAACTTGATGTTTATTAAAATACATACTCTTGGGAACCATAGCCTACGTCTTCCAGTATTATTTCTAATCTATCCATTTGTTCTCGTAAAGCCATCTTGTTGTTAGAGAATACTGTTTCTGACTCTAAATCTGCTTGCATTCTTGCCAAAGCTGAATCTAAACACCTCTGAGAAGCTAATGCAAAGGTACGGAAGAGTTCAGCTCGTTCGCTTCCTCTGTACTCTACGTGACCCTCAATAGTTTCGCTAATTACTTTCATTGTTTTTTTAGCAGATTCGCGTAGATGTTCTACATCTTGTTCTTGTTTGTGTAATTCCACTACAGCGTCTACTTCTTTTGTTAATGCATCGACGTTAATTTCTGGCTGAGGTTGTGACAACGTTAAGTACATCTGCATCGCATTTTGCAACATGGAAACAGGGTCTATTTGCGATGTTTTGGACAACATCTGAAGTTGTTGTTTATGTTTTTCGCGCTCCTCGACAAGTTGCAATTCTAGTTCCTTGTTTTTCAACTGAGAATTGTGGAGGGCCAACTCGATGGCAGAGAAATCCTCAAATCCAGATTCTGGCTCTCCTGCTGTCAACATGTTGCTTTGCTTAAGTTTTGGTACTGCAGGTATCTACAGTCAACTATTTACGATAGCTACATTTGTCTTAAAATGAGTAAAATCTTTATCTACGAATTTGGTTTTAGCTATTGGCATATACCAGCTACGGTAATTCACAGTATCCATCTACTTCTACTGAAGCTTTATTGAAGTCTTCGTGTAGAAGCCAGCGTTTGCTTATGAGTTAAGCGACGAACTACAAAACTAAGCTTAAATTGTAATATGAAGTATAATTACTTTCTGCATGGCAGCTCCGCACTTCGTTGTTGTGCTAGCTTTTGAGGTCTGGCTACTGACTTGTTTGCAGTTGTGTTTGTAGGTCGGTAGCCTCATAAACCAGTTTCATAGAAATTTTAGTAAACTAATCGCACAAATGTTTCTTGACTCGTATCAAGAAGAAGTACTGCGGAACGATCGCCGTGAAGCCGCCTCTCGACCCAAAAAATATCACACACTACGCGAGGATGTTATGCGGCACAAACCAGAGCTAAAATGGAACGGTACAGTGCAAGAACACAAACAACGTGATTTATACATGGAATGGAGACGGTTCTTCCTAGAAAGAAAACGTTTCGGACAAGAACTAAGTGGCACAAATGTTATTGCGTTGTTTGAAGAGTGGAAAAAAGAAAAAGAACGCGACGAAATAAGGTTCGTTATGTAATGCATGTATTCACTGTTTTAGAGAAAGCATGCGACGAGGATCAACTGCAGAACGTATTGGCATGGTTAGGAGTATTAGTGGCACAAGTTTGGGAAGTGCAGCACTAGAATCGTCAACACATAGCAGTAGAATCAATCGTAAAACCAGTGGCGGAACAGAGGTATGTTCCAGCACATAAATACTAACTAGTAGACTGATTTTTCATATTTTCAAGAAAGCGAAGATGAAAGAACTGAAGATCGAACAGAAATGGATGCGTTAGACGAAGATGACTTTGTTGGCTTCAACTTGAATAATAACATGGCAGAAGTGTATGCTTTTGTCGGTATGCATCACATCTTTGAACGTGGAACTGGAAAAGTTGAAGGTACGAGCTTCATATTTGCTAACACGATAGTGAATCGAATCAAGTTTGGAAATAATGACAATGATATCTTGGCTTTTGCTTCTTCAGATGGAATAATTACAATAGCATCAGCAATGCAGAAACCACAAGTTATCATTGAACTCGTTGGACACTCGCAACCTATTATCGATTTTGATTGGTCACTATCAAACGAATATTTAATCTCGACATCACTCGATAACACGATACGAGTGTGGAATGTAAATAGTGGAAAATGTGTTCGCACGATACTGTGTAAAACACCTGCATCTTGTATACAGTTCCATCCGTTGAACAATAACATCTTTTTAGTACGTCATGGTAACATTTACTAACAAATAGTCTGGATTTACAAACGGAACGGTTGTAGTGTACAATCTATCAACTGGAAAACCTGCCGATTTGAAACGAAAAGCACAATCAAATACATTGAAACTGAATTGTAGTGTCACATCACTATGTATAACACCACTCGGTGATACAGTTTTTGTCGGCGATCAAAAAGGATTTTTACACGTGTACAGTATCGACAGCAGTTTTGGATTGTTCCTAGGAAGAAGAATATTCGTCAATCAATGCTCTAGAGGTGGTGCTTTGACGAGTATCTCATACTCGACGTACACAAGTAACTCTAGAAGAGCAAATCCATGTTTACTAGTTAATGCATGTGGTGATGACGCTGTACATTTATACGGTGTGAATAGAAAAACTGGAAAAATAGAAATTATGGGAGATTATCCAATTAGTCACAAGAGAGAGCATGTTAGAAGTATATTTTGTCCTTTGGTATCTTTCAGACATGGAGCATGTTTTGTGAGTGGAAGTGAATCTACAGAAGTATGTGTGTTTGATTTGGCAAGACAGAACAATAGTGTAAATAGACTCATGGGTCATAGTGCAGCCGTACTTGATGTTTCTTGGTCATATGATGAATCGTTGTTGGCGAGTTGTGATAAAAGTGGTGTTATTATACTGTGGAAGCGTGCTCCATTTGACAATGAGATTCAACAGCGAAGAATTGAAGAGAAACGAAAGAGAGAGGATTTGGCAAGATCATCCCTACGCAGTCATGAAGATTTGGATAGTTTGTAGAGTATTATCACTTTTAGACTTAGCGTCATTGCTGCTGCTATCAGGTGAGAAAAGCTAACGGCAGATTAACTGGTTGTATGATTTATTCAAACAAATCTGCTTAGACTTCAATATACTTGTTTGCTTCAAATCCATCAACCATGCCGAAAGGATATCCGCGTTGGTTGCTTGCTACAATAGTTCCATTACATTCTTGTCTGCTATTAAAGTGAGTATGGCCAAACAACCACACTGCAACCTCTTTTCTCATCATGTGTGTCAAGTCTGAACTAAACGCACTGTTGTTCTCTCCACCAATATAGTTTGGATGTGATGTTCCTTGAATGAGTGGTGCATGATGTGTTAGCACGCAAATCTTCTCGTCTTTTTTCGCTGCTTGTTCTATCTCTTTCGCAAGCCAAGTCGATTCTTCAATGTGCCATTTTAATGTGTCTTCAACAGTGACATCTCGTTCTTGTCCTTCGTTGATGGTAATCAATTTATAGTCGTTTAATGTTGATGCAATTAAATTAGAATGCTGGTTGGCAATTTTACTCCATAGTGTACATCCTAAGAATCGTACTGGTTTACCATCTTCATCCACATACAACTGTGAATTCTTGTCCATGAATGAAACATTTGGAAATTGATTGCATATATTTCCCAAAAGTACCTTTGTTCTATAATATTCCGAACCGTAGAATTCATGATTTCCTGCGATAACAAAAACTCTATGTTGTTAGTTGACTATTCATCTAAATACTGTTTATATGCCTTGCTTTGCTGTTCTAAAAATTCTTCGTAGTTTTGTTCGTTTGGATCTCCAATATCACCTAAAAGACATAGCACTGGTGCAGTTGGTGTAAATGGTGGTGACTTGCTTGACATAAATTCCAAGTGAAGATCACTCATAAACTGTATTTTAAGATGTCGTTTGATACCGACATAGCACGTGCGTCTGTTGATAATCCGTCGAAGCATACTATCAAAATGGTCAACTAATTACAGAAACATACTTTACCAGCCTCAGTGGCTAAAAGATACATCAGTAAAATCGACACTTCGTTCTACATGAATCTTTGATGCTATACTAGGTCTCCACACTAACCAGTAATGTAAAAACTCTGCAGCTTCTTCATAAAATTCTTCATCCCTAGCCGAGTTGTGATCTCCATCCAATATGACTAGTCTCTTGATATCTCCACCATATGCTTCAAATAGTAACTGTGAATGATGTAATCTTATAAAAGTATCATCAATTGCATGCGCCATGATGATTGGTGCTCTACACTTGGGCGCATACTGTATAGGTCTATTTAACTCAATGTCAAATCCTGCTCGACTTTGTATAGTACGACCAACCACACCCACCCCCACACCTATTAGTGATTTTGGAACCCACGACTGTATACTCCAAACCATCTCATGAATTAGCTCGTGTAGTGAAGAAAACGGTGAATCTGTGATCACTGCTGAGATCCCCTTGTCAATGCAACTATACATAATTGATGTTGCGGCACCCATACTTCTACCCCATAGACCTATTCGACTGACACGTTTTGTACTCCATAAATGGCTAACTACGTCTGCTACGTCTTGTTTTTCAAAGAAACCTAGTGATACAAAATCGCCGTCTGATAAACCAG
>JAESGV010001130.1_pt1 | contig 11380 bp, 14 predicted proteins | sample 9269781 | NCBI WGS metagenome assembly JAESGV01 (sample SAMN15741586, study PRJNA653496) | algae metagenome | isolation source: Tildeniella torsiva UHER 1998/13D and co-occurring heterotrophs from... | place: Slovakia: Slovak Paradise National Park, Hrabusice, Kosice Region | collected 2000-01-01 | reverse complement strand
GTAAAACAATTCGAACAAGCCCGTTCTACTGATAAACCACAAATATTCAAAGGTATGTAATAAAAATACAACAGCTAAAATTTTAGGAGTAACGATACACGTTGATGGAAGAACTAAACCCACTAACGTCGAGTTAAAAGGTTCGTCTTCCATTTTATTAACTTTTTTTTTAAGAGATAATGGCACAATTTGGCGGACAATACGAACAATACTATAACACTAACGTCACGCATTACATTTGCACAAACCTTGCAGAATCGAAACTCAAACAATTCGCGAATACAAAAGATCCACCACACTTTGTACAACCAAGTTGGATTACAGATTGCATACAAGCAGGAACATTATTATCCACAAAAGATTATTTCGTTGCCAATAGAAACACCAATAACAAATCAATAACAAGTTTGTTAGGTTCAGAAAGAGTAGGACTCAAAGAATACCAAAAGAATTCAAGATTACACACTATTGGAACCTACAAAAGCAAACACGAGCATGAAGATACCATCGATGAAGATGTAGGAGAGTTCATGAGCAAATTCATCGTTCACATTGATATGGATTGCTTCTTTGCTTCTGTTGCAATGAGAGATGATCCAAGTTTGTGTACCAAACCAATTGCTGTTTCACATGCCACCATGGGCGGATCAGGTGATATTAGTTCCTGTAACTATGTCGCGAGACAGTTTGGCGTCAAAGCGTCCATGTGGACTGGACAAGCGAAACAAATTTGTCCAGAGTTGGTCATTGTTCCCTACGAGTTACAAAAATACGAAAGTATTGCAGATACGATGAACAATATTCTATTCGAAATGTGTGGAGATAAGAGATTTGTTCGAGTGACGAGTATCGATGAAGCGTACTTGGATTTGACAACTCATTGCAATAATGAGAGTAGAATGGCAGAAGAGATGGTCAAACGTATTCGTGATAAAATTTTGAGCGAAACGGGATGTCCGTGTAGTGCTGGTATTTCACATAATACGTTACTAGCGAAACTAGCGACACGATGTGCGAAACCAAATGGACAGTACTACTTGAACAATGACGAAAATACAGTGAAACAGTTTTTCATTGATAAACAAATTAGTTTGAGAGATATTCCTGGAATAGGTAGAAAAAAGCACAACAAACTATCAGTACGTAACTACTTACAAACTAACACCCATAGGAAGTATATGGTAAAATAGAGTATGTACATGAAGTTTGGATCATCTCAAAAGAGAGTTTACAAACTACGTTTGGACCAAAAATCGGTGAATCCATTTACAATAATTGTAGAGGAATACCAACACCAGTACCAGTCACCACCATCGATAAACAATCCGTCAGCGTTGAAATGAACTATGCCATTCGTTACACGAGGACTCAAGAAGCACTAGATCAACTCGATGAAATCGCACAACAAATTAGTGAAAAACTAAAAAAGAAAAAATTTAGAACAAAACTAATTACCGTGAAAGGGAAACAAAGAGCACCAGATGCACCAGTAGAAACGAAAAAATTCATGGGACATGGAAAATGTACAAACTTTACCAAAGCGATAGCGTGTGATGCTACTGATGATGTAACGATCATTTCCAAATATGCCAAACAAGTGTATACGAGTTTGAATGTACCTATTGAAGATTTGAGAGGGATTGGCGTAACGGCATCAAAGTTTGTGGAATCGTCAGGAGGTTCAACGATGCAAGCGACATCGTTATCGCAATACTTTAGGAAAAGTGGAAGTGAAGAAGAGCCAAAGAGGTAAGCGATTATATTTGTAGTTAACAAAATATAGAGCTACAGAAAAGACTCCGATTAGTCCACTAGCTGTCATGCCAACTTTCTCGCAAATCGATCAGAATGTATTACAAGAACTACCCGAAGAAATTAAAAACGAAGTTTTGCAACAGGTAACGCCAAAGAAAAAGAGTACGCTTCGCATTATTAAGAGACCTAAGAAGAAGGATGTTCCGCCACCGGTAAAGATTACCGAAATGTTAAATGCAGTACCGATCATGAACGAAGCTCAGAAGGAAGAACTAGAAAACATCAAGAATAACATCTCTAGTATCGACTACAATGTTGTTAAAGAATTACCTACAAAGATACAAATGGAAATTCTGAATGAGAAGATATCCAAGAGGAAAAAACAAGAAAAGCAAGAAAAAGAGAAAGAAGAAGTTATTATTAAAAAGAAGAAAAAAGATGAGATGATGATGTACAAATCCTCTCACGCTAAGATTGAGCAAATGAAAAGTTGTGTTACGGAGTGGATGATTATAGATGTTACTGAAGATGGTGATGTTTACATGGAACTGTTATTACAGTTTGTAAACCAGCTATTTTGTGGAGAAAAAGACATGGAGGGCGGCGTGCGATTCTTGAAAATGATTAGAAGAATGGTGCTCAATAGAGGCAATCAGAGTTGGAAAGAGTTATTTGATCGCTTACTAAGAAACGTTAACGATCAAGTGCTACCAATGAGTGGATTATGCGATGTTGCAGAAACTAGGATTGCTGTGGACTTTTTGGACGCAGCAAGTTTGTAATGGAGCTATTTATAACCTATTAAAATGAACCATCACATCAAGTACACTGTCGTTGCAATACTACTGCTGGCGTATGTATACGCAGATTCACCATCGTGTGCATTCAATACAACACCGGTCTGCAGTGGTCATGGAATTTGTAGCGAAAACGAATGTTCGTGCTTTATGGGATACGAAGGTAACGAATGCGAGATTAAGAGTATATCAGATTCATGCACCTCAAATAGTACAATTCGATGCTCTGGAGCAGGTGTTTGCGATAGCGATAATCAATGCGTTTGCAATCCATCGTACTTTGGTCTAAATTGCGAAGAAAGAGGAATCAATGGAGATCCCGTTACAGCAACTGCAGAACCACCTACAGCTACAATAGCCAACGAAAAGATTGCAAATAGCTCATCTTCACTATTCTTTCCAACAGTATTACTGTTAACTTTAATAGCATACATACTCTAAATTTCTAACACACAAAGTAATCCAAAATGATCGCTTATCCACACCTGCTTATTTCCAAAGAACTCTACAGCGTCACAGTATTTGTCTTGACCAATAAATTCAATGTTTTTCGTTTTCCATTTTTCGAGTTTCGCCAAAACACGATCGTACCTCATTCGCTCTTGTTCTGTTTTGATTTCAGCAACCATCAAGTTTACATCTGTATCAAATGTTTTTCCTCCACTTCCACGTAAGGATGGCCAAACGTCTACATAATCGGAAAAGATTTGAGTCAACGTTAAGTTTTCAATCGGTCTATCATCTTCTGGATCCCAATTCTTCTCATCGTCAAAATTAAAATCACCCATGATAATTATTTCTGTACTAGACGCTAATAGCTCTTTGATTTGTTTCATTTGATGCTCTCGGAGGTTTCGATTGTCCAAACTCTCTAGATGAGTTGATGCGATATTTATATCTACTCCATTATCGGTCTTCAGTGATAAAACTCGTACATTTCGAAACATTCCGCTCTGTAGAGCTACAGAATCGAGCTCTATTTTGAATTTCTCGCATACTCGCCGATGTACAAGTATAAATACGCCATATGGTTGAATGGTTGTACCACTAATATCGCTTACTAAATAGTTCTGTTTCACATATTCATTTTCGACTAATATATGCAGTAGATTCGATGTTACTTCTTGTAGCGCTAGTACATCTCCACTTATTTTAGGTAACAGTTCGCATAGTCCTTCTGCTCGCAAATGAAAGTAGTGGTCTTCAAACCAAACATTGTACGTGACAAGAGTAAGAGAAAAACTGGTTTGCTGCGTGGTGATGTCATTTGGTGCCTGGTATACTTCCCACCCTGAATCATTGAATGTATGTAACACAGGGTCTGTTTGAGAAGTATCAACGGTTGATATCTGCAGAGGCGAAAGCTTCTTACTTAGTTGCATACCTTACAATGCAGTTTGCAACGACTCGCTCAGCGTAGTGCGTATGATTTGTACGCAAAATATTGTATGAAAGATTAGAAAAGTATTGTGAGGCAAGAATTTGTCATAGAAATTGAAAGAAAGATTTCAGAAGATCAATATGAAGAGACTATGTTTGATAACGTTGTCTATCAGATGGAATTGCTGGTAACTGAAGTGCATAATCGATTCGAAAAATCGCAAATGTTTTTGAGTGTGGGAATTCCATATGTAATTCCTGCTGTGGGAAACCACTATGTTAATCCCGTATGTGAATCCCACTAGTTTGAGCAATTCCATATCTCTTTCAGTGTACACATGATTTTTCTGAACACCTTCATCAGCTTGGACAAGTGCGAAAAGAGTTGAAAATCTTTGAATTAACACTTCGTATTTTTTGAGATTGACGCGATTTTCATCTTCGTTCACGCCTTCTGCGATGTATCGTTCACATTCACTGCGTTTCTTGTGAAATGTCTGGATATACACAGGTAATACAAACGCGTACTGCTTTAGAAACTGTACGTACTCGTTCCTTGTATCACTTGGTGCTAGTTGTTTTGCAATCGGTAGGTGATCATCACCTAGTTGCTCCATGTACTGAATTACATCTGACATTGTTTACTTGATGTTGAGAAGGGCTCTTCTCCGTATTAAAGGACTCAACCTTAGATTTTATTTAAAGTGTAACAGTCACAATTAGGATAATTGTCCTTGCTTAGGAGCGTTTGACTACAAACCTTGCAATTTCTGTTCCATATATCTAACTATACGCAAAGAACCAATCTCTTCGTACTCTTGTTTTGTAACAAAGAGACTACCATACGCAGACAGCGAAGCTACTATTGAACCTCCAATCCAAACAGCATTCATGCGCTCTGGGTCAGGTACCACTCGAACGTCATATGGATGACAGAGCAACGCTCTTCGCTCTATTTCCTGCAGTTCCGATTTCAACTTGCTTGCAAAGCCTTTCCACATGGTGTTTCCTCCCACAAGCATGATGGTACTGTACAAATATTCTCGAACAAATTCATCACTCTGTTGTATATAATCTTCAACTATGTGATGTAAGCGATCCTTCTCAAAAAGTTGGTTCGCGATCACATTTTCTTGTAGCGCAATCTTGTTTCCATCTGGTAATTCAAAAACGCATTCTGGTATATCTATTTCGCACTGTAGTTTCAATTTTCTGATTTCATCGTCTGTTAGTTGTTGTGGTATATTTGACTTTATTTTCTCAGTAAATTGTTGACCAGATGTAATAGTTGGTAAACAAATTGGTTTAGCAGAATAATTACCGTCAAACATACTTGCGATATGTGTACAGGTCTCTCCACTGTGCACCATAACTCCGTTTGTCTTTCCAATCGCGTACAATGACAGTACACCTTCGGATTCTATGTACATTGCTGATTTTCTATTTCAGTGTTACTATAATTGTGAACAATCTACTCTAGTTCTTCTATAAAATATTCCATAGTTATTTGTTGTTCATCGACTGTTGTATGTGGTTTTACAGAGAGCACGACCGATTTGAATTCTGTGTTTCTGTCACTTGCATCGACCAGTGATAGACCGTACTCCCAAACACGTTTCGCAGCATCAAAATCAGTTATACTGCCTTCTGAAATCGGTTTCGTATCATTCCTAGTATTTGACTCGGAACCAACTTCGTTTGTTTCGCCATTAATTACAGTTTTGTATATAGTGTTTGGTGTATCTTCGCCACCAATACCCATGCGAGTGTACAAACCACCAGTGTCGATGACAACACAACCTTGGCTCATTTCAGTCTGAATTACAACACTTTTGACCACAACATGCTGTCAGACAAGGATCTTCGCGATATCATTAATAGCTTTATTACTAGTCTCCAACGAAAACAAATCAAGGGCACGTACCACATAGGTAGAGCGACTGCCGTCATTCTTCGTACCCTCGTTTCGAATATGTCAAAAAAAGATACTATACAAAAGGTTATTGACCAATGTCGGCTTGTAGCGACAAAACTAAAACGACAACAACCAACTATGCTCGTTATTTCTAATATCGTTCGCCGAGTTTTGTACGTGATACGCGACGAGTATGTTAGAAACGCACACAAGGTACAAACAACTGTGGAAGCTGTTCACCAACCAAATTTGGCCAATTTATTAGAAGCAAAAGCTGAAGTAGATTTTACTAAGCCTGTAGAAACAGGTACCGTGACATGTTACCAATATTCTAACTCGTATAGACATCAAAGCCAATATCATCGAAGGTATCAACGAACTCATTGAAGAGTTGGACAATATGAACGAGAGTATTTCTGATGAAGCAACAGAACACGTTCACTCAAAGTATGTCATAATAATCGCGCAACTAACCTTGTAGTGAAGTTATCTTGACTATTGGACAATCTCACACAGTGGATCACTTTTTAAAAACAGCAGCAGAAAAAAAGAAAAAGTTCGATGTAATCGTTACAGAACACGCGCCAACGTACAGTGGTCACGAAATGGTAAAATCACTCTCAGAAAATGGCATATCAGCAACGTTAATTTCAGACGCAGCAGTGTTGGCCATCATGGCTCGTGTGAACAAAGTTATCGTCGGAACACACGCAGTAACTGCAAATGGAGGTTTAATAGCTCCTAGTGGCACACATTTGGTCGCACTAGCCGCAAAGAAAAAATCAGTTCCATTCGTTGTTTGCTGTGGATTATACAAACTCACTCCGCAGTATCCACTAGATCAAGATTCTTTTAATGATCTATGCGGTCCTTCCGATATCATACGTTCAGACAAATTTAATTTGAAGGGAACGCACGTGTTAAATCCTGCGTTTGATTATGTTCCTCCAGAACTAATTGATTTATTCATTATGAATGTTACAGGAACCACGAATCCACAGTATATTTATCGTGTTTTAGCGGATTATTATGATACTCAAGATTATGAGTTGGAAGCAGGTTCAGATTCTGACTCTGATGAAGAATAAATTTTATAAGAAATTATCAAGTTCAAACTCAAACAGTTGATCAGAGTAGTTATTGGAATCTGCAAGAGGAATTGGTCCATCGTACTTGGCTTCTTTTTCATCAATTTCAAAATCGTCTTGACCTCTCTTTCTTTTGACCTTTCGTGGTGGTTTCTGATACGATACTTGTCGAACTGCTTCGAAGATTTCATCTTCTGTTTTCGATTGGGTTACAATTTGGGTATTGTAGAACATGCTGATGATTCTTTTTCTTCTATCCATACCATCTTCGTTTGGTACATCAATAACTTCTCCTCCCCAGTGATCTTTAAATGCAGTCACTTGTCTGTTGTACGATTCACTGTTCTTGTCTCGTGTTACAGTCTGAAAAACAAATTCATTTGTATCTAATTTACTAACGTTGTCTCGGTTTTGAAGGTATGCCGTAAATCTGAAAAACACTCTGCTGTAGTGCAAAGAGCGACCTATCTCCCGAAGATACTTTTTCGGTGCCAATTGCACTTTGAATGTAACTGTGTCTTGTTTCACATTTTCTAACACTACTCGCACGTAGCCTTCATCTTCTATAAGATCGTTTTCGTCTATTCCAGTTGATTTTTTAACCTCCAACATCATCTCTGTGTCGTCAGAAGTAGTCAGTGTATCCCACTTCATATTTGCGGTGTTGTTTCTCAGTCTAGATATCGTGGTGTACTCTATTCTGAAGACCAGTGAGTACTCACTCGTGCGATACTCCTCTGGAATGTTTAACACATGCTCTATCGAGGGCTAGGAAGGTTAGAAACAAGTGTAACAAACTTGGTGACTCCTTGCGAGAAAAACAATCGGTGTATCCGTGATTGTTCCCTCCTTGGATGTTGTTCTTATAGTAACTTTGATGTGTCTAGGTTGTTGCATCGTTGTTTTGCAATTGTCACCACGCTAGGTTCTTGTATTGTAATTTAAAAGGAAAATACCTTTCGGCCCTTTAAATTTTTATAGTCCAATAGCTTGCATTGAATGTAACACTAAGTGCGACTACAACGAATACTATTTTTGAATAGCTTCACAGTTTGCAAGAAAACTGATTCGCTTACTACGCACGCACTTTGTTGGCTCCAAGTTGCCTACGTTCAGCACCGTCGCCATGAAAACAAACGTTATTATGCCGCCCAAGGCTCACACAATCCCACATGAGCAAATACTTCACGGCGAAAAGCTTGTCGATAACTACAAGCACTTGCGTAAACTAAATTCCAACACCAAAAAATATTTGAAACAAGAATCCGAATATACGAACAAAATGATGGAGCACACAAAAGAACTACAACAGAATCTGTACCATGAGATGAAATCACGTATAACCGAAGAGGACATTTCAGTACCGAGTCGATACAAAGATTACTTGTACTACAACCGTTCAGAAAAAGGGAAGCAGTATACTATTTATTGTAGAAAACGCGCAGATGTTTCAGACGCACCGGAAGAAGTTTTACTCGATTTAAATGCAATAGCAGAAAAAGAAGATGCAGAATACGTTTATGTTGACTGTTTTAAAGTGAGTCCAAACCAAAATCTACTCGCATACACCATCGACTTTGTATGTTAAATTTTTATTGTGTTAACTCGTACAGGAAGGTGACGAAGTTTACACAATCAACTTTAAGGATTTGACCACTGGTGAACTATTAGAGAACGAAACCATTCGTGACGTTGGTGACTCGTTAGAGTGGGCTAATGATTCGAAAACGATATTTTACACCATTCAGGACAGTGCATTACGTGCTCACAAAGTCGTTCGTCACATTCTCGGAGAGTCAAATGAACAATACCAACACATGCACGAACAAGATGAAGAATACAGTGACGAAGATTCTTATGAAGATGTCGAGTCTGATGAAAGTGAACCATTACCAAATAATTACGGAATGATAATCTACCACGAAAAAGATCGCAAGTATCACGTAGAAGTGAGCAAGACTCTGAGTGAACAAATCATTTTTATCGATACTGATTCAAACGTTACATCAGAAACCTACGTTATCAACGCAAATGATACTAGTACGCCAACTAGTATCCCAACAATGCAAGTCGTATCGTCACGCCAAGATCATATCGAATATGGAACAACTCATTGGGAAAACTATTTTTACATTCGTGAAAATTCAAACCAAGCTACAAACTTTAGACTCGTTCGCATACCAACAGAAAAAATTTCCGAATATCAAATTGGAAAACAAGATAGTTTCATTCAACTTGTACTAGAACACGATTCCAATCGTTTAATCGATTACGCGATCGCGTTCAAGAACCACTTGGCTATTTTTGTACGTGAAGATGGTTTACCAAAACTCATGATCATGAACCATAATGACTACTCTGATTTTCACTACGTATCGTTTCCAGATGCTGCATATGATTTGTACGCATCAGATAACGAAACGCAAGACACAGACAAGATTCGTTTATGTTACAGTTCATTCACAACTCCTGACATTGTATACGATTATGATATGAACAAACGTGAACTGATCACGCTAAAAGAACTACGTGTCAGCGGAGAGTTTGATCGTTCCAAATACGAAACAGAAAGAAGAGTATTTACTGCTCGTGATGGTGCAAAGATTCCAATTTCAATGGTATACAAGAAACTAGAAACAAAAGAACCAAGACCATTGTTATTGTATGGATACGGAGCCTATGGTGAAGCATGTGATCCATTCTTTAATTCAAATTTAATATCTTTACTCGATCGAGATATCATCATGGTCATTTGTCATATTAGAGGTGGAGGAGAGCTTGGAAGAGATCAATACTTGAGTGGAAAACTACTAAACAAGAAGAATACCTTTAATGATTTTGTAGATTGTACAGAGTACTTGATTGAGAATCAGTTAACCACAAGTGGACAAATCTGTATTACTGGAGCAAGTGCAGGTGGTTTACTCATTGGTGCTTGTGTGAATGAAAGACCAGAATTGTTTAGAGCAGGAATACTCAAAGTTCCATTTGTTGATGCAATAAACTCTATGCTAGATCCGGAACTACCACTAGTGGTAGTGGAACGAGATGAATGGGGAGATCCGCTAAACGATCAAGAAGCGTTCAAGTACATGAAAACGTACTCACCGTATGATAACATTGATACAAACAAACAAAACATTGGGAAACAGTACCCAGCGTTACTTGTTACAGGTGGTTTGAATGATCCAAGAGTTTCATATGCAGAACCAACCAAGTATGTTGCCAAACTACGTGCATACTATGCAAACGTAAAGAAAGGAAAAGGTACAGATGTACTGCTACTCAAAATGAACATGGATGAAGGTCATGGTGGCAAGACAGGTCGTTTTGATCGTTTACACGATACGTCTTTCACATATGCGTTCATCATTGATCAAATTATAAATAAGAGAAGATAGTTTTGTCACCGTGGTGGTTTATCGCAACTTCTACAAAGCCAATTCTTCTTTGGTATTGTCTCTAGTCGGATTCTCATCTCTAATTCACAACATGTCGAACAATAGTATCGGAAACATTCACGACACTGTACCATGTCCTTATCTTCAAACTCTAGACACAACTTGCAAGAATCATAATAATGATCGAACATGATTGCTGCTCTGACGGGTTCCTCTGCAGCTTCAACAGCTTTTTCATCATTTACTACGGAATCATTATCGTCAACGTCGTCATCGTCATCAACTATGAGTTTCTTTTTCTTCTTTGGAATGGGTTCAATATCATCGTCAATGATTTTTCTTTTCTTTTTAGGTTCGTGATCTTTCTTTCTATTGTCTTTCTTTTTGGGTATTTGCATTTCATCCTCCTCGTCGAATTGTAGTTCTCTTACTCGTTCTTTTGACTTAGTTTTTGGTATTTCATCTTCTTCGTCAAATTGTACCTGTTGTGTTCGTTTTATGGTTTTTGTTTTCGACTTTGGTTCTGGTTCAGGTGTTGCTGGTGGTTCGTCCAATTGTGCTCGATGCTGTAGTTCTGTAAGGAATGTTCCTTTTGGTCGAAGCAACGGGTGGTCTCTAGGGTATATTTGATGATAATACGTGTTAATGAAAGGTTCCGCATTCAATAGTTGTTCTTCTGATAGACCATTCTTTTTCAAAATTTTTATCACCTTGGGCCACGACAAAATATCATCTTCCACTTCGTCTCTAGTCCACATTGGATTTTGTTCTGCACAACAGTGAGTGAAATGTGGAAGCGCATACCTAGTAGGTCTAATAGCGTTAAAACAATCTTCACATTAATGTTAAAATTGCGATAGTAAGGTTCATATAACGGATGTGGTGTTTCGAGTCTGTAATAAGCTCCAGTGCGAGATTTTAACCATACACATCTACAAATATTAGAAATGGTTAAAATGGATAAGTACAATTGGTCTCTATCAAGAATCCACGCTTCCACCTCGCGCAGAATTATATTTTGTTTTGCATTCATCGCACCACGTG
>JAESGV010001129.1_pt1 | contig 11384 bp, 12 predicted proteins | sample 9269781 | NCBI WGS metagenome assembly JAESGV01 (sample SAMN15741586, study PRJNA653496) | algae metagenome | isolation source: Tildeniella torsiva UHER 1998/13D and co-occurring heterotrophs from... | place: Slovakia: Slovak Paradise National Park, Hrabusice, Kosice Region | collected 2000-01-01 | reverse complement strand
CAATTGGAAAAGATCACCTGTTGAGGCGACTTGGTCAATGATGGATCTCAAATATTTGACAGCACGATCTTGATCGCAGTGGAATAACATGATGAAAGCATTACGTTTGGCTGATATTTCAGTCTCCGAGTTCAAAAAGTTTTCTATCAATTCTGGACCATCTGGAATAAGTTGATCGTTTTCGCTATAGATGGAAAAGATTGCCAATACTGCGTTCTTTCTTACGTACGAGTGACGGTGTTCGAGGTTTTTCGTGATTGATGGAATAAGAGGTCCAAGTAGTTCAGCCTCTTTTAGTTTGCAAACAAAGCGTAGAGTAAAACCTCTTACATACTCATTAGCGTGATCCAAACACTTTTGAATGTGGGAGCTACATTGTTAACTCTGTAAAAGTAACGTACCATACTAAAATAAATTCTGGTCTTAACTTGCCAGCTTTGTCACTTTTGTCGATGGTTTCCAAGTAGTACATGCACAATTTTTTGAGTTGTTTGTCTGGGTTTGGAAGTATGAACTGAATAACGACTGTGAGGAGGTTGCTGTGTTTTTCGCCATTCAATTCACACAAGATCAACTTTTTCAAAGCTTCGTACTACAACCACAGTTAATAAAAATTGTACGCGCTGATATCTTACTTTTTCTTGGTTATTTCCAGTCTCTAATTGTGTACGGAGTTCCTTGTTTGTTGGTGATCCTTTGTCATAAAAGACAAGCTGTGTACATTGTTTTTCTTGCTCACTGGACGACATTGTATGAACGTGCAAGAGAAAGATTTGTTGTTTTGACCGAAAAAGAATTTGGTCAACCAAGATGACGAATACGACGTAACAAAAAAAAAAGCCACGTCTTTGATTCGTATTAGTAAAACTAATTTTTCATTGTAGGATCTGGCATGTCTTTCTTGGTGTGCCTCATAAAATACGCTGATCAAATATAATTGTTTATAATACATTACTCTAGGTTCATAAGATAAACATGTGTGCTGTGCAAGTGACAGAAGCATGCTATTACCACAAATACGTGCCAAATTGCGTGAGCAAACCTCGAAAAATTAGAAATTGGAATATTACAACTTACGGTACTACACCGTCACTACGTAAAAAGAAGATGCCGATAGTATAAAAGCCTGCTCCAACCATCATTTCAGCAATAGCAACACCTGGGACTGCTGAGTGATAAACTGCATTTCGTTAATTACATTGTAACTTCAAACCTGGATGAATAATCAACACAAAGATCCACCCCATGCTCAACAGCAGCACTAGCGCATGTAGTTTAGGGAATATTTTAGTGAAACTTTTAATGACACCAAATACAGCAATCTGAAACATTAATCTTCTCAATAAAATCACTTACAGCCCATACAAACACCGCCATTATTTTACCGTATATGTTATCTATACCAAGCTCCAGCAGCACTAACCATGGTGTATACGTTGCAGCAATAAATACATAAATGGCTAACATTAGTACTGAAATTGTTGTGCTTACCTGAGTAGTCGGCTGTTCTAAAGAATTCTGTTATGCTGTGTACTCTTGAAAAAACTAGACAACAGGCATGATATGATGCACTGACTGTGAAAAGTAGTATCATGCAAAGACCATAAACCCATGCAGCTATTGCCTCCCTTTGCGTGTTTACTACTGTATCTACCATATTTGAAAGTAAAAACGCACACAAAACAGCAGGTATCTAACTAGTTAATTAAATAGTTGTGAAAATACAGCGTGAGTAAGAACATTTGCAATGTGTTCTGGTACTGTGCTCTCGTAGTCGTCCCATGGATTGTCTGGTCTTTCGTTCATAAAATGGGAACAAAAAGCACAGCCAGTACTTCTTTTAACATGTTTTGTGTGGGGAATGGAACGAGACTGAGTCATGTTTGACTCGTTTCTCGGTTAACTGGAACATTACAAAAATTAACAGCTTTTTAGCTCAAAACTGCTCTTTACGTGATGTTTTCTCTTTTCTTCTTTCTTTGACAACTTTTGAAGCAGGATTTCGAATGCTAATTGTATCTTTCAAGTTAAATGATGGATCTAAACCTGAATGGACACGTCGTTTCCAAGACATACCACTAGCTACCTTGGATTTGAGTTCTCCTCTTCGTACTTGTGGTACTTTTTCACCGCGAATCCTTCTTGTGGCTCGTAATCGGTCCTTGTGCTCCATCCAATATTGGTTGCGTTTACCACCAATCTTTCTAGGAATAACTTGCTTGCCCATTTTCCTAGAAGGTGGACTGGTCAATACTGTATCTAATGGTTTCTTAGCTTTTGTATGTTTTTGTATTTGATTCGCCAAATCCATTTCACGTTTTCTATTTAATAGACATGTAACTTTACCGTGAAGTAAGACGCCTGAATTGGGATCTAAACGTCCTGTTCTACCTGCACGATGCAAGTAGTCGACAATGTTAAGTGGAAAATCGAACATTATGACATGTTTGACATCTTTCAAGTCAATACCTCTTGCTATGAGATCTGTAGCAACCATGAAGCGCACTTGTCCACTTTGAAATAGATTAAATTCTTCTGCTTGCATATGTTGAGGGATATCGCTGTGATAACAACAAGCGCGTAAACCACTCTCAACAACAGCGTGGTGAACAGCTCTGCAGCTTTGAACGGTATTGCAGAACACTATAACCTGGTGATGAATATTCTTTTCGTACTTTTCTTCCTCTTCTTTTAACATTGGAATTAGAGCCTCTGTAATATTGTTAGGTTGAAGAGTTGTACGTACGTAGTTTGTCACTTCCATCCACTTTAATAAAATTTTGTTCTATGTTTGGCAAATGCGCATGCAATGTATGAGTTCTTAATTTTTTGGCATCCTATACTGTTAATAAAATTACTATTCTTACAGGAAAATGGAAATCTAAAAACGATTTTGCTTCTCCGTTAAATGTTGCCAATGCGAACACAAACTGAACTGGATGCTTCTCACGCACAGTCTATAATATAAGTATACGAAAAAACTGTTACCTTGCATGGAGTGATGACTTTGTCTACAAATTCTTCTTTGAAATTTCCACCACAAACTGTATCTGCTTCATCTACAATTACATACCTTACATCTGACAGAATGATGCGTTTTTTTACTGTCTCCTTCCCTTCTGCACTTCCGTGGTTTTTGTAAAAGACGCCAGGTGTTGTTACGACAACATCCACATTTGTAGTTAAATCATTTTTCATTCTTGATGGTTTGTAGTCACTTCGGAGTACTACAGTTCTGAACTTTAACTCATGGCTGAGATCTTTCAAAACTGATCCTACTTGACTTGCAAGTTCACGAGTTGGTACGAACACGAGTACTCTTGGTCTGTTTGGTCTTGTTTCAATTCCCTATGTAATGTTAAAATATAGTAGAACGCATACTTTTGCTTCATCTTGTTTCATACGATATAATATAGGTAATAGGTAAGCTAATGTTTTCCCTGTTCCTGTTTGTGCTGCAATCATCGTATCAAGACCTTTGATTATTTCAGGTATTACTAATTCTTGAACTGGAGAGGGTTTTTTGATTCTGAATTGTTTCACTAGTGCGTTCGCAAAGTGCTCTCCTAATTCTTTTGTGAAAAACGTCTGTAAATTGTTTGTTTTTACATCTTTGGTGACTACGGCTGTGTCTGGTACAAGTGAAAATGTAGCGGGTACGCCATAACATCTGCGTTCAAATAATTTTGTTTGTGTGAAATTTGAACATGTTTGGATTGTATTCTGACGAACGAGGGTAAAATTTGTATTACGAATCACTGTATGAGAGCAACGCAGTAGAGGTCTAACAGAGATACGATGCATTAATGTTGTAAAAAGTAAAACGTGAAATTACAAAACACTTTGGGTCACTTTAATTCTTCTTGTGATTTTCTACGTTTTCATATTCCCAAGCTACAACAGCTTCTGAACTATCTACGAGTTGGATAACATTCATCAATTGCTTGAAGCCCCATGTTGGGATTAGGAAAATCCATGCGGCAGTAACAAATAGAGGCGACATTTCAAAGAAATGTAGCGCGTATAGGAAAATATAGAAAAGTTCGTTTCCTAAGCACAGTACTGCCATCACCATGCGGTTTCCATAGTAAATTCTGAGAAGTGGATTCTTGATTACTCTTGTATCCTTGTGACTAGCAACATTGGCAACTAAAGTACTGTACATCCTGATCCAGTGACTTACAAAGTCCAAAATATTCAACAAAACGAATCCCATAATGTAAATCTTGCTGTTATAAAAGTGGGAGAGTAATGTAACCAAAGCGGCAGTTGAAAATCTATCTGTAACCATATCTAGAACGGCACCGAAGCGAGATGTTTGGTTGAACTTGCGTGCTGCTTCTCCATCAACTGCGTCTAAGAGGAACGAGCTTGTATAGAGTACAAGGAAGAGTACTGGATGTGTATCATAAATCAAAAACGATAATAGCGAGCACAAAACTCTGCCGTATCCAATAAGATTTGGTACGTACAAATAAATCTTGTGAGGGTTGTTATTTGTTGTACTCATTGCGAACTTTTTGTTTTCTGTTGGTTTAACGGTAAACTAAGCAAGTATTGTAAGAATTCGAAATGAAGAACGTTCTGCGGTCGTCTTTATTAACGTCAAATAAGCGTGTGAAGTATATTCAAACCTGTAGAAGCTTTTTCAGTACCCCTATACATAGAAATTTACCAGAGTTGATAAATATTGACAATGAAATTTCAAACAACTCGACAGTAGTAAAACGGGATCAAATGACGAAATGTTACGAACATTTTAAACTTGAAAAGGATAATTCTAACGGAATCAGACCTATTTTGCTTATTGGTCCTCCAGGATCAGGCAAAACAACAATACTAAAATATGTTACAGAACAATGCGAAAAAGATGGTTGGGTTGTTATAGAAATGGTACACGGTTTAACTTGACAACTAACATGATAAGCCAAACGGTAGAGAGTGGACCCGAGACGTTTCCACACCTATGGATGCATCACTAATACTAATCAATCAATTATACTCTCAGTTCAAACTCGTTGAGGCGAAAACGCGGTCTTCTGCACCAGAAATAAGTGCAGTATTCACAACGTGGTTGAAAGATTTCGATAAAAGTTTGGAGTTAGAAGTGGATCCAGTGTCTTTGTCACTGTCTGTTATGAAATTACTCAAAAACTGCACTGAGTACGTAACTATTACAATTGTTTAACATTTTAGATTCCCTACTTTACTCACATACGACGATCATCAAGCTATTTTTGATTTTTATCAAACTGGTAAAAGTTTCTACATGATGTACCCATTCATAGACGTGCTACAACCTCGACAATTCGTAAGGAATTAACTTTGAGCTTTTAACACTACTAGAAACGAGCCAAAGTACTCTTTTCAAGTGATCAATCACCAGAGTTATTGAATTTCTATCACAACCAAAACAGAATTTCGACAAATGGCGCCATAGTTTATGATGTAAACAGATTCAACGACGCTGAGGCGAAATTGATTACATCCAAACTCGAAAATGTAGATTATAACAAACAAATAGAGAACATAACGGGAGCCATACCTCACGATTTATTTTTACTATCTAGTGTTGCGTCAGGAAACGTAGAAGAGTACAAGACCATGGTACGAGGACATTATGATACCATCTTGGACATGTTAGAACAAGCTCCAGAAATATCCGGTGGATATCCTATTTTTGACAAAGTAGATGATAGAAAAAAAGAGATTTGGGTTAAAGGTAGACATGTTGAACAAATCGTACACAAGAGGTTGTTTGACTTTACTCAAGAACAAGTTAATTTTTACAACAATTTGATCAAGATCATTTTCCCTGGTCAAGCACCATACACTGGTGGTATGTCTGATGTCACATTGCTTGGTGAAGGTTTAATGTATGCTACACCTAGTGTTGGAGAGACCACTAGAACGTATCATTTTAGGAATGATTTGGCTCGTGAATCGATTCAACAAGATTTAGCAGATCATTTGTATGGTTTGAGGTTTAATCCTAGTTCGAAGCGCACACAAGATATTGTGAAAATCATGGATAGTGATAACAATCCAAAGCTTTTCGAGCAAAAGAGAAGTGCGCTTCAACGAGAGATTATGAGTAGACTACTAGAGGCTACATCAACAGTAGCGTTACCTGCTGCTCCAGAGGTGAACATGGATCATATTCTATTCCAACTCCACAACATATCCTCAGCACTGCTACCCTCCGCTGCAAGTTTAGAACAAGCCATCAACGACGGAACGGTAGAAAAAATATCCGAAGCACTGGAAGATCCTTCACCAAAGAAACAAGCCGTAGACGAAGAAGCAGAGCTCAGAAAAACAAAGTTGAAATGGTTGATGAACATTAATCAACCTCATCCAATGACGAATATCCTTGTGCGTGACAGAAAGAACACGGAAAAAGATTACGAAAAGATATCGATAGCTAAAAAGGGTGACAAAGTACGCTTGCACGAATTTGAAAGCGCTGCAAATGTTAAGACAATGTTACAAGATCTAGACAACACAATTCATGTATATGTTCCCAAGTACATACCAAAACCCATAGTGCCAGTAGAAGAGAAAGTCAAAGATAAAGAATCCATTCAAGACAGATTCTCAATGATTCAACAACTACGCCAAAGACGGCAGGAGGTACAGGAACCAACTGCTGAGACAAAAGGTCCCAAAAAGAGTTTACAAGAGTTACTATTAGAACATGATAAGAGATATGCTTCGCCACAGTCAAGCGAAGTAACAGGTTACGATTTAATTGTTACTACAAACTCGAAACAAGTACTACTTATGAAGGTAGTTAACTTTAACGCACCAGGTGTAGTGAAGATCAAACTATACTCTCCTTCTCTTTATGTTCCAGAAGGCGTTTCCCATCAAGTTATAATTTTACCACTATTGAGAAATGTAGGTGAGATGCGATCAAATAGAGTCAACATTGAATTTGTTGACGGTGATGAGTCCAAGTGGGGAATATCCTTGATGGAGGATTATTTTGGCTTAGATATCTTCAACATGCACTCATATTGTGAACATTTGGACATTCTAAAGAGAAAGAAGACAAAGGATAGTGATGAGGGAGAATTCCAAAGAGCAGCTGTAGAAATGATGTTCCAAAGAGCAAATCTACAATCATAAATTATTTTAATTGGGCCAATCGTAATTGAGTAGAGCTCAATTTTGTGTCAGCATTTCTTGGTTGCACGACTGGCGTAACGTATAGATCAACTGGATTCATTCCTAATTCTATACGTTTTTTGTTAACCGCTTCGCCTCCTTTTATTGTTTCTTCTGAAACAATCAACGCTTGTATATCTTCGTAGGTGATAGTAGGTCCATAAGGCTCTAATAATCGTACAATCTAAACAATTAGTAGATCAACGAGCCATACGTCGAAATGAAAGGTCTTATTCTCTTCACTTGGTAAAAGTATTTGTGGATGTATTTGCATCAAACAATGTTCAACATTAGCTTTCCTGAATTCAAAAGACTCCATGGCTTCTTTTGCTACTTTATCCTCCAGTAGCTTCCCATCGCTAACACCAATAACAATATCTCCGTTACCACTAAACAGGATAGCTGCTTGAGTGAATAATAGATAGTGGCCATAGTGTACGTGATCAAAGGTTCCACCAAAACAAATTTTGTTATACTTTCCAAAGTTGTTGTCACCGTTTTTGTCAATTTCAATATTAGGGTATAGTTTTGAACAGTTATGAATTAAATCACTTGAAAGAGTGTATCCCATTGATGTGACTTTGTGATACTTGCTGATTTCGTTTGATGATGGTTTTTCTGTTGAGTTCTCGGTCTTTAAATTTAGTACTAGCAATAAAGGGTTACCATTATGATAAACTCTGCGTTTGTTTCCATATATTTAGTACTTGCGATATATTTGATATAATCTACATTGTCACACTATTGAAAAAAAACGTACCCAATAACTTTGCAGAGTCAAAGGGTAGGACAATAAATGCTTGTTGTTCGCGATTTTTAGGATCAACAGAAGCGATTTCACTATAATACTTGGCGATCATCTCAATCTGAACTGTTAATTGTTTTAAATCATTGTACACTAATTAAGTTGGTGTCTCCCTGGAGAATAAAGTACACAGCATCCGTGGCGCGTTCAAGTACGTATTGCATAATAGAAACATTGCGTACAAAAGCGTCATGCGATGGAACAACACTCAAGTAGCCAAAATAGACACTTTTCATTGTAATTTAGTTTATGATTTTTTCATGTCTTCTGTTATTTGTCGCACAGCGGCTTGAACAATATCTGCTAGCGTTATTTTTTGTTTTTCCAGTTTCATTCGTATGGATTGGAACTTTATCCTTGTAAATGTGTACAATGGTCGTTCATTATTCACAATATTTTTGTATATTAAGTGCTGTATGCACATTATCCAAGTGCTAACCTCGCTGTCTGTTACACTTTCAAAATTCAATGTTATACCATTGTCAGTGACAAAAGTGAAACATCGTTGTGGAACCAGAGGTAACGATCGATTAGTTTGCATGTACTGCTTGAATAATCTCGAGTATGGTCCATAAACTATCCACTGTATGCTACCAATTGGAATACGCTCAGCTTTCTTAAAGAGTAGCTTTCCTGTACTTTCGATCACCAAATGTGCAAGAGAAGGATCCAACTTAATAATCCTTTTGCTTGCCTTTATTGTATGATCTTTTTGACTCTTGTTCATGTACATCGTTACAAGTGACCCTTTTATCAGTTGATTTGTTCCTGCTATATCGTTCTATGAAGTTAACTTGGTATATTTTACTTACTCTTTTTATAGTTTGTAGTAGTACCTGAGAATATTTTCCATTTTCACTCTTTAATGCTCTGAGATCAGGTGTTGAGCTATGCAATATGGCATTTCGGTAAGGTGTCTTTTCTATTTCCCAACTTTTACTTGTAAGCGAGGTGTCAGTGTGCCGTTTAGGTGTACCTGTAGGACTATCAAAACGTGTTTTCTCATCATACGTTGGACTAGTGGATGGTATCGGTGGTGGAATATCTAAATCATCTCCATAAGAGTCATCAAGTTCTATCACTATTTCAGAGTCACTGCTATTCTCTTGATCAACTACACTATCGGGTACTGGATCTGTAGCAGGTAAATATTCAGGTTCTTCAGGTGTTTCAATCTCTGTAGAATCTGGCTCTGGGTCCAGTGGTTCCTCAACTGGCACAGCATTCGATGGTTCCTGAATCGGCTCGGGTGCAACAGATGGCCTTTGAGATTCTGGTTGGGCTTGAATAGGTACTGCAGAGGAAACGTTCTCAAACGTCTTGAGCGGATCTGATTGTGTTTGCATTTCTTGTAACTGTTTCCTTAGTGCTGCTTGTGTTCGTAGACGTTCTGCCACACGATCCAAAGCTGATTGTGCTATTGGTGGTTGAGCAATAGACTGTTGTTGTGGAGAAGGCGGAGCTTCCAAATCCTCTATTCGAAGACTTGTTTTCTCTACAGGAGTTGACTCTACACGTTCTTCCTCTGGTGAGAAGGCATTCTCAAAATTGATTGATAATTTATCCACAGAAAAGAATGAGTTATCGTTGCCCTTTTCACCTTGCTCCTCAGAAATATCAGAGACGCTAAACTCGGTCTCGCTTATCGACTTGTTAAAATCGATAACCTATTGTTAGTTATAAATAGAGCGTTACCTTGGGAGTTAAACTAAATGAGTTTTGTTGTTTTGGCTTGTAAGGTGTCATCGCACGCACCTCTTGTGCATTAAAAGCTAGATCAATTACTCGTGGTTTATCCATTTGTACTTTTAGCGGACTATGGTTTTTCGGTGTCGTTTTGTGACTATTAGGTCGCTCCTTGGATGTCGATGATGATCTTCCAAAAGCTACGGTGGTCACTAGAGGTTGTTTTTTGGCACTTGTTGGTTTCTTTGTGCTATTAAGCATGTTTCTTACTATTATCGACATGTCTTGATCGTTTAGTCGTTTTGGAGTACATGATGAAGAGATGTTCTTGCGATACGGTGTTGAATGCTCATCAATGCTAGACCGTAGTGCATCAACACTGGTTCGTGACTGTTTAACAGGTGTGAATTGTGTCGCTGGCTGTTTGATAGACTCTATCGGATTGGATTCTACAAGTAGCTTTTGCTCGATCTGCTCTTGCATAAATGGTGGCAGGAATGGTGACACTTTTTCAACACTTGATATAAGAGTGTCTTTCAGATCGTGTACTGGTACTGTCTTATGTGAGATTGGTGATGTTATGCTCTTGATAGATCTCATCTTTTGCGGCGCTGGTTGAATAATTTCTTTTCTTGGTGGTGAAAAGTACTCTTGAGTTGGCTTAGTTACTGTTGGCTTTTCGACTCTATGTGCAGCAGTTTTGGTTTGTTCTTGTTTGACAACAGGTTTTCTTTCGATTCGATCAGGCATCTTACTTGTTGGTAAGGTTTTCAATGGCAATCTATGCTTTTTTGCTGTCTCTTTGTCCATGTAGTGTACTGATAGCCCCAATATTCTATGAGCATTACTAAAATCATGTGTTCCGTGAAATGTGAGGGATAGATATTGTAACACTTTCGAAACAGGAAACTGTATCGACTGTTCTTGTATTTCATCTTCTCCATTTGTTTGAGACGTATCAAATGTCCACATTTCTTCCAATATTTTGTAGTTGAACGATGGTTGCTGTGATGTAGCGACTATGCATTTTTTAGGACATCCTCTTCGAAAAGGCGTTACGGTTATCTTTAAGACTAAATCATCTTGTTTTCGATTTTTTAATTCGAGCACGCAATTCGATGTATTGTTTTTTGAAAGATTAGAAGTCCACATAGATTGTGTTCTGCTTGTCACGCTCGCCGATTTAACTGACTGGTCTAACAACTTTGGGCATCCAGAACCAGTCGATGAGATGAGATTTTTGATGGCATTGATATTCACTACTTTCGTATCGTGAGTAGTTTGTACGATAGGTGCGATATTCTCTACTGGAGCGGCAATCGGTATACGAACAGGTGGGACTAGTCTTTTAGGTACTTGTTGGGCAATTACAGGTTCATGGTCGTCTGGTTCTAACAACCCATCGTTATAAATATATTGCTGCACAATTTTAGATGGTATTTTCTGTTCCACTATTTCTTTCGGTTTTTTGGCATAAGTACGCGGTTGTTCAACAGTTTTCGGAAACATTTTTGAATATCCACCTGTTAAAGTAGGTTTTTTTTCGTGTGCTCGTTTTTTGTTTTGTTCCACAAAGTTGGTAACACCTTTTCGCACAACATTATCCCTCTGCCGAGTTTGTGTGGTCCAGTCTTGCGACAAGCCTGCTCTCATTCAAACATGAAAAGAACAGAGTTGAGTTTAGGCGGTAAAAAAAGAAAAAATTGTTTTTGACAGAATACAT
>JAESGV010001128.1_pt1 | contig 11386 bp, 15 predicted proteins | sample 9269781 | NCBI WGS metagenome assembly JAESGV01 (sample SAMN15741586, study PRJNA653496) | algae metagenome | isolation source: Tildeniella torsiva UHER 1998/13D and co-occurring heterotrophs from... | place: Slovakia: Slovak Paradise National Park, Hrabusice, Kosice Region | collected 2000-01-01 | reverse complement strand
TCTACTACAACACCTCCTGCTTCTTCTACAATAATCTTTCCTGCAGCCATATCCCAAATTTGAAGCCCATTTTCAAAGTATGACTCCAATTGACCGGAGGCAACACACATCAAGTTCTACATGGTGAGACCAACTTGTTCTAACTTACCATGACGGCAGATCCTGTAAATCGGACACCACGAACGTTTTCTTTTAACAAACGATCCATCTTTTCATGTACCTCGTCTAATGTTTTGCTTGTTCTGTCATATGGATAGTTTGTTGAAACAAGACTGCGAGAAAGATCTGTTTCTCTACTTGCTTCTAGACGAACTCCATCCTTATTGTGTAAAAGATCTTTCTTAAATGCTCCGCGTCCTTTAATAGCAGTGTATGTTTCCTCAAGAATTGGATTGTAGACGACACCCAAAATACACTGTTTGTTATACGCCAATCCGATCGACACAGCGATATAAGGGAATTTATGTACGAAATTAGTAGTGCCATCGATAGGATCTAAGTTGTTAACAATCATGAAATCTTGACAAACCAATAATCCACGTTGGTGCATCAGTCAATACAATTTTTGAGTTGGTCTCCTCTGATACAAATTGAAAAGTTGCGTCAAATGCTCTCAAACGTTCGATAACTATTTTTTCCGCGAGTACATCAGTTTCTGTTACGATGTCTGTAACTGCGCTCTTTGTATCAAAGTTTTTCTTTGTGTTATTAAAAGCTTTGCGAATTTCTACTCCCGCTTGTTGTGCGGCTTCTAGGGCTGCTTCTTGTGCACGTTCGATATCAAACGGATAGGACATTCCAAATTTTTTTCTTTTACAACTCCAACGTCAAAAATGCAATCTGTGTTCGGCCATACATGTTCGTTCAGTTGCCATACTCTAACATTTCAAAGCTACACAGGTTGGTAACAATGTCTACATATTTGGGGGTGCCTACGAGGAGGCCAACGCAGTTAAACTAACAAATGATCTTTTGCTCTTCGATTTGAGTATGAATGCTTGCTCAACTGACTGTTAGATTCTACGAACAAAACCATACTTACTCAAGAAGGTTACAGACCAGCAGCACGTAACTTTCACTCAACCGTTTACCATGATGGAAAACTTTTCGTGTTTGGAGGTAAAGCAAATGGTTACCGAAATGATATACACTCGTACAACATACAAACCGATACATGGGCACTTATTGAAACAAAAGACTCACCCACACCTCGATATGGCCACACATCAGTTGCATACTCTAGCATAATGTACGTATTTGGTGGATATGACAACCAGGCTTTCTGTTCCAATGAACTTTGTCGACTTGACTTATCAACAATGACGTGGTTGGAACCCATTCGTTTCCCACAGATAGAAGAACGATTCCACCACAGTGTATGCTTGAATGAAAATATCATGTACATTAGTGGAGGTCGTGACAGTGGAAGAAAGGTCTTCGATAATATCTTCGCAATCAATTTAGACACTTTGGAATGTACTGCTCTTCCTCCGTTCCCACAAGCACGATTCGGCCATGTATCCTATTTCCTTGAAAATATACATATATTTGGAGGATGTAATCACGAAAAAGATTTTAATTTATTGGGAATCGAGTACACAACTACTTGGACAACGATACAAAACGATGGAGTCTCTCCACTGTCCAATGGTTGCGTATTTTCAACTGTCACGCCTAGTGGGGAGTTATTTTATGGAGGTGTGACGAAGAATATTTTACAGCAGGAAGGGTCTGCATTTGTGGAGTTGTCAGAAGATTTAGGAGAAGCAATTATTTCCATTTTACAATTTCTCCCAATGAGTGATCTACTATCGATCATTTTCGCGAGTAAGAATTGGCACGTCTCTCAAATTGCAAAACGTAAGAATCAACTTAATAATTTACAAAGTAGACAATTATGTATGGGAAAAGATTTTCCAAGGCAGATTTAATTCTGAATTATACAATGTAATCAAAGAAAACACAAAACTAACTGCGTTAATTGAATCGAATGATATATACAAATATAAAGCAGCATGCGATTTGATGCACATTTTGTTACAAGAAAAACTGAAAGATTTCAAAGAATACAACACTAAATTTATCAAGGAACACGCTATTCCTAGGAAACATGATTTTTATGGTATTCCTGCACCGGAAGATATCAAAGACATGTACAGTAGTTATGGAACAGCGATTAAATGCGTAATCAATGGTGATGGAGCAGTTGGAAAAACGTGTATGGTAAGTCCTTTAGTACTAAAGATACTAACAACGTAGTTGATCACATATACTACAAATTCATTTCCAGGAGATTATATTCCAACAGTGTTTGATAACTACTCTGCTAACGTACTGTTTGAAAACAAGGTCATAAATTTGGGACTATGGGATACTGCGTACGTTTCATGAAATATCATTTTACCTTTTCTAGTGGACCAGAAGACTACGATCGTTTACGCCCATTAAGTTACCCACAAACTGATATCTTTGTTGTACTCTTTAGTGTTGCTGCTCCAAGTAGTTTCTATAACATTCCTATCAAATGGGTTCCTGAAATGAAAAAATACTGTCCTGATACCCCAATCTTACTAGTTGGATCAAAAATTGATTTGAGAGAAAACTATCCAGTGTTGAATAAATTGCACTCTAAAGGACAAACGTGTATTACCAAGGAGGAAGGTATTGCCATGGCAAAAGCGAGTGCATGTATTGGCTACACTGAAATCTCATCGATACGAGGACAAGGATTGAAAGAGCTGTTTGAATTAGCGTTATGTTGTCCTAATGCGTACATGGACAAAGAGAAGAAAAAGCGATGTAGAACGCAGTGAACAACAATAACAAAGCTATTGATTTACTGTACTTGTCAAGTTAATCATGTGGGCTTGTATTGCTTCTAAAGCAAGATCAGTAACAAGTCTCGCCTTTGCTTCTTGTATCCAGTCTCTTAAAATGAACGCTACGTCTTCGCTTTGTGCACTAGCTTGTTCTAACTCATCAACACATTCGGCTAATCTTCTCTTTTTCAAATAAAATTCGGCTCTTGCCAATCTTGCATTTGCGTGGTCGCCCTCTACAAGTCCCTTTTCTTCAATTATAAAAGCACTTGCTAGTTGTGAATACAAGTAGCCTATCAGTCCACCATGTTGTGGAGCATAAGATGCAGCAATAGCACGACGTTTGACTGAATTGGAAAATCTATCTTGTAGGTCCTCGAGTAGTGGCACTCCCTTCTTTGTTAATTCATCAGGAATGGATTTCACAATAGCGTCTACCAACTCGTCGTTTTGTGCAACTTGTTTTAACACCTCAATCTCTGGTTTAAATGGACCATTGGTACGTAGTGCGTATTGCAGTGAGTATAATGCCAATGATAGTTTTTGAAGGCTCACACTGTCATTCAAGTAGCGCGCGTTACTGTTGAAAGCATATTCTACGCTGTATACTTTGTATGTCATAGAAGCTAAACGTTCGATTCTCTCTAACGCTGCTTCGTTGTACTTGAGTGTAAGCTTGTGCTCCTGTTCTCTAACTAATCGTTCTGTTAGTCTTGCATTTTCCAAACGTTCCAATGCTATTAGTGTGTCTAATTCATCTTTGGCTTCTTCAATGCTCTTTCTTGTACTCTCGATTAGTTCTTGCTCCTTTTGTAGATATTGTTCCTTGGTTTGTTGTATTTGTTTCTCAGTTTCTGTTGTCAATTCGACTTCACGTTCTCGACTTAATTCTCTAACTCGACGCAATTCATCCTCACGGTTGTTCAAATCTCTTTCTAGTCGTTCTACTCTTCCTCTTAATGAGTCAATATATTCTTGTTGTTGTTCATTGACTTCTGATGCACCTGTTAGTTGCTTCAAACGTTCTTCTTCTTGTTTTTGTAGCTCTTCTCGCTCTAATTCTTCTTTTTCCAAACGTTCATTGCTCAACTTCTCTTCTTCTTCCAACTCTAACTGTTTTTGTCTGCGTGCTTCTTGGATTTGTAATTCTTCCTTTTCTTTGGCGGCTTGTAGTTCGAGATCGATTGCTCTTTGACGCTCTTCTTCTTCTTTGCGTTTTATATCTTCGTCTGGTTGGGACAATATTTCTGGTTGTACTTCAGCTTTTTCTGTTACTTGTTCGATCAGTTCTGCAGTGGCCTCATTTTGTTGCTCCTCCAACACTGGTTCTTGTGATGTTACAATATCGATATTGGATCGTTCGAGTTTTGGTTCCTCTTCGACTTTTGGTGGGCTGTGTGGAGGTGGAACATAAATAGCGCGTGGTTTAGGTGTTTCGACTTCGTGTGTAAGTCTGCGGTGCTTTTCTGCGTGTTCAACGGCTTTCTTATTTTCATAAAAATAGTATCCACCGAATAAGATCAGACCAGCACCAAGTACTCCGAGCACGTATGGAGGTCTCTTTGGTGGCACTTCATCATCGTTTGATTTATTTTCTTCTGGTTTTTTGTTGACGGGTGCTCCAGGTTGTTCTGTTTTATCGTATGTAACGCTTGCGATCACCTCTGGTTTTGTGTTGGAAGAGTATAAACGAACTAGACTATTTCTAACGATTCTGTTTACCGCAGTGCTCCGTAAAAGTGATGCTTTAGAAAGCATGTTTGTGTGAACGAGTTACAAAATATTACAATAAAAGGTTTTATGTTTGCTGTTGCGAGTCTTGCATTTGATCTTCTTGTGCTTCTTCTTGAGTGGGTTCAATTTCTGCTTGCGAAATTTGTGGTTTTTGGTCGCTTGTACCGAAAATCTTGTCAAATGCCGTCACGAAATATGTCACTGTTGGCTTGTCAAAGTTGCATAGTCTAATCATCTTCAAATTCTTTTCAGTGCTTTCTGATGTTTTGAAGTACTCTAAAGCAGACTCAATCATAAGTTTAGCACATAAGTCTTTAGGGAAGCCAAAGATTCCAGACGAGATAGCTGGAATAGATAGTGAGTCTTGTTTCAGGGTGGTATTTGTCATGTTGATTGAACCAGTTACACATGATTGCAGCGCTTCTACTTCACCGGACTTGCCATTCTTCCAAATTGGCCCTACTGCGTGGATAACATACTTTGCGTGCATTCTTCCTCCTGATGTGTACGCACAACCTCCGGTTGGAACAGATCCATGTTTTCTAGTGTATTCGTAGCATTCTTTCTGAATTGTTGGGCCACCAGCACGGTCTATCGCACCTGCTACGCCTGCGCCCAGCCATAAATCTTCATTTGCAGCGTTTACTATTACACCAACCTGTAATCAATTATTAACCAAATATTACGCTTACTTGTTCACGGGTAATGTCTCCCATGGCAATTACTAGGCTCTCGCCATTCTTTGTAGTGTATTCGCGGAACGCTTTGCTCATATTAACTGGTTTTGTGTAGTTTGGTTTTGAACTTTGCTAATTGTAACCGGTTGACCTTAAACTTTGTTCAATTTTAGAACTCGTACAACAGACACCATATCATATCTCGGTAACATTATTGAATTGTTTTAGAATGTCTATTAAGTATGTTGCCACAAATGATTATTAGAACAAACTAGATTTGCTGATGCAGAAACCGCAGCTAAGATCGATAAAGAATTAATGGATTTATCTCTCCAAGGTTTCACAACAGAACAACTAGTGGAATTGGCAGGTTTAAGTGTTGCACATGCAGTAGTTAAATTTTTAACAACCACTAAAGAGAATCCACGAGAAATCGGAGACGCAAAGTTGCTTGTAGTTGGAGGTTTGGTCCACTGCTCATAAGTATTAACTATTTAAGGTCCAGGACTAAATGGAGCAGATGGAATCACAGCTGCTCGACATTTGAAACACTTTGGCTATGATGTCACCGTGGTGTACCCAAAACCATCAACAAAAGACTTGATTAACGTAAGATCTAGTTAAATAGTTTCTTAATTGCAATAGAATTTGCTTTTACAGTGCAGACAAGTTGAAATTAACGTCCAGAGTACATTTCCAAGCGATGAAGAGTTGAACACTTTCGACTTGGTAATTGATGCTATTTTTGGTTTCAGTTTCAAGGGTGATACAGTACGAGCTCCATTTGATAAAATCATCGAAGCTATTGACAAATCAAGCGTAAGAGTATTGGCTGTAGGTATGTAGTATGTTTTATGCTAATCAGTTCTAGACATTCCAAGTGGATGGGACGTGGAAAAGGGTCTAGATGGAGAATGCAAACAAAAGATCCACAAACCTGCTTGTTTGGTCTCCTTAACAGTTCCAAAGACGTGTGCAACTCAATTTACAGGAGAGATGCATATACTTGGTGGTAGATTTGTACCACAAGAGATGCAAGATCGTTTCAAATTGAACATACCCAAATACCCAGGAACAGATATCATCCAACTTTTGTCACTTCCCCACAACGCTGATATCCAGTCGTCGTTGTAGTAAACAGAATATTCTTCTTGTAATGCATGTTGGTTTATCAACACCCGCTGGAAACAACCTATGAAGACCCATTTGTCGCTGACTTTAATGATACACCAAAAAGAAAAGTAGAACCTGCAAAACAACAAGCACACTCGCTACTCAAAAATATAATTTGGAAGAAACGAAAACAAAATACTTTTTCGATAAGTGGCTTCCAAGAATTTTGCTTCGTACTACTATGGAATGTCGTTTTATCGTTATTGGCGGCATGTATCACATTTTGGATCCCCTCTGTCACGCTGTGGGGCATTAATATAACATCTATGTCTTATAATGTAAGTGTATTCACAACTATTCAAGGCAAAATAATAGGTTATTGGTTCTTTTATTTATGCGTTCATAACAACTCTACAACAAGTACGGTACCAATACTATCAGACATACATCCTTTATGATGCTATATCTGGAGGATTCTGCAGCGTTTTAACAACCTTTGGAAACTTTATTGTCGACACAGGTAGAATTTAATTAATTCTTACTGTTAGATATCTTACTTGGAATGCAATATGGATTTTTAAAAGCGTTAATCAACTGGACAGGAACTCTTGCATTGAGTTTCACAATGTATCAGATTGGAAGACTAATCGCGTTAAAGTGGAAATCAGGAGCAAAGTTCTCGTTCGATCTTTTAAACATGGAGAATGAAGATAGACGAATACAGCATGAAGTCGAAAAAGAAGAACTAAGAAGACTCAATGAAGAGACTATTTTGAATGGAACAAACTATGGCAGTCAAACCAATGCGTTCACAAAGCTCACAAAACTAGAGCAACACTTGGTAGAACAAATGGACAAGAAAAGGCGACACATTACGAAACACATGAGAGTAAGACACGTGTTGATCATTGTCGCAACGCTAGTGTTTGTACTCGCAAATTTTATTGCAGTTGGAATACTACAGTACACGACTTGGAACACTGAACAAAATATCTTTGCTTATGACTTTTGTATATCATTACTTATGTGTGTACTAGGAGCACTCGCAGGGAGATATATCAGAATGATAGGAAAGCCAGATCGTAGAGGTCAAGTACAATGGGGTACCTTTAGAGTGAACATGCTCTCGTGTATCATTATTGGAACAGCACATAATATACTTTTATTACGAAGATATATCTATGGAGACAGCCCACACTTGACAATAGTGTTTCAGAGATTAATAGGAAATTTTTGTGGAGCAGAGAGTAATTTTGGAGGATTTATTGACGAAACAACTGTTTTGTGGAATTCAAAAGGGTGTAGAGTTGAGGCTGTACGAAACTTTTTTTATAATCTCATTTTGTGTACTATCGTATTCTTCATGGTTGTATTATCAGTTCGTTTAGCATTCTTTTATGATGTAAGAATTTTGGTGTAATTATAAATATTTATACATTTAATCATCTTCATCTGCGTTTTCATCAGCATCTTCTGGTTTTTGCTCTAGTTTAAGACTTAGCTCAATTCTTGCTTTCTCCTCTTCTTCAGCTTTCTTCTTTTGCAATTCTTCTAATCGTATCTTTTCCAGTCTTGCCTGTTCAATTTCTCTTTTCTCTCTATCGATTCTAGCTTGCTCACTAGTTGCCATCATTTGACGTAATGTAGATTTGATGAGGTCGTCTACAACGACACGAACTTTCTTCTTTTCTTCGACTTTATCTTGAACTACACTCACTAGCCATGGCATAAATCCTGTCTCAACCTCCCTGTGTACGACATCGTAGAAGAATCCCTGTTGCTCTAAACTGTTGAACACGTTCGTTTCCAAGTTTGATAAAAATGATTTGGCAAATGAACGTGAGGATAATTTTTCTTTGACTTGGTGTTCGCGCTGTAATCGCTCCCGCTCTTGTTGCTTCCTCCTGTCTTTTTCTTCATTTCGTCTTCTTTCCTCAGCTTCCAAACGTTGCGTTTCATTTAGTCTCTCATTTCTGACCTGTTCGAACTGCCGTTGAGCTTCTGCAATATTCTGCATCTCTTCTTCTTGCATCACTTCTAACATGCTTTGTTCCAAAGTTTTTCCAATTAATACTTCCAGTATCGGATCTACTTCGAAATCAAAGTTAAACAGGTCTTCTTCTATCTGTACAGCTACGTCTATACCAGACTTGGCAGGTAAAAACACTGGCGATTCTGGTCTGTCCATAAACGGATCTGTTTGTGTGTATGCTTCGCATTCTGAAACTAAATCCGTCACTTCTTCTAAATATTTTTCTGTTTGTATTTCTATATGTTTCCTGCCTTCCACAGGTTGAGGCGTCATAACTGCATTCGCTCGTTCGATTTCCATTTGTCTACGATACTCATCCTGCTGTCGCATTTTCTTTTGAGCTTGCTCGCGCTTCTTCTTTATCTCTGTTTCCTGAGCGCTAACAGGAAGGACCTGTGCAGCATATGTATTCCTATATTTTAGCTATTTTCAAAGTTCTTACCCGCGATAAATTCTCTTATCCCACATGATATTCGAGCTATGACTCAAAATTAGTTTTTAGTTTGTCTACATACTTTGTATCTTGAGCGAAAGGGTCTCTATATTTGCCCTTTCCTCTAGTACCTATAGCTGATGGTTCTTGAGCAAACGTGTAACCATTGCTCTTTCCAGTTCCTCCAAACTCCATCGTAACGGAATAGACTAAAACTTTTTAGCGCTTTTTGTAAGATAGCTGGGTTTACCACTCACAGTATTGTTAATTATAATGGATGCGAGACTGTATGTCTCCCAGCAAAGAGTCTAACGGGAGTACCAAGGGAATCGAGTCTCTGGCCATTTTGCCTCAGCTAAACAGTAATGGAGATGTTCAAAAACAAGGACTACTATTGATTAATGGCACAAAAAAGAACTTCCGAATCCCATTTGTAAACGAAATAGATAACGCTCCACCCTCACCTAAACGTTCGCCGAGAAAATCAATATCCGAGGAAGCTCAATATGATGAAAAGAAGTATGAATCCAAGGGATTTCCTACAAGGGATCCGGTATTTGACTTTCTAAAATTTAAAAATTATCCTGTTCAAGACCAATACACAACAAAAGAAGTCGTAATTGAGTTTGAAAAAGAAGCTTCTGAAATAAAAGAAACCTCACCAAGTGGACTGACAGTCATAACAAAAGACCCAACAATTTGCGACAATGCGAGAGCCTCACGCAGTCCAAGAACTCCAATAAGTCCAACAGGCTCGACAAGTCCAAAGAGTCCATCAGCATTCTCTCCAAGATCCCCATCTACTCCAAGGGATAGTTCAAACAGTCCACGCGCACTAACGTCGCGTGAAAAAGCACATAGTAGTGGTTTGATAGTAGGTGACGATTTCATTAAAAACGTATTAGCCATTCAATAACGCTAACAGCTTTTAGAGCACACGTGTACGGCTAAGCCCTAAAAAGAGACACAACACTGAAGGTCAACAAAGATGGTACACAAACAAAACAAAACTAGAAAGTATATCTGTGGTAGAGGACAAAATTCAAATACGCATCCATCAAGGCTCTGGAATTGAAGTCAAAGACTTGTTGGGCTTAAAAAAAGAAGAAAAAACAGATTCTAGACCGCAATCCAGAAAGATGGAATTCCCTAATGATATCTTCTACGTAAAGGTTAAGCAACCTGTACTCGTACAACTACCCTCACCAAACGTTTCGAAAAAGCAAGATGAAGTAATAGTACTTCCTAAAAGAAGACCCGTTTCAGCAGGTAGCAGTCGTAGAAGTACACCAAGATCTTGTCCATCAAGTCCCATTAGAATCTCACCACTAAGTACAAGTCCGTCATTCAGGGCAACCTTTTATAACGCTGCTTCACCAGTTCAAGATGATGACATATTTAACTCCATGAAAGTAAAACATCATGGAGAAGACAATGATGTCCGAAGAGCTAGTATATCAACGATTAGTCTTCGTGATATAACAAAGCTCAGTAATAGACCATTAACGGCCAGAGCACGATTAACAAATAATATTAAATAATGTTTACAATCCTTTCGCGTATCGATAATCATATGGTGACTGTTGTCCCATTCCAACAGGGGAGTTCATGTGTTGTGTATTATAAAAATTGCTTGGTGGTGTATGCTGTGGTGCATTTTGTTGTACATGTTGTTGCTTTTTGCCTGTAAGAGAGCCTAACAATCCCATAATCATTGCAAAAACGTTTTGTCCGTGTTTTTGATTCGATCGAAGTATGTCTGCACTTTGTGAACTACCAAGTGCTCCAACTCCTGGTAACGACATATCTCCAATGGATAAAGTGATGAAAAGAGCCATAGGTGCCAACCATACACAACAAAAGAAGAATCCCAATAGTTGATAAAAATCATATACTGGTGTTCTGTAGCTTGTGAAGTGGTAGTACCAAAATACGTGTGAGAGTGCAAAACAAACTATTTGTTAAAACTGATCTCAAAAACAAACGTACTGCAGCTCAAGATAAACCATAATGACTTTATCCTAATGAATGGGAATCCTTTTAACAGTTGGAAATAGATGACGTGACTTAATACACCAAACGATATGTACCAAAATGTAAAGTCATCGAAAATCCAGAGTAAAATATGTACTACAATAATACCCTTTCGTCGTTAGATTTTGAAGGTGTTCGTACAGTTAACATGTAGGTATTGATCTTTTTAGCCATAACTGAATATTCTTCTGCGAGTTCCGCTAAATAATACAAACCGGTCGCGAGGCATAGTGCACAAAAAGCGAGCGCCACGTACAACGAAACATACGTAACGGCAAGAAACAGATACATCCACGTGTATTTTTACAACAACTTTACAATAACTCAAAAATTTACTTGAGCTGACAGAAGACACGATGAGCCTCATGACAAAGTATTTGGCAAAGTTTAAAGCATCAACTAGTGAAACTTCCAAAAAGAGACCACTGGAAAATCAATCTGAAGAAGAACCTCCAAAAAAACAAGCAAAACTTGATAGTGTAAAATGGATTGTTGATGATGAAAAAGTTCAGGTATCATATAGAGATAAATTTATGACAAAAGA
>JAESGV010001127.1_pt1 | contig 11387 bp, 13 predicted proteins | sample 9269781 | NCBI WGS metagenome assembly JAESGV01 (sample SAMN15741586, study PRJNA653496) | algae metagenome | isolation source: Tildeniella torsiva UHER 1998/13D and co-occurring heterotrophs from... | place: Slovakia: Slovak Paradise National Park, Hrabusice, Kosice Region | collected 2000-01-01 | reverse complement strand
AGATTTGCTCAAACTTGTATATTAAATCAACGTTTATGATCTAGATCTTTGTGTAAACCAAGTCAACCCAAACGTACAGAAAATGGGAGCCAAACCATCAAAGAAGAAGAATGCTGAGGCAGCTCCCATTCCTGCACCAGTAATAGAACAACAACCAGCGGAAAATGCACCAGTAGTGGAACAACTAGTCGTGCAAGTACAAGATGCTCAAGAGAAAAAAGAATCGTTAGACGAGTTGCAGAATGAAGTTGATGAATCGCAAAACACGCTACAAGAACAACAAGTTGGTACGTTTTATTTTTATTATTAACAAATAGATGGATTAGAAATCGTTGGAACGCACGTTAATCAGCAACCGCATGGTGGATTGCAACCATGGATGTGTCCAGCAACAATGGGAGGGACTTGCACTTGGGTAACAAATGAAAACGGAGTAGAACAATGTCAACGATGCGAACGTGTCAAACAACCAGAATTTGTTGTACCAGAAGAAGAGGAAGGCGAAGATTTAGATATCGAAAATCACGACGCGGAAGAACAAAAAGAAACAGAATTATTGAACGTTCATCACGCATGCTTGGCCGATAACTTGGACAAAGTCAAACAATTTATTGAAACGGAAGGTGTAGATGTCAACGCGACAGAAGCAAGAATTGATTCAAAGTATGGAATACTCAAGAAGGTCACACCTTTGCACTGCGCATCCATCGCTGGTAATATTCCAATCGTCGAGTATTTAATCGCGAGTAACGCTGCACTAGACAAAGTCGCAAACTACTCGGAAACAGAAGGCACCGTTACTATCAAACTAGATAACGTTACTCCATTACACTTGGCCATCAAATACAAACGAGATGAAGTCATCACCACTCTGCTAGACGCAAGTGCAGATACAGCAGCAGTAGCCAACTACATTCACGAAAACGAATCCGACAAAAAGATTGTTCATCATGACAAAGTCAATTCATTACACTTGGCAGCACTATTCCATCCCAAGATTGAGAACGCCATTCTAGCGAACAACGAAAGTTTAAGAGACGTACTCACGGCAGATGGCAAAAAATATTCCGATTTGAGAGCAACTGAACCATTGAAATTGATCATTTTGGGTCCACCTGCAGGAGGAAAAGGTACCGTTTGCGAAGTCATCAAAAACAAGTACAACGTCGTTCACTTGTCCACTGGTGACATCTTGCGCGAGAACATTTCCAAAGAGACAGAACTAGGAGGAAAAGTGAAACCATTCATGGAGCAAGGACTACTAGTACCTGACGAACTCATCATTGACATGGTCACGCAACGGTTATCACAAAAAGATTGTCAAGAACGTGGTTGGTTACTCGATGGATTCCCAAGAACACCAGAACAAAGTCGTTTCATGGTAGAGAAAGGTATCGTACCAACTGCAGTACTCGTACTCAAAGTCGATGATAGCGTTGTCGAACTACGAATGGGAGGAAGAAGATTAGATCCAGAAACTGGTTTAATTTATCATGTACAGTTCAACCCAGCACCTACTGAAGAGATCGCAGCAAGATTGATTACTCGTCCTGATGATACTTCTGACAAGATCAAAACTCGTTTGGAAAACTACTACAAGCATGCTCAAGCAGTAACTAGTAGCTTTGAAGGTCGTACTATTGATATCGATGGAAATGGAGATTCACAAACAGTAGGACGTATCGTTACAGATAGTATTGATGGATTAGGTAAATAAACTAGTTATTATTCCAAGTTACACGTTCGTACCATGGAGTTTTAGCAAGAATCTTACTGAGACGATCTTTGAACTTGTCTTTGAGGCGATCTAGCTTCTCTAGTTCATGTACGAGAGTTATCACTTGCTCCTCTAGCTTCGTGTTTGTTTCTTTCAAATTCTCGATGTACTCTGCTTCTGCATGTCGTTGCTTGGAGACGTCCACTATTTTCTCTTTCCATTCTTTGTCTTTCTCCACTCTTAGTTGGTCTAGAGCTTCTTCTGCAGTAGATGCCATAGCTTCTTTCTCGCATTTAGATCTTTCTCGGAAACGTGTGAATTCTTTCTTGGTGGACGAGAGTTGTTTCTGTAACTGTCCATTTGTAAGCTCTAAACTTGCGTTCTCTGCCTCCATCTTGTTAGCATATTCGCTTAATTGTTCAATAGTGTCGAGCAGTCCAGACATTCGATTGTATTCCAACTCAAGTATTCTATCGCGAAGCTTCTCTTTCTTCTGAAGCGCTTGCACGTATCTGTTTAGTCTTCCAAGGGCGATTTTGTTTTCCAAAACTTCTGAATTTAGTTTTCGAATGTATCTGTTGTTGAAGTCGTCTCGTGTGACAAGTTGCGTTTCGATAGCGCTCATAGTGTTGACTTGATCTTTCATTTCTGCAATTCTTCGTTTCAATATTTGAATTTCTATGGCCTGATGTTGAGAGATTTCGTCTTTTTGTTAGTGCATGAATCAATCTTACCTGGACGACCTTGAAGTGTAGTGATAGGAGACGTCCAGTTTTGGCTTTCAGATTCCATGCAAATGTCTAATATGCTAAGAGCTTCCTCGAATCTCTTTGAGATTTTTAAGTCTGCGCTCAATACACGTTCTTCTTCCAACACATCTTCATCCATTTCTTCATTTGTTTTGCCGTCCATCAAAGTCATTTCTATTCCGTTAACAGTTTGTCTTCTAATATTACCTTGATCGACCTCAGAATCAGATGCGTAGTCTCCAAACAAGATGTCGTCTGCCATTGTTTGAAAAAAAAGCAAAAGAGTTGACTAAACACTACAAAATCTATTTTATCCACCAAATGTTACATTCGATAAGAATACCATCGTTACACCCATGATCACTAAAGATACAAACAAGTTTCGCTTGAAAGAATCCAAGTTCTTACTTGTTCCATCTCTTAAAAGGATATGTTTTAAATTTGGTAAAACATTCAATCGATACACGTAATGCATGAGAATCAACAACTCGCATATGAGTAGAACAGTATCGCGAACTCCTACCAGGTGGTGATATGCTTTTTCTGGGCTAGTAAAAACATTTCTAATTGTTAGAATGCAATAGTAGCTACGTACGCGATAATGTTATCTTTCAAAGCTTGTCCTAAATGCGAAATGCTCACAGTGAATCCAACCCATAAATACTTGTTCAGTGATGCATCTTCCATCTGAGTTTTGTCAGCTGTTCTTAGAATGCAATACGTCGATATCAGTTCTGTGATAGTAAAGTACGTTTGATGAGCATGTAAGTGGTGAATGTTATCGTTGATATAGTTAAAATGAGCATTCATGCTGTAATAGTTTGGGAAGACGCTTCCTGCGAACGCCAAGAAGGCAACTATCGATAGTCTCCCGGAGAAGAGTAACTTAGCAGCACTTTCTATAGCTCTTTGTCCCATGATAATGTACGCAGCGAATAGAACAAAAATAAAGTAAGTTTGTTTCTCCATGTTGAAGTAAATATACTTGTAACCTACAATGTTAGTGCATTTAAGATAATAAGAGTACCTCCACGTCCATATGGACCTTTTGCAATCCCATCGTAGCATTCGCACTTACATGTGTCCTTGTTAGGGAAGCAAGATTCGTCACAGCGTTTTGCCCAGTCAGTAGCTATAGTAGGGAGCCCATGAGCGCACCACGCAAAGATAAAAATGAATAGAGCTCCCAAGTAGTATGGTATATGAGTATAAAGCGTACTTTTTACAGGTTTTCTACGAGCATCGATTAGTGGTTGCCTATACAAGTCATCATCAGTAGCCATGCTCAACAAGTGATTCTCAACGTTTGTAACGACGCTAAATAATCATGCATTTCACTTGTCGTGTTTCTTCCATTTAGATCAAAGATAGCTCAGCAACAGCTCATAATTTAAAATCTGTACCAGCCTTTCAGTGAGCCACCGCTCTCATTTGTAAAAGCCCACCAAAATGTTCTTTGCCGATGTAGAGTTCAGTAGACAAACTGACTCGAGTGAATGCTACAACTGGTTACGCCATAAAATTAGTAGACGACATCGTTTCATCCTAGCGAGTGGTAATGACAAAGGTCAGGTTCATATTTGGAACACTATGCGAAACGAGCACCAATACAAAACATATAGCCATCAATCGTACCGACATCCTATCACAGGTATCACACAACTATCAAACGATAAATTCTTGACGATTACTGAGAACCAATATACAACACAAATCGATACGACTTCAAAAACGATATCAATATTCCAAGAAAAAGATGTCGTAGAAATTATAACAATTGGAGAGCACTTTGTTGTAGTCAGTAGTCAATCGATAGAACTCCATAACAAAACAAAAAAACTTTTAGAAAAAAACCTTGGCTACTCTCAAACGGCTGCATGCGCACTACAACACGATACGTTTGCAGTTTCCGAAAGAACCTATAATAGCAACAAAATCAATATTTTCTCACTCAAGTTGGATAAAATCCGTTCACTAGATGCTCACAAAGATAAAGTTCATTGTTTACTACTTTTACGAAACGGAAAACTTGCTAGTGGTAGCGAAGATCGCACTATACGCATATGGGATACCGATTTGGGCACATGCCTGCAAACAATTCGTGCTCTAGACTACGTACGCTGTATGTGCCAAAGCGGATCGTTTATTGCTGCTGGTGGACTTCGACATGAAATTATTTTGTATGATACACTATCAAAGGCAAGAGTGATATTAATGGGCGCTCATGATGAACCCGTAAATGCACTAGTTGAACTTGGTGAATCGATTATTGCGAGTGGAAGTGAAGATAAAAAAATTAAAATTTGGGACACGAGTACAAGAGAAGTCGATAAAGTGATTGAAGAAGAGGGTAGTATTACTGCCCTAATTAAAGTTGAAACTTTGTAAAAACGTCAAACATGAAGCGCAAAACGTCGCCTGGTAGTGATGAGAACATGAGTAAGCAACAAAAGAGAGCTTGTGTAAAGTGTCTCGCAACAGAACAAATACAGTTAGCAAGTGTTGAAAAGAATGGTGAAAATGCGCTTTGCTCTGACCACGGTGATATATGTAAGAGCTGTACACAAAACTATTGCGACAAACATGCGAATAGGTGCACTTGGTGTTCCTCTTCGTACTGCATTGACTGCGATGCATTTGAAGAAACGTGCAGTAACACATATTGCTCACAGAAACTATGTAAAAATTGCTACAAAAAATGTCAGTGCTGCTCTAAATGCGAAAACAGAGTGTGTGGTGACCATGACTTGCAGAATTGTCATAATTGTGACGAGGATATTTGTGAAGATTGTTACGACTTGGAAGGTCGCTACTGTGACACTGGAGGACAAGGCGTATGTGGCGACTGTGACGTGAATCAATGTAAACGCTGTCGCCAAGATATGTGCAATGAATGTATTGCCAAATCGACTTGCAGAGCATGTGAAAAACGGAGGATGTACTGTACCGAATGTGAGGAAGAGGAATCGAACCAACGTAATGATCCGTATTTGTGTTGTCAATGTGAAGCCTCTTTTCAGCCTATGTGGTTTTCATACGACAGAAATGCCGACAAGCTTGGTCGAAAAATATTACATTCAAAGATGACGGATTGTACTTTTGTTTCCAGCGAATAAATACGTTTGCGACTAGTAGTTGTAAAAACATGAAGAGGCAAGCACAGTTAATCGATTTTGACGACACACTCGGTGACAGCAGCAGCAAACAGCCTAAAACATCGTGTACAGCATGCAACCAAACAATGAACTATTTCTATTTCAAATACTGCTATAAATGCAACAGCACACTCTGTGATTCTCACGCCTATACATGCGACAATTGCGACAAAAAGATCTGCGAAGGCCACGTGCTTAACTGCGCCAGTTGCGATAATAATTTATGCACTTCATGCGAGAATGATACTTGTTCATTTTGCTCGACATTATTTTGTTCTGCTTGTTCAATAATAGTCCCGTGCGTTTCGTGCGATAGCAAAATCTGTGAGAATCATGATTCGGATACTTGCAGATGCTGCAACGAGTTAATATGCCATGTTTGTGTAGAGAATGATTCAGGGTACTGTTTTGCTGGAGAACACATTGTTTGTAGTTTATGTGAGGTCACAAATTGTTTGGAGTGTGATAACCAAATGTGTGAAGATTGTACAAAGTACAAATGTGGTGATTGCGCTTCTGGTTACTGTATTATATGCGTGAAAAATGCAACACATTTGAAACTAAATCGGTACTTGTGCAGGGACTGCGATGAAACATACGATGGAATGTGGTTCCAGATTGATGGAAAAATTTCATATTTTGGAAAAAAGATGCAGCAAACAAGGTTTACGGACTGTAGCATTACTTTTCAGGAAATAATGTTCTAATAGAAAAAATGTCGTGGTGTATTTGTTACCACTGTTATTGTAAACAATCATAGCGAAACGCAAAACTGTAGTTCATTTTTCATATCAATTTAGGCTTGTAGCTAAATATTTATTTCCAAATTACCGCGTCAAAACGCTAGGTCTTTTAAGCGCTGTTCGCAGCAGAGTAACGGTTGGAATTTGTTTTGGCCTGCATGACTAAAAAGTGTGGCAATTGACGTTAACATCACGACATCCAAAATAGAATCTTAAACCCGCTTAACAAACAACAGAACTCATGGATGTACTGCGTAGAAGCTTGTCTGCTAGGTTCAGCACACTGAAGAGAGGAAGCATAAAGTCCTCCTCGATGTCTACTCTGCCAAATCCCGAAAATCTAGCGCTAATGGACTTTAAAATCGCAGTTGTAGGAGCGGAAAATACTGGGAAGTCACAAATTATCAGCCAATACATCCAAAACACTTTCGACACAAACTACAACCCAACAATTGAGGATTGTTACTCTAAGAGCGGCAAGTTTGACATTCAAAAAGTTATGCCACATGAAGAGCTCGACAAGAACGAAATTATAGGCAAGTTGGACATTTTAGACACAGCAGGTAGCATTGCCATAGATTTTCTTGGAGATACACTGGGCAAATGCGATGGTTACATAATCGTTTATGCACACGGTGACGATTCGTCATACGATGCCATAACAACGTACTTTGAGAAGATTCTGACGGCTAGAGAGGGTAAAGACGCACCTGTTATCATTGTCGGGAACATGAGCGAAAAGACACGCGAAGGTAAACCGTGTGAAGTAGCAGAACAACTAGGATGCCCATACATTAGTGTTAGTGCCGCAAAACGTATAAATATTGACGAATGCTTCCAAACACTCGTCTGTGAGATCATTAACCAGACTTTTGTGGCTCAATTCGCAGGATCAAGTTTGATAAGCGCCGCTGAGAGCTCAAGATTGTCTAGAAGAAAAACTGTTGCTGTAGAAGTGACAAGAAAGCACAAGTTGTCTTGGAGAAAGACCACAACTAAACATCTGTAACGGTAACATGTGTCAAAGTCAAAAGTAAATGGCAGACGTTTTGATTCTTGCGGTTTCGTTTCTGCGACAGACTAGTGCAAGATTTAACACCGATTTGCGTACGATTTTGTTTTGTTAGTGCTAAAGAACAGGGCTTGTGTCGAAAGAAGTGAAGAAAGGAGTCGATGAAGACACTTTTTGGAAAGACTTGCTGCACAGAAAATATCCTACATCTAGGAATATTATTGCAAAAGATTTTAGGAAAGCCTATATTGAAGCCACAAAATTTCTGAAAACGAGCACCGACTTTGAACTAAATTACTATATCGCCAAAAACGATGCTAAGCTTGTACGATGAAAACAACAACAACTAAAATTTAAAGCTACTATGCGGACCTGGTATTCCAGGAGTAGATGAAGAAATTAGGGACTTTGTCAACAAACGTAGCATAGGAGAATCGCAAGAGAAACAATGTGTCATAGACTTTTGCACTATGACCATCTGTGTTATGCATAAAACAGGTCAGGAGGACCTACCACAGTTTCGCGAGACATACTTTATTCGATACACAGAACTCATAATGCTTTTCAATCCAAAAAACCATACAGACTTTGATGAATACGTCAAATGGATTGGTGACTACGAACGAATGCATGATGCGTTTTTATTTTACAGACCAGCAATGTTATTAGTGGAATGTCGATCGTCCAGAAGCGAAATGAACAAAAATGTAGAATCACAAGTTGAGAAGCTTGCCAAAGAAATGGGAGCAGATTACATGGAAATAGTTTATCATGACGAACAGCATATCGAGAACATGTTTATACGAATGAGAGATCTGATCGTTGAAAAAGAAAAAGTGTTAGATAGTGTCCAAATATTTTGGCAAGATGTAGCAAAAGCAAAGATCAATTCAAGTAAAAAGAAATGCGATTTGATGTAACAATTACTGTTTTGTAATAGCATCACCAGTTGAGTATGGTTCAAGAAAAGATGTTGAAGCTGAGCGAACTTGAGCTTACCTGATTCTAAAAAAACATGAACACACTAACAGATTATCAAGACTGCTGCGCCAACATCATGACTTATCTACCTCCACGTGACATCATAAACGTTCAATACTGTTCAAAATCTCTCTTCGCGTCTGGACAGATAGCTAAACGTCAAGTTGTTTCGTTTACGCTTGAAGAACAGATAATTGATCACGGATGCAAGTACATGACAGAACCTCAAGCGTTAATCAAGTATCTAAATCAGTTTCCAAACGTGACATCAATTATCGTTCAAGGATTCGCGCGTTGCAGAAGACAACTTTTTAATGACGTTATGCGATTCACAAAAATGAGCGGAAAAATAACAAGAGTTGTATTACTGTTCGATGAGATGATTGATGACGATACTGAACCAATCATCGACTTGAAACACATTTTCCCTCGCATAACCGACATCACAATTGCAACACTATTCGAACCTACCGTCGCGGAACACAAATTAAGAATCAAGTATAACCACATTGAAAACTGTACAGTCGCAAGAACAATCATCAAAACCAACTTATTCGATTTAATGTGCTTCCACCTGGCAGATATAATCAAAACGTATCCCTCGTTGAACATTCCAGAATTCACACAAGGCAAGGCGGTGATGGAAACTTGTTGCGAACAATTGAGATGGATGATGCAATATATTTCAGGTCTTCGCTCCGAACAAAACAACAACTTTAAACTACCTTCGGATTTGCTCATATTCCATCCTCTCATCAATTTTGATATTAATCAACAACTACCGATCAAATTAAATCGATTCGGACACTATATGACAATGTACGCTCCACATTATGCTATTTTTGCAGTTGGTGACCTAATGAAGATGCAATCTAGCGATGAACAATATTTGGATCGAGTCACCTATGCCAAAGCGTTTGTCAAGGAATGTATAGATAGAGGATACAAAGACGAAAAGAGTTTAATGGAAGCTGCGTATTTGGCAGATCGAAGCGCTGCAACAAGGAACAAGGAAGCATATGATCTTCCTGAATGGAAAGAATTTGTACAAAATACTTATGAACAAGCTCGATTGAAGAGAGCTTTTAACTGTACTACGGAATTGGACTCCATAGTAAACTACAACTATTTTTAATTGCTCTTTCTTGTGAAGTATTTAGCTAACATGTTGGACGGGTTTATGATCATCGAGCGAGGCTCGAACAAAGTAGTTCTAGCTAGACAGAATCCAACGTTAGCTTCATCGAGTACCAACAAAGAACGAGTATTAACAAAGATACAATCACGACCTTCTATTGAAGTGAAAAAATATAAACAATCATCAGTACTCACGGCATCGCAGCCTAAAAACCAAAATCTATCAAACGATTACGTAAATCAAAATATAGCGTGGGCGGAAAAGATCGTGGAGTACATGAGTAAAGTATTAACTGGATCTGTGCCAAGTCCCGATGCAGAGTTTCGAGTTTTCACTTATGTCAATGATCGGTTAATCGTTTTTACGGCGATAAATATGCTTCTATTCATCGTCGTTGGAGATTCCGATACGAGTGAACTAGGATGTGAGTCGTATTTTAATGCCTTACTTTGTAGTGAGAGAGACTTGCAAAGACCTGATAGAAGGCTGCAAAACGATATGCAAGAGAACACCTGACGAGGTAGACGTTATCATTAGGGTAAGCGCAAAATTAAATATAATTGTGATAGCACTACAACAAAATTTGTGTTATTGTGGACGAAATGCTTATGTCTGATGGACTAGGATTTGGGCTCAACAGTGAAAAACTCGCAAAACACGTTAATGACCTCACAGACTAGATAAAAACGGTTGGATAATATTTTGGACTCTTCATTGTCGAATAGTTACTGTGAGTATAGCAGCTTTCCACTTCCTGACGACGCACCAATCCACCTCTTGCGTTTGCTTGGAGAAGAGATGGCACGAATCATGACTTGCGACAGGCCGTAGCTAAATTGCGAAACCGCGGAATAGCCTGCTCAACTATTGTATCACCAAAATGAGCTAGAAATGCTCATTTCTCTTTCTAAATGAAGGGTGCAGGAGTATTGAAATGCTTACTCATTTACCAGTCGTGCCAGCTCGATATTAGAGCAACTAATGATCGCATAACAATTTCCAAACTTCATAACGTGTTAGTGCGCTGTGGACAAAGTGATCTATTGGCATTTTGTTCATATAAGCTCAAAATTAAGTAATGACACGGTTCAAAATGGTGTCCTTGTTCGTAAATACCTGTAACGGAATCTAAATAGAATTTATTCTGGATCAAGATTTACCAGTGGTTTCCATCATGGTAGCGCTTTTAATATTAGAAGGACAATTGTTGTTACGCCAGTTTCTATCAAAGGTCGATGAAGAAATTTCTTGTTACCGAACAGAGCGAGAGGACCATTATGAGAATGACAAGTGAAAAGTGCGCAAAAAAAGAGAGCAACAAACATCTTAACGTACGTAGGCAACAGCATCTGCAAGGAATCCTAGGACAGACAATTCAGCTACTGTTCAAAATATTATTCATACGAAAATGTTCAACGATGAACCACCAATGAAGCGTTCGCGCTCGACAGAAAATATAGCATCAACATCACCGTCATCACAACCATATTTTATGTCACTACTTCAGACCGAGTTAGGGTCATCAAATTTTGACCCCATAGTTCCTCCTGTTGTAGACGGACACATATCACCACGAAAACGTAAATTCGACAGCGGTATGGGTTCGCGTAGAGATGGATACTCGAACACGCAATGGGAGACACAAGTTTTACCCGATTCAAATTACGATATGCAACAACGACGAAAAGCCGTTTTACCGCAAACGTCAACAACAAGCAGAAGAAGAAAAAACGTCACACGTGCATGCTTAGGATGCAACAAATCCCACGCTGCCTGCGAAGAGACTAGACCATGTGCCCGATGCATACGGCTAAAAATTCCATGTGTGGAAGTACCACGCGCAAAAGGCGACAAACCAGCTGAAACTAAAAAGAGAACACCACCAAGCCACA
>JAESGV010001126.1_pt1 | contig 11392 bp, 7 predicted proteins | sample 9269781 | NCBI WGS metagenome assembly JAESGV01 (sample SAMN15741586, study PRJNA653496) | algae metagenome | isolation source: Tildeniella torsiva UHER 1998/13D and co-occurring heterotrophs from... | place: Slovakia: Slovak Paradise National Park, Hrabusice, Kosice Region | collected 2000-01-01 | reverse complement strand
TTGATTTTGCATACCTTGTATGATCCACTGTTATCACTTTCTACAATTAAAAAGAATGGTTTTCTTGTGAATGGTACGATATCTTCCCACGTAATAGTGTTCACATCTGCACCTGGGAAACTCACATGTTCATTTCCAGTTGGTGTTAACGGACTTGCGTTACTGTTTCCTCTTCCTCTACTTCTCAATGCATCATCAGCAGTAATGTAGAGTAACATGCATTGTTGCGTGTCAATCTCTTGCAAACAGGATGATAGTGAAAATAGTACATCAGAATAAGTTGGTCTGTGTAGCATTGTTTTGTGTGAATTTCTCGCGCGTGTCATTGTTTTTGTATCGTTTGTTCTTTCTAGTGATTGCATCATACGGAACATGTCGAGTGATAGTTCACTAAATTTGACTTGTCGTTTGCGATTTCCAACGAGTATTGCTTCCGAGACAGTGATGGAAGTGTTGTTTCGAGGACTGTTTCGCGATAAGTCGATTTGTGAGAATGGTAACGAGATACCAAGATCTGGTAGCGATGTACGATAGTTGATGAGATCTGGGCTATTTCCAACAGAGACAATTACATCTGCCTATTCATGTCAGTATGGAGTCGATAATCATACCTTTGTGAAAGACTCTAGTTCTACTAGAACCAAATGCCACTCGTTAGCGTCTGGCGGATTAAAATTGTTTGTATACACGTCAATGCTCTCACGCAAATCTTTGATCAGTTCCTCAATAAACTCGCGTTTGTTTTGGAATAATAATACCACTAAAAATCGAGCATAATATCGTAGTTTTTTGTTGTATAGCGCAGCACTTATTTTGTCAGCGGAAATAAAAAACGTACTTGGTTGTTACGTCTTTGAAGTAATCTCTATTCTTTATGGCTTCATAAAAAATAAAAGATTCTGTTAAGTAGCGTGTGTCGCTCGTCCGTAGACTAGATTGTTAGCATTTCTAAAGAGTATGTACTAGTAATGGTAATAGAGTTGTCCTATCTTTGCTGCGATGTCACCAATCTCCCACCGTGGTAGTCCTCTATTTTTTTCGAGTGTTTCTCTAACATTGTGAGTATTTTGTACGTCTATTGATACCTGTGATCTAGTTGGTACTTCCACAACTGCGAAAGGAATAAGAAAAAGTAACAGGCGTACCTGAGTGTAAGTTTCAAAAGTCTTCTGGAAATAGGGTTGCCATAAACGACGCGCACCGCACTGGGGTAACTCTCTGATAAAATTAAGACTCTATTCTCTACACATACCGCAAACCAGAGAAATATTTTTGCGACCTCAGAACCAAGTCTTGGTATTGTTGTATGACCTGTTGTTGCTTCCTGTCTATCTCTTCCATACTTGTATTTTGTAAATCGGAATCAACTGAGCCACAAGTTCAAATTACACATGCAAAGCAGCACAGAACATGAACCATCTCAGTTAGAAAAATTATTCTCGATACCACCACGGATTGGACCTAAGCGCTCGTTACGACCAGAAGCAATAAGTCGCGCAGAACAATTACTTTTACGAGCAAAAGAAATAGTACCAACTACAAACGTTGAAACTCTCGAAACAGCGCCCAACGATGTAAATGTAGAATCAACCAAAAATACAGAACATGAAAGTGATTTAGATCATACTACGAACGAACCACGCGACTATGACGATTCACACAAAGAGCATCAACATACTAGGCACCACGAAGAACATAAAAACTCACATAAACGCCACTCTAACGATGATTCGAATTCACGCAAACGAAGACGACAAGATGAGTTACAATCCGGTAAAAAAATTCCATGCACGTTCTATCTAGAAGGTAGATGTTCAAAAGGTGATCAATGTACATTCGCGCACGTCGGTGAGGTGAAAAAGAAAGCCGATTTATGTAAATACTTTTTAGTTGGCGCATGTCAAAAGGGTGAAGCGTGTGTGTACTCTCACGATCCATCACAGTTTCCTTGCAAGTTTTTCCACGCCACAAATAACTGCAAACATGGAGAAGAATGTAAATTTTCTCATGCACCAATGACAGCTATACAGAAAGAGCTACTTGACCAGCAGCTCAAGATTGGAGAACCTGTAGAGGAGCCAGCACCTGCTGTTCAAGCGCCTCCTGTGAACCCTTTTTCATCAACATTGTTTGACGAGGAGCAAGGCAAACCTGTACTTTCTTTTGGTAGCGTGTTTGATGTAAACTAGTTTAACAACTCGGCGATTGTTATACTCATTCTTGGCGTACGTGGTATCTCTTTTGCTTTCATATTGACTTTCCAGTGAGAGTAGTATCCAGAAGCGCCTTCCTTGACTGTTACGTGATTGTTTTGTGAAGATTTAACAAATCGTTCAAAGACAAAGGTCCAGCATTGCACGTCTTGCTTCATTGTTTGTTGGTAGTTATAGATGAGAATTGGTAATTGAAATGGATAAGTGCTGAGCGACTGGAGCCCCTGATAGTGTTGAAAACTCAAAGGCTTTTTTCAACTAGATCCCCTATCTAGTAGTCAGCTATGTCGCTTACCGCTCAGATGTTGTAAGTTTTGCCGAGTAGTTATGCCGTGGCAAGCTATCAAATTTGATATGGCTACAAACCTAAAAATGGCTCTTTATTTGAGTATTTAGCTAACCGTGATTTTGGCGGTCTGTGCTACAGTGACGTATATAACTAAATGAAAAGAATTCCACAGGGAATACTCCCAAGTTGCTCGTGAACAGTCAAGAAAAAAAACGGTTGCTACTTATTCAACAGTAGCGTCTTAAAAGGTTATCTCAGGTGATACATATGTTAGATCGGCAAATCAGCTTATAGTTGCCAAATTTTGTTCCATTAACTAGCATTTAGTGACTCCTGTTACAAATATCTGAAAAGGGTAATTCGTATTATCTGATACGTGACATGTACTATTATCCAGTGTTTAGTTTTGGGTGTTAAAACAAGTCGAACACCAACAAGCGAAAGATGAAGGTTTTTCTGTTGCTACTGAGCATAGTTTTTTCGGTTAACACAATACCAAACGTAGTTTCTTTTGGTTCCAACTCTAGTAAGCTTACACGCCGCACTAACTTGAAGACAAACTTCTGGGTAGAAATGTCGCGACTTCGCTTCTTATAAATCCTGATGTTATCGTTGGAAATTTTTCTGGCGAAACATTTGTGTCGGCATCTGTCGGTGGCAACCATGGATTGTTTTTAACTGCCAATGGAAAAGTTTATGGAAGTGGATTAGCATACCAAGGCAGACTTGGCTTGAACGACTCAACAATATCTAGCACTACAAACTATGGAACGTTGATCCCAATGATTGACGGATTTAATGTTCTAGCCGGAAAGACTGTTACGATGGTACATGCAGGAAACCAAATTTCTGTACTACTCACATCAGACGGCAAAGTGTATACTTGTGGAACTAATATTTTCGGAGGTCTAGGTGTTGCAAACATAAATGCGCAACATGATTCACCAAAACCAATTAATGACACAAATGGTGTTTTGGTCGGTAAGAGCGTTATAACAATGGCAGTACGCGGAGATACTGTTTTACTTGTTACTAGTGATGGCTCAGTAAGAGGGTTCGGATTCAACACAAACTATGAACTTGCTGATGGTACCACTTTCGACAGGTACAATCCTGTTGCAGTAGCTCCAAACGTCTTTTCCAATAGATTTATAGTGCAAGTTGCTTTGGGTACCTCACATTTCTTAGCTCTCCAAAATAATGGAACTGTTCTATCTTGGGGAACTCTTGCTCATTTGGGTAGATCCGGCACAGCAAATATTCCTGATGTGATCGAAGATCCTAACGGAAATCTCACATCAAGGCGTGTAGTTAACATCGCTGCAGGATACGGTTTTAGTATTCTCATTACTGACGATGGTCGTGGTTTTTCATTTGGCCCATTTAACGGTAATGGACAATTGTGCACTGGCGATGTGTTCACGTACACACGTGTGCAACCATTTGCAGCAAATTCTTTGTTCTTTGTTAAAGCACAAGCAGGAGATGCCAACACTCTACTATTGACTAATGATGGTAAAGTGTACGCTTGTGGAAGAGCCTCACAGGGTACATTAGGTTTAAATAGAACTACACCTGATGCATTGGTACCAACAGAATTAACCACTCTTGTTGGATTTTTTGGTGGAAAAGCGTCAAACATTGCGCTAACTACAGGGTTAAACAGTGCGTTTGTTGTGATGAATGCAACTGATGCTACTGCAGCACCAACCACCACCCGATCACCAACAGTTACACCAACTACAACAGCTTCTCCAACAACATCTAGATTTTCTGTCACTCGTAAGGTTGCACTTACGACGACTATCACAGGCGATTCGTCAAAGATACCACAGGCAACTAGCAGCGATACCTTTGTGTTGTATGCATCTGGTGATGGAACAGCCAAAAGTCAGATCATAGGTACACCAGAGTCATACACTGTTGCTAGCAAAGTATTTAGCGCCATGTTTACATTCAATATAGCTAGCGTGAGTACTGCTATATCCATGGAGATCGTATCTTCTGATGGTAAAAAGGTATCAGTTACTGCATCAGCTAGTACTGTAACCGTGGATATTTCTGCGTTCTTTACTAGCACGGCGCGTAGAGAAAACCAAGTAATTATTGGTGGTAAACCCATCACGTTCACTATGAATGTATTGACGCCAAATATAGCTGCTAACGTAGCTAAGACATCGGCGACTGTTACATTGACAGTAGACAAACCAAGTGTTGGAGGTGCATGTTCTGCTAAGGTTAGCTGGGTGTTGTTTGCTCTTTTGTTTTTGATTGTAGCACATCCATAAAAATATAATATCACTTTTTTAGATGGTGACGTGCGACACGAATTATCCTTAGTTCTTTTTGGCGTTAGTTTCAGTTTACCAAGCAAACAAGTTCCATGCGCACGCTGTTCTTGGTGGTATGTCTCGCGACTGTCGTGTACACTATTCCAAATGTTGTTGGGTTCGGCATAAATCAGAGTTCGTCAGTCGTATGTAACTAATAGTTAGATCAATTTCTCGGTAGAAACACGTCAACAACTCCACTACAAGCAGGATTAATAGTTGGCAGTTTTTCGGACGCATTTGTATCTGCTTCTGTTGGACATAATCATGCAGTATTTTTAACTGAAAGCGGCCAGGTGTACGGCTCAGGTTTAGCTGATGTTGGAAGACTAGGTTTAAATATTTCTATTTCTGCATCATTCAGTACTCTTGTACCGATGGTAGATGGGTACAATGTACTCGCCGGCAAAAAAGTCATTATGGCAGCAGCTGGTGTATACGTTAGCGTGTTACTAACTAATGACGGTCAAGTTTTCACTTATGGCCATAATTCTGCTGGTGGTTTGGGTGTTTCTGGAACCAATACAATTCACTACTCTCCAAAACCAATTAGTGACAACAATGGACTCTTAATCGGAAAAAATGTAACACAAATTTCTGTTGGTTACGATACCACACTACTAGTAACCAGTGATGGTCTAATAAGGTGTTTCGGCTCTAACAGTAATTACAATCTTGGTGACGGTACTATTACGACCCAGTACACTGTCTCAGTTCCTTCTCCAAATGGCATTTTACCGGGAAGATTCTTTGTACAAGTTTCTGCAGGGCCAGCCCACTCATTAGCGTTGCAAGATAACGGAACAGTGATTTCATGGGGAGCTAGCACTAACTATTTGGGTCGCTTAGGTACAGCAACTGTTCCAGGCGTTGTTGAAGATCCATCAAATCTCATTGGCAACAGAAAGATTGTTCAGATATCTGCAGGTTACCAATATAGTATACTAGTAGCCAATGACGGTCGTGCCTTTGCGTTTGGTAGTAGCAACTTTTACGGACAAATGTGTACAGGAAATACTCTTACTTATTCGAATCCACAACCATTAGCTGCAACTGCGAATGGATTATTTTTTATCAAAGCGCAGTGTGGTACTCAAACCACGCTTATGCTCACCAACGATGGTCGAGTGTATGCCTGTGGTGACAGTTCAAATTATGTTACTGGTTTTAACTACACAACACCTAACCCAACAAGTCCCACATTAGTGAACACGCTTGGTGGATTGGCAACAAATATTCACTTGACTGGTTCTGGTAGCCAATCTGGGTTCGTTGTGCTTGGTGACGTTACAACGACAGCCGCACCAAGCGTAGTTCCTACTTCAATGCAAACCACTTCGTCTGCGCCCACAAGAGAACCCACTACAGTATCTCCCAAATCTGAACCGTTGATCATTACTCGCAAAGTTTCTCTTTCTGCAACAGTAACCGGTGATTCGTCCAAGATTCCTCAACCTACTAGCTCTGACTCGCTCGTCATATTCTCTTCCACTGATGGTACAGCAAAAAGTCAAATTTTGGCCACTCCAGAGGCATACATTGTTAGCACGCAAGTACTCAAAGCAACGTATACGTTTAATGTTGCTAGTGTAAATAGCGCAGTCTCGGTTGAGCTTAGTTCATCCGATGGCAAAAAGGTAACTACTACTGTAACAAATTCAGGTACAGTGAACGTGGATGTATCTTCGTTCTTTACTAGAAACGTACGTCGCGGCAATCAAGTAATCATTGGTGGAAAACCTATCACGTTCACTATGAATGTGTTGACGCCTAATGTTCCAACAAATATTGCAAAAGTATCAGCTACAGTTACACTAGCTGTTGAGAAACCAACTGGTGGTGCTTCTTCATCTGTTTCTTACAGTTGGATGTTGTTGGCAGTTATTTGTGTTGTAATTCTGGGTTTGTAGTATTTGTCAATTAAACCACCACCAAAAATATGCGAAACATCCATGACACTGACAAGTTCCATCATCTTGGCATATTTTAGTGTTTACCGCAAAACAATGAAGTCACTGTTTCTTCTACTGACTACACTTGTTGTTGCACTTGCCGTGCCCAACATCGTCTCTTTTGGCGACAATCCTAGTAAGTGTTCGCGTAACGTTGCTTACCACTAGACAATGTTTTGGGGCGAAACTCAGAAGTTGGAATTCTTGTTAATCCGAGTACAATCTATGGCGAGTTTTCTGGTGAGCACTTTGCTTCTGTGGGTGTGGGGACCACTCATGCTGTATTTATGACTGGTAGTGGAAAAGTTTATGGGTGTGGCTCAGCGGATCAAGGAAAGCTTGGTTTAAACGGTACAGTAACCTCGCCAACAGTTGGCACATTGACTCCCATGATTGACGGTAATAATGTACTTGCCGGCAAAACTATTATTTCTGCAAAGGGTGGCTCACGAGTCTCTGTACTGTTGACGTCTGATGGAAAAGTATACACCACAGGTAGCAATAATTTGGGTGGGTTGGGTGTACCAAATAGTAATACGCAGCACGATTCACCAAAACCTATCAGTGACAATAACGGAGTCCTTGTAGGAAAGAGTGTAGCTTCAATTTCCGTAGGATCAGACGCTGTACTTTTGGTCACTAGTGACGGACTATTACGTGCTTTTGGTTTCAATGGAAACTACCAACTCGGTGATGGGTCCAATGTATATCACTTTACACCTATTGCGCCATCACCAACTGTATTCGCGAATAGGTTCATTGTGCAAGCATCGGTAGGGGTAAGTCACGCACTAGCTTTGCAGAGTGACGGCACCGTACTTTCTTGGGCTCTTAATGCTGGTGTGGCCAGTAGATCCTCACTTTCAATTTATCCTGGGGTCATTGATGATCCTAGTGGTCATCTTAACTCTAAAGTTATTCATGTGTCAGCAGGTAACCTAGCAAGCATTCTTATCACAGAGGATGGCCGTGGTTTTGGTTTTGGATACAATTCTGCAGGACAACTCTGCACTGGAAACACCAATAATCAGGAATTTGTTGCACCATTTGCAAATAACTCTCTATTCTTTACAAAAGCACAAACTGGTGCAGATGTAACACTACTGTTGACTAGTGACGGAAAAGTGTATGCATGTGGAAGTAGCTCATTCGGCCAAACAGGGTTGAATAGAACATCTCCTGGTGCGTTAGTTCCGACTGAACTAACTATACTTCACAATCTGCATAGTGGTGTTGCTGTAGATGTGGGTGTAGCTTGCAATGGTAGGTCCATGTTCGTGGTTATGAATGCAAGCACAACTGTCGAAACAACTAGTGTTGCTCCGACGGTGGCACCAAATCCTGCATCAACTATTCTACCTATAGCACCACTTGTCATTGTTCGTAAAGTATCACTTTCGACGACATTAATTGGTGATTCGTCAAAAATACCTCAGCCAACTAGTGGTGATGCACTAGTGTTGTTTGCTTCAACTGATGGTAATTCAAAGAGTCAAATTGGAGCGACACCAGAGTCATATTTTGTATCATCAAGAGTACTTAAGGCTACGTACACATTCAATGTTGCAAGTGTGAGCTCTGCTGTAAGTATTGAGATGGTTTCTAGTGACGGTAAGAAGGTAACGGTTAATGTTGCAACGTCTGGTACTGTGAACGTTGATCTATCCACATTCTTCACTAGTGCTCCACGTCGAGGAAACCAAGTGATCATTGGCGGAAAACCTATCACATTTACCATGAATGTACTGACTCCAAATGTTCCAGCAAACATTGCAAAGACTTCAGCCACTGTGACGTTAGAAGTAGAGACGCTAAGTGTTGGAGTTGCATCATCTTTAGAGTTTCTTACAACAGTAATTTTGGCAATAGTTTGTCTTTTTGTTTCTACATAGTAAATCGGTCATTATCTCTTTCTGTCTAAAACGAAAAGTGACACAAATTATCCACTTTGTTTTTAAAAGCGTGTTTTGGAGTTGGCCGTTCACGTCACAAACTTTCACACCATGCGAACTCTATTGCTGTTTGTTTTAAGTCTCGTGACTGTTACACTTGTACAGCCACTGAACAATGTCGTTGGCTTTGGTAGCAATACAGGTATGTTTATAGGTCAAATGCAAGGCAGAAACACTGGTACCACTGTGTTGGTTAACCCTGGTACTATTGTAGGTACCTTTCCCGATACTTTTGTATCTGCCTCCATTGGAAACCAACACGCAGTATTTTTAACGCAGAGTGGACTTGTGTATGGCACTGGTTACTCGTTCAACGGTAGACTCGGTTTGAATGACTCTGCTGCGCCTATTGCTGCTTACTACGGCACACTAGTACCAATGGTAGATGGTAACAAAGTGCTGATTGGCAAGAAAGTCATCGCTGCAGAAGCAAGTGGTCATTCTTCTGTCCTGCTTACTGACGATGGAAAGGTGTTCACCTATGGTTGGAACGACAACGCTGGCTTGGGTGTATCAGGCACCAGCACGATTCACTACTCACCAAAGCCAATTAACGACACAAACGGCCTGTTAGTAGGCAAAACTGTTAAACACATGTCGGTGAGTAACGATGCTGTGTTACTCGTCACAAACGATGGTCTTGTTCGTTCTTTTGGCTTCAATGGTAACTACAACCTTGGTGATGGTACAGGTGTCAACCAGAACATTGTCACAGCGCTACCATTTACTGGAAGAGTTATTGTACAAACATCTATTGGCTTGATGCACTCTTTAGCGTTACAAGATAGCGGAACTGTACTTTCCTGGGGTTTCAGCGTCAATCCTCTTGGAAGAAGTGGTTCTCATCTAGTTCCTGCTCCTATTGAAGATCCAAATAATGTGATTGGTAGTAGAAAAGTTGTCTACATCTCAGCAGGGTTTCAACATAGCATTTTACTCACTGATGATGGCCGTGCATTCACGTTCGGTAACGGTAACCCATACGGTCAAATGTGTACCGGTGACACTACCACTTATACACGCTTGCAACCATTTGCTGCTTCTGCAAATTGTTCTTTACTAAAGCAAAAGCAGGTTATCAAACCACGCTAATGCTCACAAATGATGGTAGAGTATACGCATGTGGTGAGAACGCGTTGGGAACAACTGGTTTAAATAACACTGCAACAGGTCCAACTTCACCAACTTTGTTAACAACACTTGGTGGCTTTTACAGTGGTCTTGCTACGAATATTCATCTATCTGTGACGGGTACTACTGCTGGTTTTGTGATCATGAGCGATAACGGTGCGACTCCAACACCTACCACAACAGCTCCAGGAACTACATCGAGTCCAGGAACCACTGCAACTCCTACTACTGCTTCGCCAACTACCGCGCCAACACCAACTTCAGGAACAACTAATGCTCCGCAAACAATTTCTCCAACTGCTACTCCAAAACCTACGACGTCAGGCTCGGTTGCTTCGTTTAGCTCTATTTTATGCTTTGTACTTCTAATAGTATAATTCTAAAAATATGCAAATAATCGCTACTGCTGTGATGTCTGTTCGCTTGGCGTATAGAAAAAATGTATCGTAAATTGTCTTTACGCATATTAACTGTAGCCTATCGTTGTCGTACTCCTGCAAAAACATTTTTTGCATCGTTTACAAGAACCAATTTGAATGCAACAAATTCTAATCACAGGAAAGCAGGGCAGTGGTAAATCTACGCTTTTATCAACAATACAGTCACGAACAAAACATGAAACAATAGGATTCACGCAACCAAGTTTAGGACGAGACGACAAGAACGAACGAATAGGATACGACATAAAAATAATAAATGGGGAGAGCATACCAGTGGCACGAAAGAACCCACTCGCTGATCAGATACAAGAATTTCAGTCACGGCCTAGAGTACCAAGATTTATCTTCTATGACGAAGCATTCGAAAAAACAAGACAAATACTTTTAAAACAATGGAATATACCTTCAGGAGAAAAGTTAATATTAATTTTCGACGAACTGGGATTTTTAGAAAACGAAGAAGGCGGGCATTGGCCGCTACTAGTTGACTTATCAAACAAAATCTGCTCTCTCAGAAATTGTGCAACTATTCTCGTATGTGCTGTGAGAAAAACGCTAGAAGAAACATTCGCTACAAAACTATCAAATCTATTTCCCAAGTCCAACGCAATCATACTGGATCTAGATACAAATAACAATTTGGAAGAGCAAATGTCACTTCTAAATAAATTTACTTTATAACAACTTTCGTTGCGGTGGTTGCGAAAATTTCATTTGCAATTTGAAAGGTACATCTCTTGCTATCTCTTCTGGTTCTATATCTATAGCACCAGTATAAACTTTTTGTTTCTGCACTTGTTGCGACTCATCTATCGGTGGAATGACTGGATGCTTGATTGGAATATCGTGATGAGGTGTCAAACCAGCTAACATTCTCGTAACTGTTTCATCCTCATCGATTCCGTGCGTTAGTGATTTACCGACAGTGTTTACCATCAAACTACCGCAGTAAGGACACTCCCGTGTCACAATTTCTTTCTCTTGTCCTTGCAGCTTTATTCTCTTCAAAAACCGAAGCAACAGTTGGAACATGACAACACGTTTCGTTGATTCCAACTCTTCTGAATTAGTAAACAAGGAAAAAC
>JAESGV010001125.1_pt1 | contig 11398 bp, 10 predicted proteins | sample 9269781 | NCBI WGS metagenome assembly JAESGV01 (sample SAMN15741586, study PRJNA653496) | algae metagenome | isolation source: Tildeniella torsiva UHER 1998/13D and co-occurring heterotrophs from... | place: Slovakia: Slovak Paradise National Park, Hrabusice, Kosice Region | collected 2000-01-01 | reverse complement strand
TATAAAATCTTTCACAGAGAAACAGTTCGTTTCGAAAAGTTGGGATATAGTATGCACTTGGCGAGTAGTTTGGACGAAAACAAAAATTTAAAAAGAGACAATAGCGACTTTATAACCATGAGTTTGATGTTTATCAACGCGTTGATGAACAAGGGTGATTTCACTACAAGAGCAACACTACGAAAAGAGATTAACTTGGCAAACATTCCAACTGTCGTCGATCGCATACAAGGACTACCTACTATTGGCGTGGATCTGCGAGTACAAATACAGTCGTTCAACGCTGCGATGGAAAGCAACATTAAAGTAAAAGTAACAGAAGATCCAAATGAACTCAGTGCAAGTATTACTTCCAAGTTACGAGGACTCCCAGTCATGTCCAACTTTATTCACATTTTACATTGCTTGAAAGCAAAAGCAGAGGAAACAGATTTTGGCGATAAAGCGTATGAAGATTGGGTCATGCTCGATAAACTCATCGCAAAAACATCAACTACAAATGAACAAATAGATTCTCTACAATTAATACGATTGCAAGACAAGTTAACCATCACTGAAAAGATTTTGGAAAAATTTGAAAATCGAGAACGTTTGACCATAAAACACGTCAAGCTCATGGTAGATAGATTTATTTCAAAAGCAAGTACGAGTCCACTTTCACCTTCATCCAAACAAGAGCGCGAGAGTGATAACGTCAACCAAGAGATCATCATTGCTGTACAAGAAGCTCTAGATTTTATATTTGATCGTTCGATCAAAAAAGGAAATGAAACAAATGCACAATCCCCACCACCGCCTGTAGAAAAAGTTCCATCCCCAGTGTTATCGATACAAGTACCTCCACCACCACCTCCTCCACCAATTCTCAACGCTCCACCACCTCCACCGCCTCCTCCAGTAAAACTAGCACCACCACCTCCTCCACCAATGGGAACGCCAAGAACACCAGGAACAAGCGATGGTACACCACCTCCAATTAGTGCTTTCAAAACACCAATCAAGTTAAAACCAATGAGAAATATGTACTGGCATAGTATTGCTCCAACTAATTTGCAAAAGAGTGTTTTCATACAAAAAGATATCATTGGTCTAGCAAACGATCTTAAACTAGATACTAACAAGATCGAAGAACTGTTTTCAAAATCTGATATTACACCACGGTCTGTGCTGACTCCGCCTATGCTGAATAATTCTCCACGACCACAGGTTGTTTCACTACTGGATCCGAAAAGAAGTCAACATGTTGCTATTATCATTAAACAATTCAAAATGCCCAGGAAAGATTTAAAACGAGCGCTACTGCAAATGGATGATTCAAAATTGTCTGACACGGATGTCACATTTTTATCAAAAGTTGTACCAACAACGGAAGAGATACAAAAGGTACGATTCTGTTCATTTTTAACAATTTTCTAGATGAGAAGCTATTCGGGAGAAAAATCTGTACTTAGTGAAGCCGATCGTTTCTTTTTAGATTTAGAGGACATTGCCGATGATTTACCGAAACGATTAGAAGCGTGGCAATTCAAGAATCATTTCTATGAAATGGTATCTCTAATACGACCTGATATCGAAACAGTTGTACGAGCAGTAGATGAACTCTTAGCGAGTGATCAACTGCACAAGCTATTATCCATCATCCTCGCAATAGGAAACCATTTAAATGGAGCGAAAAAAGTTCAAGGATTTAAAATTAGTAGTTTGGAAAAATTAAAAGATTTGAAAGCGACAACGGCTGGAGGAACAGCTGCAGGCGGGAAGAATCTACTCGAGTATTTGGTACAATTCGTTGCCGAGCGAGATGACCTAAAAGAGTTGTTACATTTCTCAAAATCGTTACAAGCTGTGCCCATGGCGTCAAGAATCGATCCAGACAAATTGCAAAAAGATTTGAATACATTAAGTATTGGATTAGAACAAACTGCAAAGTACTCTAATATCAAACAAATTGGAGAGTATGACCAATTCAAGGATAAAGTTACAGAATTCTTGGAAGATGGAAATTACACGTACAAGAAACTATTAGAAAGTAAAGAAGAGATGGTACAAAAAGTACGGCAACTAGCCGAGTTTTTCGGAGAAGATCCGGCAAAACTTGTAGATTCATACGCTCAATTCTTTATTGATATTTCCAAATTTATAGATGCCTTTAACAAAGTAAGAGATCATGTTCTAATCGTTCTCGCAAGAAAAGAAAAGAATGATCGAAAATTTGTAGAAATGAAGAAACAAGAAGCAAAATCAATGGCCAAACTAAAAGCCGATCACAGAAAATCAAGAAGAGAAAGTATCAACGTAAAAGAAATGGAAGCAGGACTACGAACAGGCGCACTATTCAAATTAAGAAAAGCAATAAGCGATCATGATAAAAATGGTTAATTATTGAACAAGTGTTCTTCTGCTGTAACAACATCTAACAATTCTGACAAAGCATCTTGACATTTCATATCTTGATATAAAACCTTGTACACTGCTTCAATAATGGGTAATCTCAAGTCCAATTTTTCTGCCAAGTCATGAGCTGCTTTTGTAGTTGGTACACCTTCTGCGATCGATCCTAACGATGCTACAATTTGTTGTAAATTTTCTCCTTGTCCAAGTCGATATCCAACTGTAAAGTTTCTACTTTTCTCACTCGTGCAAGTAAGGAACAAATCACCAATACCAGCCAACGTTAATAATGTAAGAGGATCACCTCCCAATTTGACACTCAAACGACCCATTTCAGATAACCCTCTTGTGACTAACGCAGCGCGTGGGTTCATTTGGTATCCTAATCCGGAACTAATTCCACTGGCTATTGCGATAACATTTTTTATACTTCCTGCGAGTTCTACACCAATAACATCTGACGCAGTGTACACACGGAAGATTTTACTGTGGAACGTGCGTTGTGCCCATTTTGCGCGTTCACTGGACGTACTTGCCACTGTCACACAAGTTGGCTGCTGTTGTACAACTTCGATGGCGAACGATGGACCACTCAAAAATACTGCATTGCCACCAATAACCTCACCAAGTTCTTCTTTTATAATCTAATAAAGTTATGGAATGTAAATAGGACATACGTCACAGGGTAGTAATAATGTTGACATTTCTATACCCTTGTTCGCGAAAATAAGTAAATGGCTCTCTTTGACGAGTGGCTTGAGAGTGTGGAGTATTTTTCGCAAGTGTTGAGTTGGAATACAACATAAAATAACTTGCGTTTGTTCAAGTACCTCTTCTGGAAACTCTGGTCCTATTCCAACAAGGTTGTTTGGTAAAACTAAATCCTTCAAATAACGAGGGTTCTTATGCGTTTCGTTAATTGAGTCAGTTATTGTTTTATCACGTGACCAGAGTCGTACCGTGTCATTTAGTGATGACAAGTGGTAGGCAAGCGCAGTACCGAAATTTCCAGAACCTAGTACGAGAACGTGCTGTGGTGATTGTGGCATTTTGAACAGAAAGCAGACAACCAACTTTTACAAACGTTGTTTATTAAAGTCTCACTTGCAATGAATTAAATAACAGGTTCATCTACGAGATATTGCATGCAGTTGTTAAACCTATAAAGCGAGCTATGTCACTTACAAAAATGTCTTCTGTCACTCAAATTAATGCGCAAACTTCTAATAGTGCTTCTGGTTCACGTGCTCGCACAAACATTCGCAGTGATACCTACGTGGAAGCCACTAGAGCCACCATCAACTCGATTTTCGTCTGCCCATGTGCCACTAGAAGCCTCGGCAATCTACTATTCAGAATTTACTCGCCATAACCCTATTATGATATTCGCGGACGACTCACCAGCAGTAGATATTTGTTCGAACTATACCCACCTAAACTGCACTAGTGAAGAATTCATCGACGAGATGATGACTATGCTCAACACAAATAGAACTGCGGGAGTTATGCAGTTCAACCACTGCCTCTATTGTCAACACGAAACAGAACTGTTCGACAGATTCCGAAGCACACTACAGCATCACTGCCAATTCCCAGTTCTCTTTGCCGAGTTGATTGATAATGAAACTATTTCGAGTGAAATTATTCACAAACCAGAAACTGCTTCAGATTTCGTCATGTGTTACTGTGGAGATGGTGGTGGGTGGCGTGGTAACGGTGCATTGTTCGGATACCGATGTGACTCTTACACACGACAATGGGTTCCACTTGCCTATCGTTACACACCAATGTCCTTGGCTATACTATTAATAGTACTATTCGTGTTTGATTTATGCTTTTTGTTCATTCCTAGGCTCGCTGAACGAATCAAATCAGCAAAATCGCAAAGAGGCACATTGTTACAGAAAGTGTTTGACATTCGCCTTCAAACTATCGCTTTGTTGATTCTATCAATATTCTTTCTCATCATTGAGCAAATGATAATTATCATGAACACTTACTACTCTGTAATGACAGACTTCCAACGTATGTGGATTCCTGGATTTGCTAGAAAAGTGTCGTTGATGTTTCTAGGTACATGTTACGCAACGACACTGGTACAATGGATACATATTTTGGTTGACAATCAACAAGGCAACTCTGCAAAACTTTCTTACAAGCTAAAAGCTGTAATTGGGTTCATCTATCTGAGTGTTGTCTCGCTGCTCTTCTTAACACTTGTTTTGAACTATACCTTTCATGTGCCAAAGTGGATCACCCATTTGATATTTGCTATTACGGCTGGTCTGTATTTGATCGTTTTTCCAATGAGTTTCACTATCTCTGGTATCAAATTGTTCTTAGCACTGAGAAAGTATAGTACAAGCTTTGGAAAACTTAAGTTTATTTGGTTTGTGGTCGCCACAGATCTAGTATTCGTGTTTGGGTTTGTAGATGGTGTGTTGATCATCATCAGCTACATTGCTGGGTGGGACTATTTTGGTTATTTATTTGGAATGTTCGGTACTGCTCTACTAGACGTTGTTTCAGTTGTGGTGTACTTTTTGCTGATGTACATTTTGTTCAATGGCAAATTGTTCTGTAAAATCGAACGAGAGAGCACAAGATTGGACAGCGAAATTTCATCGCTTGTGTTCACAGATGAGCAAGATTTGGGTATTACAGAAGCATACCCGTTCATACCTGTTCAGAGAAGACACTCCACATTGTAAATAGTCCAAAAATGTATCATATCTTCAACAATTTGTGCATTTTGATATCAGTACATGAACTTTGTGAACAGGTTTAGCACTATTATCGCATTCTTTACTGCATCAGACTCATCTTTTTGTTACCTCTTCTATTCTAGGTACAGCCAACCAAGCAGTGATTCAGCAAGTCTATCTTTCACCAACCTAGGCTCTTCGCTTTTGCTGTCCCTGAATCCTCTTGATATTGACGTCTATTAATATGGTAGAGGTTGAAAGTGACACGATCGAGAAGACCAACACAATAAAACCCAGACACCATGCTTTGCTTCAAGAACAGTGGCGGTGTGGACCCTGCACAAAAAGAGAGCGACAAGCAAGCTAACATTATCCTAAACCAAAGTCAGATCGAAATGGCGTCAACAGGTAACCTATTTTCTAAAAGTACTCACATAAAAGTTAAACTGTTACTGTTAGGTGCTGGCGAGTCTGGAAAAAGCACAATTTTCAAACAATTGAGAATAATTCACTCGAAGGGGTTTAATGAACAAGAATGCGAAAAGTTTAGAGAAGTTATATACGGAAATATTCTTACAGCGATTCGGACCCTTATCAAAGAAACTAGAAAACGAGATTACGAGTTCAAAAACCCACGAAACAACGAACGAGCTGAAAAAATAATGAGTATTCCTGAACAACAAGTCATCATGAACGCACTGGGAGTGATGAACCCTGAACTTGGGCAAGAGATTGCAGAATTATGGAACGATACGACTATTCGAGATGTTTACACCCGCAAACATGAATTTCAACTTGGAGACAGCACAGACTATTTTATGGACAATTTAGCACGAATAACAAATTCAGAGTATAAAGTTACTCCGCAAGATGCTCTGCGAAGTCGCGTAAAAACAGTTGGAATAGTAGAAACAGACTTCACAATAGAAAATACAAAATTCAAAGTTGTTGATGTAGGAGGTATGTGAACACTTACAAGCACTAACAATAATAGGACAACGCAATGAACGTCGCAAGTGGATTCATGTTTTTGATGACGTCACCGCGTTACTCTTTGTTACTTCATTATCAGAATATGATCAAAAATTAATTGAAGATGACCGAGTTTCAAGAATGCAAGAAAGTGTCATGTTGTTTGGAGAAATGTGTGACTCCAAATTCTTCAGAAATACTGCAATCATGTTGTTTTTCAACAAATCTGATTTGTTTGATGCAAAAATAGAAACTACACCGATCACATGTTTCCCTGATACTGTCATACCGGCAGGAGATAGAAAGAAGGCGCTAGAGTTTATTGAATCTAAATTTTTGGAGCAAAATAGAGGTAGAAAAGATAGACAGATCTACACTCGAGTAACGTGTGCTACAGATACAAGTAACATACAAGCAATGTTTGACGCTGTTAAGCATAACATTTTGACAAAGAGTTTAACAGGGAATAGCCTGATATAAAGAAACGCGTTAATTGTAAGCTTGGCCAACTGGAGTAAATATCAAACAATGCTTGTACGAGTACTACAGATGTTTTTGAAGGTGCCATTGCGTGTCATAGCGTACGCAGGTTCAATAAGTAAGAACGCACTTTATGTTATGGCGTTAGTGATGTTCTTGGACTTTATGCATCTTCAAAATCAAATACTAAAAGTAACCAGGTTGAATTCGAAGACTAACAATTGTAGAAACGGTATCGTGCACTTTATGGACGAGCCTATGTACCGTACGTTAAAACTACAATATATTAATCGAAAATAGATTCCATTCACGCGTTAGAGAAGCAATCAAAGGTGCCAGTTATTTATCGATACCAGATCGCGTATAAACATAATTTAATAATAGTTGAATACATTATCGCGGAGCCCTATCCACCCAAAATACGTCGCACTTAACATTAGTGGCGTGAAAACAATTGCACCAGTAACACCTAGCGAAACCAGTGTTTGTAACCACATGAAACCAAGTAATGCAGACAATGCCAAGCCCATGGCCTCGATATCTCTTCCATGAGTAGTTTTTCTCAACTCGTTTATCAACACGCACGACCACATGATCTCTTGAACGTATGCTAACAAAAACACAAGCCATAACGACATACTCGATCCTTCTAAACAACTTGCCAGTACAAGAAATTGTAATGTAGCAGAGATACCCAACGACATGACCATGAAATCTTCTTTCAGTATAGGTGACTTGAGCGCCCATGGATAATACGAATGTATCTTGAGCTTGTGTATGTTATCAATGTAGAATATAACTGTTCCAAACAACGACATAGCAGCTGGTGGAAACATGACAAACCAAAACGTTAGTTTTCTATTTGATACACCTCCATACACAAGATGTGTAACATTGTTTTCTATTACATTAACGTACTGATATACACAAAATGCAAGAAGCAGTAAACCAAACAACGGAGGTGTAGCTGACTCACTCTTCTTTTGGAACTGATCTACGAACAACATTACGCATATTGTTCCCATGCAAAACATTAACAAAAACTTTAGAGGATAGAACACTGGTGATACACTAGAATCAAATGGTAGCCATGATGTTAAGTGTACACCAGCAACACCAAGTTGTATGAACAACACGATCAAGTACAGAATCACGCACAACGCGAATCCGAAAAACTTTTCTGCGATACTGCGATAGCCTGCTAGATACTCTCGAATTTGTTGTATACGTTTGTACTTTTTCTGATTTTTCGTCAAATATTTGAGTTCATCCAAGTATTGTTCTTTGCATACGATTAATGGTTTCCGAAGAGCAGGTAATTGGTACTCATTTTGTGGTCTCTTTTCATCTTTTTTAGGTTTTCGTTGCGATAGTTCTTTCAGTCTTCGGTCTTCCTCTTGGATGCGAAATTCTTTTTCAAAGCTACTATTCACGAGCCTATATTTTGGGTTGTTATAGAACAGTGGACTTTTGTAGTCAAAGTGTTTGAGTAGCAGAAGCGAACTTGTTCCGCGTTCAATGTTACCCAAATCAAACATTTGTCCAACTTGTAGATTGTTGAATACTACGGGACAGTGTTGCCAACAAAATGGTTGTTGATTAGATAGAAAATTGAATAGTCTGCAAACATGCGATAGTCTGATGAGGTCTACAGGGGTTGTTGACGCAAATTGGAATATAAGTATTAATATCTCTTCGGGAAAGTCGATAATATGGTCTGGCATAGTAGTTAGCCACCATGGTAGAGAACTTTCAGACATTGCTTGCGAAATTGAAAGGTTGAGTGAGGTTACAATGACGTGGTAGTTTTTATTTCAAGATCAATGTACACGCCACGTGTACAATTAAACAGTTTCGTACGTTGTGTATCCTTCTCTTGAAAAACGTATGAATTTGCTTGGTACCATTCGAATCCTCCCTGGAAAGTAGCATACAGGTTTCTGTCATACTTGTTGGAAACTTGATGCCCTGATATTGTTCCTATTTCAGTTATAGCAGTTTCATCATATTTGAGTAGTAAAGTGCCTACACTTTTGATACTAGCAACCATGTATTGATCATTCAAAACAAACAGGTTCATGAAATACCTAAGCGTGTTTGATTTCTGACAAACCTGTAACCTCTCAAGCGTATCAGCATTAAAAATATACATTACGTGGAGTGTATCCAAAAACAAACGATAACCATCTACTTTGATGAAAATATATCCAAATAATGTATTGTCATCAAAATCAATACGCGTTGATGTACATGTACCTGTAAGTATGTCGTACGAATATTTGTTAGAGTTTGAGTAAACAGATATTGAGTCTGGTCTAATTCTAGCATTAGAGATTTTTCTTTCATCTCCTCGAATTTTTATCTTGTCGATGTGATGCTCAGGTATGAGTTTGTTGTTAACAATCTTCATGAATTGGTATATTATTTGATCCTCTACCATAAAGTAGATAGAGTCTAGTAAAGTGATTTTTAGTTCGTTTACCCTTGCGTATGGTCTGGTGTGGAACTGTCGTGTTGACAGGGGTGTTTGAGTTTTCCAATCGTATAGGCAAATGTTACGAGTATAGGTAAATAGAATCGTAGTTGTAGATATTTTGTGGATCTCTGATATTTGAGCATAGCGTTTTGCGATGCGTTTCTTTCCTATTTGCTCACCATTTTTGTATTCTAGTAAATAAATTCCTGCCTCTGTGCCAACAGCATGTATGGAATCTGTAAGCTGTGTTACACAAAGAGGTGTTGTATCTGGAGTAGTAAATGTTTGTGCATGTCTAAAAGTTTGTACTCCAAACAAAGATACAAGCTGTGCTTGCCTCTGCGTTGATTTTTTGTCGTAACCATCGCAGTACGATTTTACTGCTGATACCATACTACTTCTAACAGGCAAAGGTATCTTCCAGGATGCTCTCAATGTTTGTTGCATCATTTGTAAGCTGTGACGTTAGACATTCGTTACACAACAAGATGCATGCGAGAACAAGTTACATGAATCAACTGGGCTAAACAGGTGTAGAAAATCTTTTGCTATTTTATTAAGAGTGGAAAAGTATGGATAGCTCGAATTACGCTTCTCCAACAATTGACGGCACAATACCTCAACAAGTAGCGTATAGCTCTCCAGTCACACACGATATTAATTCTCAGCTAGACCATGGTACAACAATACTAGGTGTACCAGATGCTGAACCAAAGAAAAAAGATGCGCTACTCGTAGTATTCTTTATCAACATTCTATTCGGAGGTACAATTCTAGTTCGCTAATAACCAATAGTTGGCTGTTTGATACCTGGATTCATCTATTTCTTATCGATTGATTACTACCTATCGGCTTTTACAGATTTTCCACAATTTGTGAACTTGATTAATTTAGGATTCAACGCAGGCGAGCTAGTTTCATCAATTTTTATCATGTTTTACTCAGCACCAGAACCTGTCACAATTATATTGGGTCATATACTCATATTCATTTCAGTATGCATAACATTGTTACTGAATTGGATAATAACGTTACCAGACGTTCTTGATACCACAACTCACGCCCATCGAGCGCTAATCGCATTAATCATATTACTATGCTTTTTCAATGGACTTGTCGCGGGAGCATTATTTGCTGCTCATTTTACTGTTGGACTCAAACTAGGAGGTCGCTACGCAGGACTTAACACAGCTGGAGCTGCACTTGCTAGCGTTGTCGCAGCAATATGTCGAATATGCGCTAAAGCGATAAGTGACTCGATAGGTACAACAATGCAAGTACAAATGGGATCAGTGAACGTGTTCTTCTCTATTGCAGCAGTTATCCAGTTATTGTGTATTGCTGGATGTCTTTTGATGTTTAAACTACCGTTTTCGAGAGAGGTTATGTTGGGACTCATACCGTGGCGTAAAACACGACTACAAAATCTTTTCAATGTTGGAAAACGAGATGTTGATGTAATGAATGAGTTAGGTGACTTTAGTAAGCTAGTAACCACGCCTACGACAGCGGAATCTCCCAACACAACAGATAATGTAGAAGCCTCTCCTACGCAAGAGACAAGTGAAAAGTTGAGTGAGAAACCTAGCAAGCTACAAGTAGTAAAAGAGTGGATTCAAGCTATTTGGGATCTGAAAAATCCATGCTTTACGGTAGTTATGACCTTCACCATCACATACAGTATCTTTCCTGTACTTGTTACGTCAATGAAGAGTTCCAATTCAACGTTTCAAACCACTGGGTGGAACACCATCACACAGCTAACTGTATACGCTGTAATGGACTGTGCAGGCAGGTTCTTGGCAAGTGTAGAATTCTTGCAGTTCACCAGGTTCTACAAGTGGTTTCCAATTCCTGTAATGTCAAGAGTGATCTTTTATGGGCTCTTCTATGTGATGATTAAATTTAGTGAAAGTAACGATGCGCCCAAGTACCTCTGCACTGCGTTGTTTGCTCTATCAGGAGTTTTTAGGGACTGTTGGTATGATTCATGGATCTATTCTTGCTGCAGAGCATCAAAAGAGAAAAGCTGGAGTCATCATGACAGTAGCACTTACATTGGGCTTATTTCTTGGAGCAGTGTGGGGAATACTAAGTGGATACTTTGTTGGTTTGCTGCAAAGCTAGGCAGTTTGTAAAAGAAGAGAACAACTACGCGAAACATGACAACACAAACAGCAAACTGGGCAGTTGACGAAAAATCATTAAATTCACTCGTTAAAATACAAACGACGCAGATAACAGGACCAGACGAAACGTGTATAGTCTCGTTCACAAAAAATGAAAAATCGCCAAACAATCTAGGCATAACAATAGCCTTTTCTCCATCTCACACGATAACATCACTGATTCTATACAGTAGTGCTCGCATTAT
>JAESGV010001124.1_pt1 | contig 11405 bp, 10 predicted proteins | sample 9269781 | NCBI WGS metagenome assembly JAESGV01 (sample SAMN15741586, study PRJNA653496) | algae metagenome | isolation source: Tildeniella torsiva UHER 1998/13D and co-occurring heterotrophs from... | place: Slovakia: Slovak Paradise National Park, Hrabusice, Kosice Region | collected 2000-01-01 | reverse complement strand
GTTCATAATTATAGGTACATATACAGCCTTGTTTTGATTCAATGCATCACGAATAATTTCCAAAGTGTTAATTTCTTGTTTCATAGGCATATAACAGCACAGTCTTTGTGCTTGTTGGTATTCCTCCATTTTTAAAACGTGTTGCACAACATAATTGCTTTCTGTATCAATTGTCGATTGTGATAGATTACGCAATACTTCACGAAGTTTTGTTCGCACCAGTTTTTTCATCCGTTATTTGATCAACTAAAACATGTCAAACAATAATCTCATTCTTGCTTGTTGGGCGACTGCAGAAGAGTTACTAAAGTATGGACACGTAGTGGATTGTATTCGTTGTTTGGAGGGATTGTGTATCAAGGTTAATTTCGATAGACAGCCAATACTGGAAGTCAAAACTCGAATTCGTTTGGCTATTATACTGTTAAAATACACAGAGAATTTTAATCACGCAAAAGTCCACTTGGAAAAAGCAGTACGTTATTACTATTATCAATACTAACACATAAAGCAATTCAAATTGCTAGAGATCAAGGTATTCAACTCCACATACTAACTTTTGTAGGAAACACTAGACACGGAAACACATGACTTGGAAATCGAGTTGTATAAACAATTGGGACGCGCTTACCAACATTGTGAGGATTTTGCACTAACAAAAAAATCCTACGAACGTGGTTTGGATTTTTGTGTCAAGTACGTTCTATTCTGTCACCTAACGTTAGAATCAACAACACCTATTGGAGTGAATACTTTCGTTTCAAATTAATAGTCACACTCGTTTATGGAAAACAAAGAGAATTGACTGGTAAATCTACAGACCAAGTCGATAAACAAGTAGAACAACATTTGGAACAAGGACAACACTCAAACCCACACATTGTCATAGCCTACAAACTGTTACGTATCCACCTGTACTTGTATCAAGACAAACTTGTACCTCAAATACAAGATTTGATTCAACAAGTAGAAGAATCAGTTGATAATAGTGACTATGATATGAAGCTATTCACAGTACACATTCACATACTAAAAAGCATGCATGCACTCGCTCGTGGTGACTATGACCAAGGTATTAAATTGGTAGAAAATCTCAAACAAGTAATGGAAATTGAAACAGTATGTTGATTACTTTTATACTAACATTATTAGTCTATCAGAAAAGAAAAAGACTTTAACAAGTACATGTTATTGTTAGATTGGATGAATGTATACACTACATTTGCATTTGGTTACTTGAACGCTACCTTTACTCGTCGTGTACAAGGAGAGATTGCCAGTTCAGAAGAGACTGTCAACAAGGGTATCAACTTTATCGACAGTACGGTTATTACGTAATACTAACATGTATAGATCGTGTACAAAAGATTCGTCAACGCAACAAACACAATCGTAGATTAGATGAAGAAACCAACATCGAAGTTAGAATGTTAATTGTATTCAAATTTTTCTTTTTGGAAAACAAGGTCATCAACTATTTGGCTAGATGTGACTTTGTTAACGCTGCCAAAGACATCAATCAATGTATATCACTACTAGATACATATCAAGAGCATCTCTATCCATACCGTTTTCATATTCACTTGTTAATTGGTATCTATGCAAACATGGTTGGACAACACGATTTATCATTACAGCACTTGGAATATGTAGAGAATAGCACCAGCAAGAACGTACGTACATGGGCCATGTTGTATAGTATGATCACTAGACTGTCAACGAAAAGACCACCCAAGCACGTGATTAATGAAATATTTGATGAATTGGCGAAAATTGAAGATGTAGACTACACAGTCAAGGCAATGAAGTTGTTAATCAGAGCGATATTGTGTACTCATAACAATGCACCTAGTGAAGCTATCAAGTATGCGACAGAGTGTAGTACATGTTTGGATAAGTATGTTCATAACAAACAGATGAGTGCTCAGTGTCAATACTTGCTTGGAGTTGCTTCTGGTAAAATGGATAGCTCAAGGAAAATGGATGCACTGGAAAAGTCACTCGAGTTGTCAAATGCTATGGGTGATATTATTGGACAATTTCACACCATTAACGAAATGCAAAATGACCAAGATACATCAAACGATTTGCAAAGAACAATTGCCGAGAATATTAGTTTATCAAAAGAATTAACGGAACAACTAGTACAGGTATGTGTGAGTGTTCATTCTAACAACTAGTGGTTTCCAACATCAAACAAGGAGTATTCTCAAATGGAGGAAAAATTTAAAAATTAAAGCCACTTGTCATCTTGTGTGATTCAACTAGTACTAGATTAACCTCAAAATTGATATTATGTTTCTCTGTATCTAATTTTTTCAAGAATTTGTACACAACTTTAACAGTAGATAGCCTAAACCCAAACAATAGCACACCTAATCGCATTAGTATTATATTTTGCGAGTACCATTTCGCTCTGGTAGAAACGATATAATTCGGCGAACGTTTGGTTCATCTTTCTCGAGAATACCAGCAATGTGTTGTACAAATGATGAAATGTATTTTTGTAGATTGGTATTTAGCTCACTGTTCTGCAAATAAATATAAAAAGGTTCTCTACTGTCATCAGAGGGCTGTTGTTGCATTTTTTCGTTTTACAAACCCATGCAAAACAATGCGATGTGCCGTGGTTATTCATGATACCGATTCACCATCACATATTATACAGGACGACCAGGGTGTCCGTGTGGTTGCTCCAAAGCGTTCACAACTTAAAGGTATCATCAGCAAGTTCAATAATTAACAACAAGATGTCACCCTAACAACAGAACACGTTTTTCATGGTGATAGCGTAGAACCCATTGTTAGGCAATTTTTACACTCGTTTAATTCTTCAAATGTAAAATAGTTACTCTTTATAACCATTCGTAGGTGTCAAGGACTGTTGTTGTTTCGTATCATGGTTGTGAGGAACTAGTGTTTTCGAGTAACGGTATACTGTCGACATTTTCCAAAACAATACGAGTAGATGAAGAAGATACAACAGTACGAGTATCGTGTTTCTGTTATGATCCATTTGAATCAACAATACTAGACTATCTAAGCCAAAAGCTCGTTCGTATTGACCAAAGACCAATACTATCAATAATAGACGATTTAACTAGTGTACATTTAAGAGATATGAAATGGAATACCATTAAACCTAGTGTAGGTTGTGTTATGACTAGGTTCAACATTACCGTCAAAAAGAATGGTCATCGTTATATTATATCGAGTCTATGGTTTATACATGTTACACGATCAAATAGACCATCACAGTTGGAACGACTTGATCGATTCGAAGTACAACATAAAGAATTATCATCATTCTTTGGCGTGTTGAATGCAATTGTTTCACATCGACCTACGATACCGTATAGTAAGAGTGTTATGGCGAGTATAGTTAGACCATGTTTTGAGAATAATGATTGTACATGTAATGTAAAGATACTACTCCACTTGATAGATAACAAACAAGAATCATTAGAGGTATGGTTCACAACTAGTACTAATAGTATAGAATTTATCGGCATGTAAACTAGTTTCCAAAGTGATGAATGGTACTATGGGTATAATTCGATCCCGTGATCCTATTATTGATTCTATCATACTAGAGATTGAAAATAAGAGATTAGCAGCAGAACTTGCTATTGCTCAAAAGACGATACCTGCTATGAATATAAAGATAAAAGATAGTACATCATTTCAGACACAAAGTGATCAACTCATACGAAAGTCTATAGAGATAAGAAAGAGTGGAGAAGAGAAAGACATGAAAGAAGTATTAGAACAAGTAAAAGAGTATGCTAGAATCGTAATAGCAAAGAAACAATCACAACTAGAGCAACTATATGCTACTCTGACAAAAGTATGTACAGTGTTAATAACTAACAAACAGTGTCAAGAAGATGTACAAAAAGAAATAGAAACGCTACCTGAACAAACTAGGAAAATAGAACAAGATCTAGATAGTAAACTAACTAGTAGTAAACAAGATGCTACACTACAAGTACACAAACTAGAACAGTTGTTAGAGACAATAGCAGTGATAACCAACAAGACAAATCAACTAGAACAATACTGTTTCAAGTATGAAACCAAACTCAAACAATTTGCAGAAAATATAGAAAAACAGAGGAAAGATGCCATGGTAAATCATAATACTAGAAGAAAGAGTTGGGATGATACCATGAAACACTTGGAATCAGAAAAGAAGGATTGGAGATCTATTGTACAAACACGTACTAGGCAATTAGAAATACGCAACTTGGATGACTCATTTGAGCGTATAGCAGATCTATTGATGAATGGACAAACAGTTGACGATGAACAAGGTGACAAGTTTATAGCTAGTTGTGAGGAACGACTACTTGATGTACGTACACGTGAACAATTATTGAAACAAGACATGACCAAGATAGAGAATGAGATATTTGGATTGAATCAACTATTAATAGAGAATAGAGAGATTATAGATCAAGAACTACGACAAGTAGCAATACAACGACTAAAGAACTTGGCAGAATGGAAACAAGGTACAATAGATGTTCTACATCGTGGGAGTACCCTGTACAAGATATCTAGTGTTGGGAAACTGAAACGTAGACACTTTTTCTTATTCAAGGATAGGAGAGGAACCTATTTGGCTAGTTGTTTATTATCGAACGATGGTATACCTAATCATGAACGGATAACCAAAATGATCAATACCAACAAGATCAAACATTTGGTACTAGGACAGTGTACAGATCGGTTTGTAGTATATGCTAAGAAAACACAAGATGATGACGAACACTTGTCATTTTCGCTAGTATTACAACGTAAAAAATCACTAGATATTATTGCATGTGATCGAGATTGCTTTGAGAACTGGATCATGGGATTACGTCTAGTACTGAACATGGAACCTAGTTATGCTAGTGTAATGACTATTCCTCAAGAGGTTACATTGGTAAAGAATGAACGAGTACTATGCGAAAAGTATCACATACCTGTACATGTGTACTTGAATGTGAAACGTATTATACTAGATATTGATGGTTATATAACAGAGTGTGACATATTTGACTTGGGATTGTTAAACTTTTATCAATCAGAACAAGTATTCCAATATTTTGCCACTGTACGCTGGATACGGTTTATTGAAGCTACTGATGAGACTTCATCAATGTTTAGTATTACATCAGAAGATGCACTTTTGTCAGATTCACTAGGATCAGAGAATAAATGAGTTTACGATTTGTCAACCTTATGAGTAACGAAGAAGACATCGACTTGTTTGAAGTGTCCCTGGACGTAGACGTACAAACATGTCAAGAAAAGGCTACGGCCTGGTTGGAAGATGTGGTAACTACACTACAGCTTGTGTACACATTAGCTAACAAGATTGATAAAATTAAACGAGATGTGTTAATAGCAAAGATAAGTGGAACATCAGCATCAATAGTTGGAGGTGGTGTTGCAATTGTAGGATTCGTATTGAGTTTTTTCACATTCGGAGTATCATTACCAGTTACAATTGCAGGAGCTGTATTAGCCACTGCTGGTGGTACGACAACAATAGGAGCAGACCTTACACACTTGATTGCCAGTAAAACGATGGCATCAAAAGCGAAAAAGAGAATTGAAAAATGTAATGAACAATCCGAGGAACTGGGCAGGTGCTTAATTAGGTACTTGGAAACTCGCACCGAATTCGATGAATCACCTTTCCTAACGTTTAAATTCTTTGATAATGAATTGACATGGACATTGGATCAGTTCGCAGCACTACTTGGAATACAATACAACCACGAGAAACCAGATGTTGACAGAATCAAGCAAGGTCATGATATTGGAAGAGGATTTACACATGCATCTAGGGCTGGAAGCAGTGCACTTCAGGCTACTGGGAAAGTACTCGCATATGGAGGAAGAACTGTTTTGCACGAAGCATCAGTTGTCAGCAAAGCATTTGTTGGAGTTGGAGCTGCATTTGCTGGTATAACAATCATCATAGATAGCTATTTCCTCGTCAAAGATGCAAAAGCACTACATAAGAAAGAGCTTTGTCAAGTGGCTGTTAGTTTAAGAGAGACAGCTGATTACATCAAAGCTCATGTTACGGATTGGCCTCATGCTGAAGCATAACTTATAATTGTAAATTCTGAAGAACCTTCTATTTCGATTTAAAACATGCAAAAGTCACTCCTGTTTGGTCTTCTGCTCGTCGTACTGGCAGTATACTGCTTTAAAGAAGATGATAAATTACACACGCAAAACAACTCATTGGAACGACTCGCGTTGTACAAGAAAGCGCATGATCAGTGTATATCAAAATGTCCTCAACACTTGGTATATATTATATCTTTTAAATTGTTGACAACAATAGAGCGACTGCCAACAAGCGTGTAATTTATTAAAAACAATAGATCAAACAAAGGGAGAGAAATGGAACCTGTTTCAACAATTTATGAACCTTCAACTAGATAAGAATCCAGCCATGGAGTTTTTAAAAAATATGAAAGAAGCTCCCGTGCAACGAAAACTATAATTTAAACCTATTTTATTCAATACCGATATTCACTCTTGAATTTAGGTTGTACTTCTTGATAACCAAGCAAGATAGTCCAATGTTGACTGTGGTCAATTAGAAAAACGGTCTACTACTATTTAGCGCTAGTTTTGTATGTCTCTTAATGACTCTTCACGAAGTCTGCAGTCAGAGTCGTTTGAATCCCTACTAGCTAACGATACAAGTATGTTATTGTGAACAAACTAACAATATAGGTAATAGCTCGTTCTCTACACCAGGGACACCATCTAAAAATGATACCTCGTTGCCTTCGTCAACAACTTTTTTATACAGTAAAAAGTTGATACAAACCAAATCACCTTCTCCAAGATCATATCGCGAGATTGAATTGAATAGAAGACATCAGTCACCAGAAAAGAAAACACTACATGTAGCATTTTACTGTGGTAGTGGTAGAGCAGGATACAAAGATGGTCGATTTGAAGAAGCAATGTTCCATGGTGTACACTCTTTTTTACCACTCGCAGATGGATCAGTACTTGTATCTGAAACAAATAACAGTTCAATACGGTTAATCAAACCACTCGATAATACTGTATCTACATTGAATAAGAATGTATGTTTACACCCAAAGGGTATGTGTGAGTATGGTGATTCGGTACTCGTATGCGATAGTGGTCATCATAGAATACGATTAGTCTCTCGTGATGGAAAGCGATGTACGTTTTTCGCGGGTAGTGGGAACAGAGGAGGAAAAGACGCAAAAATACAAGAGGCACAATTTGATAATCCTAGTGGAGTAGCAGTAGCATCAGATGGAACAATACTCGTTGCTGATACAAATAATCATCGTATAAGAAGAATTGATTTGAAAGCACAACGAGTCACTACACTAGCAGGAAGTAAAGAAGGATTCCAAGATGGAAAATCAAAAGAAGCATTATTCAAATTCCCAGTTGCGATTCATGTTGATAGTGATGGTAGTTTTCTAGTGGCCGATTCTGGTAATAATTGTATCAGAAGAATTTCGAAAGACATGAGTCATGTGAGTACTATTATTAACAAGGGTGACAATACTCCAGCATCACCACTAAGGCGATCGAAACAAGCATCGTTAGCATCACCAGAGGGACTGTGTGTAGGAGTAGATGGTACTATCTATGTTTGTGATACTGATAACCACTGTGTTCGCAAGATCATCAATGATAAAGTAGTAACATTTGCAGGAACAAGAACAGCAGGTAGTAAGAATGGAAAAGCAAAACTAAGTGAATTCCATTCTCCAAAGGGTATAGTGGCCATGTCAGAACAAGGGAATACTGTGTTCTTGGTTGCTGATTCGGGTAACAATGCTATTCGTATCATATTCCCAGCCTATCCTAAAGAAGGTGAACCAGTATCGCCAGAGTCACCTATCAAGGTAATACAGACACCTAAAACACCAAGTAACAAATCACCACTCAAGAGTGAACTAATGAGTAACATGATATCGATTAGTAGCCGACTAAGAACAGCTAGACATCAAGACTATCAGAACAAATACAAGGGATTCTGGGATGATAAACGATTTGAAAAACCAGCCTACTATGATTTGGTATACCAATATGAAGAGGAAATTACAAATATTTTTGTGTACTATACCAATGCACTACGTAATCATATCGAAGCAGTGGAATTATCAGGAGTACAGTTTCTCAAGTTTGTGAAAGATTCTAAAATGTTGGATGATCGAGTAGTACCTAATGAAGTATTCATCATCTATACAGAGGCAACCAAACACGCGCCTTCGTTCAAAATGAATATCGATGATTTTATCAATGGACTATGCTTGGTTGCATGTTTGAAGTTTGGTGAACCTCATGCCATTAGAACAGTCAATGATTTGATTGCTCATGACGTACAAGTCAGTGAACATTTACGGAAACTACTAGTAGAGTATGTACTACCAAATGCAGGAAAAGTAATACTAGACCCATCACCAGATGAACTATCAGAAAGAGCAGTCATAACACTGTGGAGTAAACACGAACAGTCACTACACAAGATATTTATACACTATGCTACTAGTAAGAGAACACTACGAGAAGCAACGGATTGGACTGCTCATTTGAGAGGACTCAACACGTTGAACATTGAAGAATTTTACAATTTTGCCAAAGATTTTGAAATATTTCCCAACTTTGGAAGTAAGATACAACTGTCTAGAATATTTCAATCGTGTTGTTGTTCAGCGTTGAGTTTATTGGATGTTACTTCGAGTATGAATGCATCAGTATTACGGTCACCAAATCATTCATCAATTACTCAAACAAAGTTTAGTACAAACATATCACAAAATTTACACTCCAACTATACTGCTGGTGGTGATACTGTGAGTCTTGACTTTTATGAGTTTTTAGAATGTTTGGGTAGAATTGCCTTGTTACGGTATGGTGAACCACCACTATCAGAAGTATACACTACAACTGTTAGTAAGATAGAAGCACTATTAGAACATATGCACTTGTCCAAAGGGCGTGCCAAATTCGCTAGTGAAACAGGTGGTAGACTATTCCGTAACATTGAATCACCTATCAAGAAAGAAGTTGCTAAACATGTCAAGAGTCAATTCACTGGTCGTAAGAATCGTGGAGAATCACCTGCACTACACTACTCTACCTATTCTATGGCTAAAAAATCAGTCAAAGATACATCATTCAATGTCAGCAACGTGAGTAATGTCAGTAGTATAGCACTAGATAGAGAAAATGTCATATCATCTGCCAAGGATGTTACATTGTATATCTATGATGATCCAACCAACTCGTGGTCCTTTGTTTGTAGTGGTAATTTACAACTTAGTTCAACTACTAGTACTGAAACAGACAAAACTCAATTCTATTTACACATTGTCTCACAATCTGGTCAAGAACTATCATCCAAGTTATCCATTAGAAATTTACCTCATGTTCAAACACAAGAACTATTTCATGTATGGAGAAAGGGTAATAGTTCATTATTCCCTGATGAGAATGCATATGGTATACAGTTCAAAACAGTACAAGAGTCTAAGAAATTCCAACAAGAGTATGATCATATCACCTTGACAGAAAAGAAGACTGCATATAACAAACCACTATTGTCGCGTATGAATAGTGCACCAGTGAAGAATAGTCCTGCTAGACAAAACTCATTACTAGATTCACCACCATCACGATCTCGATCACCATTAACAACAAGTATGTTAGACCATGGTACACCTGGAAATGCATTCTCAAAATCACCTGCTAGGAAGATTGCATTTAATCGTTCACGATCTCCATCACCAGTATTGAGACCATCGAGTAGTACTAGTTCATTAACATCACCATCATCACCATTAACAAAACTACAACGAACAAAGAAATCAGTCAAAGTTGTTAATTTGGAACAAGATGATGATTCATTCTTATTAGATGAGAGTCATGAATCTACAATAGAACCACAGGTATCACGTATTCTTCCAGCTACTAGTTTTATATTTGACTATGAGCAATTACTAGTGGAAATCGTATCTAGTTGTATTGATAAACATTCACAGAACAAAATAGATCAAGAACTAGTATCATCACCTAGAAATTCTCAAGTATTTGGAGCATCACCCAAAAGAAAAATCAATACGCCTACAAATAGTTACCAAACAGCAGTACAATATTCGTTGACGCGAGCAAGTGAAGAATTGAAAAGAGATATTATCGATCATGTCCGATTCGTCACTGGTTTATCACTTAGTGGAAATCTGGATGCGTTTTTATCACGAAAGTATACTGAACAAGATCAACGAATAGAAGAAGCCAAACTACGAGACGCTGCCGCGAAAAGTATTGTTAGTATGGATCATACTTTGTGCTCAAGAATTCAATCAGTGAAGAGTTTTTACGAGATCATATCAAAATGTTTGGACAATGATACCTATTATGCAGAATGTTATATACGTGATGGACTAGGTGTAAATACGTTCAACTATGCACAATCATTTTGCGTTGTAGAACAAGAAGAGTACTGGTTAGATGTTTACATAGCTGGCGAAAAGTTCAAGTATGCCGCACTAAGTCAAATCACAAAACTAAAGGCATACATCAACGATAAAGAAGTACCAAGACAAACAGTACAGTTAGTGTTTGAAGAAGAACGATTAGTAGCCAAAATAACAATACCTATTACTGTTCCAAGTGACATTGATGCCGAGCGAACAGGACATGCTTCATTTACTCGCGAAATGCCTGACCGTGATATTGCTGAACTAAGTGGACCAGTACGTGGTCAGAGCTTATCTATTCGTTTGAGTTTTGTAGTAAAAGAAGATACACAAGGCAAACTGAAACGAAAACTATATCATATTCTATTAGATGTACCCTTGTCAGTATTTACGGTGCAATCATCAATGGATAGAGTATATGCTCCCATCAAGGAGAAATTGAGTTTGGAATCGGCTTCTTTACCAACACATTTGCGTTCATTGTTCTTATTTTCCAAGAGAAAGATTGATCGCTACACATCTACAACATTCAATAAAGATTAATAAAACTCTTAATTTATCTGTACACGTTTAAACGCTGTTTTGTGTGTATGGGTAGCCCCACAAGCCTGAGAAACTGTCCTTAGCGTATGTAGCTCCGTGCTTTTTGGCAACGAAACCAATAGTCTTCTTGATGGCCATAACGTACTCACGTCTGTTATCCCAGTTCTTCTTCAACCAGCTGTAGGTGGCGTTTGCAAGTCTGACCAACTTTCCTGCCTTCTCTTCATCGGATCCATCACCCTTGATGATACGCTTAATGTTTGCAGTTACATCTTGGATAGATTGAACACTGTATCCTTGTTTACCCTTCTTGAAGCACTTGGCTCTGCATTCGGCATCACCTTTCTCGCACTTTTCAAAGCATCTTCTGAA
>JAESGV010001123.1_pt1 | contig 11416 bp, 11 predicted proteins | sample 9269781 | NCBI WGS metagenome assembly JAESGV01 (sample SAMN15741586, study PRJNA653496) | algae metagenome | isolation source: Tildeniella torsiva UHER 1998/13D and co-occurring heterotrophs from... | place: Slovakia: Slovak Paradise National Park, Hrabusice, Kosice Region | collected 2000-01-01 | reverse complement strand
GTCACCTTCTTGTAACAATTTTTCTTTTTCCAAATTTTCTGGATACTTTTTGAAATCTTTAATTGCTTTGGCGCGTACGGCTACTGACTTGCCTTTGTGAATGGAAAATGCGTGTATTCCATGTTCTTGTAATCTTTCGGCCAATCGATCTGCCTTTTGTCTCGTTCTTGCGAACACTAACACTTGTTTCCCTTTCCAACCTTTTCTCTTGATCAAATACTTTAACAAGTTGTACTTTTTTAATAAACTAGAAACGTGATACTGTACATGTTTAATATTTCCTGCAACTTGCATATCAGCATTTAAATTGACCAATTTGTGTACAGGCGCGAAACGTAACATTAAATCTTCTACACCACGTGTGAGTGTGGCGCTAAACATCATCACTTGAACATTTTTAAAATTGCCTGTTTGCCGAGTCATGAGTACTGCCAATTTTTCCAAATCCAAATCGTCATCGAAAAGTGGATCTTTTGTTTCTTTTTTCTTTACCGGTCTTGGTAGGTATGTGAAAATTTCTCGTAAATCGGCAACGAAACCCATATTTAACATTTTATCGCATTCATCAACGACGAAAAATTCTATTTGTGATAAATCCAATAAGAACCCACTCGTGTTTGTTTTTTCGTCGTCTTCAAACTCGCCCGTATTTGTTTTTAATAATTCGAGTAATCTTCCTGGTGTCGCGACAAGTATATCCAATCCATTTTTTAATAACTGTAACTGGTATGATTTGCCGACACCACCGATAATGACACCGGTTCGAATAGCTTCCGTAGAGTATGATGTTAAATGTTGTGCGACTTGCTCTCCCAACTCTTTTGTCGGTGCGATAATTAACGCTAGTGGTTCACGACGATTGATTCCATTTTTTAGTTCATAGTTTCGTTTTGGAATAATTCGTTGTAGAATGGGGAAACCGTAGGCTGCTGTTTTACCGGTACCTGTTTCGGCACTTGCAATGATCTAACAGGTTAATTGTTGTCAAAAAACATACATTGTGTTTCTTTAACGCTAGTGGGATGACATTCTTTTGGATGATAGTAGGTTCTTTGAATCCAAGTTTAAGTACGACATTTTTGGCCAAACTTGTGGTAATTTTGAGTTTTTGAAACTCGTTGATGGATTGTTTTGCATCATCTGATATGCTTTCTTCTTCCTCTTCTGCTTTTATTTCGCCAGATAGTTCAGCTTCTAGAAAATCGTGTATCGAATCGTCATCTTCTTCCGTACGACTTGTGTTAAATTTTGGTTTTTTAGGAGATGCGAGTTTTCGAACTGGCTTCTTTGATTTTATGAGTTTAACGTAAGTGTGAGATGTTGGCGCACATAGTACTCGTGTGGATACTAATTTTGACGTGTGTAATACAGACGACCTAAAAAGTTTGTGCATGTTTGAGGGTTTACAAAACTTCCGATACACAAAGTGCTTTGCATACTCCTCTAGTTCTGCATTATCTAAAACGCAGAGAGGTTATTACGAGTTTGCAGAATGTACTAACTCACACTCGTCACGATTGACGTCTCTGTAGTTCAGTTGGTAGAACACCCAGTCTGTCGGGGATTGGGAGGCTTGGGTTCGATTCCCTGGGGAGGCATAACACGAACTTTTGGAGGTAACTAACGGAATTACAAGAACGAAGTTCCGGTTTACAAACTGAACAAGATGAGAATGCAAACAATGGGAACAAAAAAGTTTATGTAATGAGTTCCTAGTTAGGTTATTAGCTCATAGTATTTAACTGTACATCGAAGAATTTAATTAAATTGAATCAGTTGCATATTATGTTTTGTGACTTTCCATCTCCACAAAATTGTCGTTTTAGTTACGCGGTACTTTCCAACTGTATTCTGCAAGTTGAACCTTCTTTGTTTGTAATTTTGTGCTCAACTGATGGAGCAACAAGACACAACAGTGTCATTTACACTTTCGCATGCAGTACCGTCTATCCTAACGTTTATATTTGCGTGTGGTATCACAGTAGCCAGTATCGTCATCTACATCGTCAAAAGCCGCAAACATAATCAAATCCGTACGACAAAACAAACTAATTAACATATACAGGCGGTTACACAAGTTCATCTTTTAATGACGAAGCAGTACAAAATTTATTCGACGAACACGATAAAAAATACGACACAAAACCCGTTTCACCAGACGTACAAGTCGATGGCGAACGATTAACGTCGATCAACCTTTCAGAAGATGAGGAAAAAATAGAACCAACACCACATCGAAAGATATCCAACTCTGAGCAGCTTCAACCTGTTGACAATGATGAACTCGTTCTCGCAAACAGGATCATATCGAAAAAACTATCGCAGTATTTACTTGCTCATCTCCTACACAACGAAAAAGTATATTGGTGTGACGCACCATTGTACAGCACCAAACACAAAAAGACACTATACAATATATTCACTTTTGGATGCATATCAATCAGTTTATCGTTACTTTTTGGTGCAATATCATCTGCAATACTAGATGACGTAGAGAAAGGACTGTATGTCGTTGAAATAGATTCTAACATGTAGTGTAACTTCGTTTTTCGGTGCGATCGCAACGGGAATACCATTGGCCTTTTGCGTGTACTTCACAGTATCCTTAATGGATTTAAATGTACTATACGTCCTAACAAGCGAACGAATAATTTTTTGGTAAGCCATCTCGAACAATTTAACGTTTTAGTAAAAGAAAAGGTATCTTACGGAACAAACTAGTGTTTAAAGAATACAGTTATTCCAAAGTCGATGGCATAATAGAAAAACATAATTCCAACAAAGAATATAATGATGTCTATTTTGCACACGCAAAAACAAACTCAACTAGTGCAGCAAGCGAAGAATGGAAAACAGACACCAGTAGAAAATCTGTTGGTTTCCGATCGATTCCACGTGCTGAACAAGTAGAAGATATCATCGCAGTGAAAGTAGATATGAGTAGAACATCAAGTGTATAAAAATTATTTCTTTCTTCGTGCTTGACGTGCCAAGTAACGATTAATCAAATCTTCTAGTTGTTTTTCTTTTTCTAATGTTAAATTGTACGTTTGTGCGAATCGTCTTGCAATTTGATTGGGAAGTTCTCCACTGCGTACTTCTAACATTTTCTTGTTATTTTTTGTGATTTCTACCTCCATGCTGAAAAGAACATGACCTCGATTTGCTTCTTCGTCATTGCTATTTGAGTTGTGATTATCTAATCGAGTAAGTTGCGAGTAATTGGTTGATGGTGCAATCTGTGGTGATGTAGTAGTTGTAGTGACTGTAGTAATAACTGTTGCATTCTGAGAATGCTGTAGCTGTTTGTGCCGTTCAAAATCGAAAATTTGTTGATCAGATTGTTTCATAGCTGCAGTGGAATGTATAACCAAGCTACTATCGACTACGCTCTCATCATCATAATCAATTCTCTTTGCTGAAACCTTTCGTAGTTGCAATCGAATTTCTTCAGCTATTTGGTCTACCATTTCTTTCTTTAGTTGAAACGTTGTAGCAAAATTCTTCGCGAGTACATCTGGATCATCCCCATGTCTCACGACAACAAGACCATGTTTTCCTCTTGGAAGATTAATTTTTAGCTTGAGTAATGGTGCACGAGCTTTTGCATCTGGTCTCGGACTTTCTTCTTCCATTTGTTTTGACATGTACTTGTTTAACGACGTCCGAATAACATACGCTACATCATTAAGTTTAGATGGTGGCAGATGATTCTTTTTCACAAATTGTTCTGCTAACTGGAATACGTTGTCTCCATGACAAACTCCTATTTGACCAATTCTTCCATCACCAATATCAATATCTATGAAAATATTTGGTTCCTTCTTGGTATTAGATGTACTTCCGATTGTAGAATCCAACGAGCTGGTACTAGGTAAGGAACGATGTTGTTCTTTTCGTGTACTCTTTGGCGAATTCGCTCGCAATTCTGTTTCTACAACAGGTACCATAGATCCATCTACAAAATTAGTTTCGGAATACCTCATACCTTTTGTTCTCTGGAAACTGGTAAGGAATGAAGAATTCTCTCTCGAATTTCTCTTGGTGTCAAATGCGCGCTACAAGTTAGCCCATAGATTTCGCACTTACTCTTGGTCTATCACTTAGTTCACTTTGGGTATCGTTCGATTGTCTACTAATTTCTACTGGAGCATAGGAAAAGCTATTCATGCTCTTAGGTGTTGGTAATGGTGACCGCAAACTATCGTCAGAACTCAGAAACTCTCCAACATCGTGATTGATAGATGGTGATGACGAAATCGACTTTCTGTTAAAGTCCAATCTTCGAGTTGTTTGGGAGGTGTCGCTTCTTGGACTTTGGTTCCTACTGTTTGACTCGATTTGTTTGATGTTTAGAAGTGTCAGGTAGTGTGATATTCTAATGACCAGTATTCTGTACATTAAATCGATGTTCGTTCGCAACTTGCTGGATACTTCCATAAAGTAGATTTTGTTTCGTAATGCGAATTCTTCGACCTATGATACTACTTTAATCAGATTAAACTCTACTTACTGCTTTAATAGGTGTCGCTCGCTGGCCAACTACATCAGTTTTAGTTCCAACGAACATAATGTTGGAGTTGTCTATGAGCTTTCGAGCTTCAGCGTACCAACTTGAAGTAGCTGATTCGAAAGAAGTTCTATTGTTGGTATCATAAACAACGAAAACAAAATCGACTCCCTGCAGCAATCGTCTTCGTTGGCTAGAATGTAATTACTATTTTTCTAAATTTAATACTCTTCTGGTGTTTTCGTAAAGTTGTTTCCACCGATATCCCAATATTCTATCATACAGTTTTGATTAATTACTCGTGATAATGTTAATGGCTCATTAGTTTCTGCATAATGCACGCCAACTTTTTCAACTGGTATGTTACACCACGTATACAATAGTGTAGTTTTTCCTGCATTAGGATCTCCAAGGAATACAACTTTTATAATCGGAGTACCGCTCTCTGTGGATATCATAATTGACCCTTCCACCAAATACAAAATTTACTACAGCAGTTGTGTTGAATGCTCAAGGTTCAGCGAGTGAGTGACAGTGTCTCGTTATTATCTTTGACTTCAAAACCGCAACTTATTTCAGTGCGCGAGAGTGTAGCGAGAACACCAAAAAAGCTATCAGCAAGTCCATCTAAGAAGAATGTCAGAACTGATGCATCTGTACTGAAAGAAGTACAAAATACGCCGAAACGTAGTAAAAGCGCTGTTCGAGTCGACATTAAACGAACAACACCATCGCCAAAACGTAATGTATCCCCATCGCGAAACAATACAACTACCATACGTGTTGAGGGACAAGCTAAACTTCCAAGTCAAACTATACGACCTAAGAAACAATATGAGAAACAAAAAGAAGAACAGGAAAGGTTACGTGAGGAAATCTTTGCCGTAAACCGATTGATGAAAATGCTCGACGATAAAAAATGGAAAATGGCAGAGATGGCAAATACCAACTTGGAACGCATGACTCTTACAGTGTAAAATATTAAATGGTGTTAATTACCTGTTGATGCTTAGTCTTCTAGTGTTACAATATCTTGTAGCTAAAATGGGACAGAAGAAGAGCAAAGAGACAGCTAAATCTCCACAATCGTTTCAATATAGCTGGGAAGTAAACAGGAATCCTCCACGATTAAAAACGCGACAAGAATTGAACATTGACGATTTTGTCGTAAAAGGGAGAAGAGGAGAAATTATTGTTCGAGAACCAGGGAGTGTTGGAGGACAGCAATTTGTGATTGAAGACTGTGAAAACTGTGATTTTTTCATATTTGATTTCTCGGCTGAGTTCTCAGCAGATGATTGCAAAAATTGTCGATTCTTTGTTGGTCCGGTAGAAGGTAGTTTCTTTATAAGAACTAGCAAGGATTGCAAAGCAGTAGTAGCATGTAAGCAGTTTAGAACTAGAGATTGTTCAAACATTGATGTACTACTGTACGCTCAAGGAAGACCAATTATCGAGGCAACGCAGAGTATACGAATAGGTTGCTTTAGTACGTTTTATGTCGGTCTGCAGGGTATGCACAATTCTATTTACTCACAATGCAGAACAATTCAAGAATGCAAAACTCAGTGTCTTCAACAATAGATGGAATATTGTACATGATTTTACGCCACAAAGCGGAGGTGGTCAAAACTACTCTTTCTTACCGAATACCACTCGTGAATCAGACTTTTTAAAACCCTTCCATACAGCAGCTCCCAATTGGATTACTGAGCAGGAAGAGAAGATGAATCAGTCACAATTTGTCGTACCTGTTACCGTTGGTCCATCTGATACCTCAATGAAACCAAACGTCGCTATCATATTTTTGCCAGGACATAGCGAAGATGCACATCAATTCTTACAATCGTTGTACACGAAATACGCTGACAAGTTATCCATTCACGACAGCAAAGAGTGGAAGTTGAACAAACAAGAACTTGACACAGCGTTAGCAAAAAGCGCAAAGAGTGATGAACTAAGTCTTCTCAAGAAAGATGGCGTGAAAGGTCCTATCATAGCACTGGCAATTGTCGATAAATCCGAACAAATTGGAGCTGCAGTAAAGCAGTGCGCAGAGGGAAGCACTTCAGCAAAATCGTTCTACTTAGCAAAGAGCGAAGCTGAATCAGAATGTATTAACAATTTCTTGTTCAATGTACACAAAACTGAAACATAAATTTTTTATTCAAATGAGCAACTTTCTAGCTCTGGATAATTTAATGTTGTGAAAAAATTAAAGTAATCTTCTTGGGCACCCATAACACGAATAGTTTTCAAATTCGGGAAGCAAGCACGGAATGCTTGTAACACTTCTCCATCTGAAACATCAAGTACACCAAACCAATTTGTCACAGAAGGGAAACAATATTTTCTCAACTCTTCAAGCGTGAACAACTTACTAGGACAATGCAAAACTTGTAAATTTTCACTATGCTTTGCAATCGCGTTCACTAGTACTGCTCTATCACTATCGTTAATGTCATAGTCCAAGTACAATTCTTCCAATTCACAATGTGACAAAATATATGTTATTGCGTGCTGCATAGTTGCGGTTCCACTTTTGAGACGTAAAGTGACATTTTTCTTTAGTTGGAATCGTTTTCTTGGTGGTTCGGCTGCTGTACATTCTCTAGGTCTCTTAGCGGTGTTTACATTTGCGGGTCGGAGCGGTGTAGAGTTTGCGTGAGTGGCACGCGCAACAGGTAGTTGCTGCTCTTCATTTTGTCTGACGCGCTCGCGTAGTTGCTTTAGCAGAGCCACAAGATGCGGATTGTTTCTTAATAATTCTCGTTTCTGGTCGTTGTTACTTGCTTTGTATTGCTCCAATAATTGTTGTACAGCTGCATTATGGGTTATTTGTCCCGTAGGTCTAGTTATCGGATATATTCGCAGCAATGAATTCAAGTATTGAATGTATGCTTCTTTGTGTTGTGGTAGTTGTGGTGATTCTTTCGCACGTTGCCCCAATTGTTTTAGTATTTCTTTTTCTTCACGAGTTAACACGCGAGCCAAGTGTGTCTGTAACATTATCCTTTGTTGTTGCTGTTGGGTAGTGAGAACAACGGGATGTGATGTTTGCATGTTTCCCTGCTGCAATTGTTGTGAAAATGTTCCTAGTAGTGTCGTCATAACGTTTTTTGAAGTGATCAAAAAGAAGGCTCGGTTTGCCTAGCCAAGTTGCAAGGAAGGTGCTGTCAACCTCACGCAGGCATATGATAGTTCCGATAATGCTAAACTACCCGACTAGCTAAGCGGTGGCGTCTTAATGTTATCCATAGCTCAAAGTACGATGTGGCGAGAACAAGCATTTTACGGAGCTATACCTTTTATTACCTAGGAACTTTTATGTGCATTGTGTCTTTTCAGCGTAGGTCATGTCCGAGAAGCTCACAGGTGAACCATCATAGCTAAAAGTACTAAAAACAAGAAGCACTTTGCGCTTGCGCCGTTCGCCATGGCTATAACCTGCTTGTACGTAATTTTAACGCTTTCTGTCGAACTAGCAGTCATCATAGTTACTCTCCTTCCAGTGGAGTACTGAATGTCCACCACTGCAACAATACCAAGTGAGTGATCCCCAACACCAAACGAATATAAAGCACTAGGTACAAACTCAAATCTTATCTCTAGACTATTGTCTTTCGATACTTGGAAATAAGCATTTGGTACTATATTTGTATTCGTACCTCCGCTTCTCAACGTGACATCGCTACTGTTTATCCACGTTACATAAACATCACGAAGCGTTATAGAAACAATTGGTATTGTGGAAGAAGTCACAACACCTAACAAGTATGCTTTTTCTTGACCTGTAAAGGTACTAGAAAGTGTAGAATAGGAAGCATCTCGGTAACTAGTAAAAAGAGTTGCCAACGCGTTATCGATGGAAGCAATTGTACAAACATTCTCAGTAGTGATACTACCAGAAACTGTGATCACATTTTGATCACCAATACTTGCAGTAAATGTGTACATTCCAGTAAAATAGCAACCACTTGTTAACCCAAACTTGATAGTAAACAATTTGGTGAACAAAAGAGTGTTAGAATCATAACTAGTTGTGTTGGTCATATAATCCATGTACACCGTGCTATTTGTGGTGTTTGTGATACTATCTAACTTGAAATCGGTGATTATAGCAGGGTAACGAGTGGTAGTTTTGTAGATAATGGTGTAACGTGATGTTGTTTGATCATATTGTTGTAGTATGATACCACTTTGTAGCATTGGATCAAATGTTGGTTCGGCAGTAGTTGATAAAGCAGTAGAAGTCGGTGATGCTGTAGGAGTAGGAGCAAATGTCAATGGAATGTATCCATACACAAATATGGAAAGAATTCCCGAACTCGTGAGCAAACCATCACTAACAGTGTAGGTGATTACTGCTGTATAGTTGGCACTAGTAGTTGGAGCATAGCTGTACGTCACACCGTTATCAGTATAGGTTGCAGTACCTGGAAAGGTACCCGATACAGCACTAACTCTTAGAAATGGTGCATCAGCAACATCGACGTCTGAAGGTCGTAGCCCAGTATTACTGTTCGTTATGATTGATGTGGAAAATCCATTTGGATACAGTGTCGCGTTAATGGATGCTGATATAGTTCGAACTGTTGGGGCGTTGTTATATACTGCCACGGTAACAGTATTTGTTGAAGTTGATGTACCATCTGTTATTGTGTAGTTGAAAGTGAACATGCCCATGAAAGGCTGTATAATAGATCCTTTCACAAAAACATTATTCCCACTTTTTGCAACAGTAGCGAGTGAGTTGCTGGGTGTGCTTACAGAAACGAGTGAAAGTGTATCAGCGTCTGCATCGGTGGAACCTTGCATGACATTAATTACGTATCCGTTTTGGAAAGTCCGCCAGTGAACTGTCGACGAAAGAGCAACTGTGCTCGGTGGTGTGTTTGCATTAACCAATACGTTTGTTCCTAGGGTACATAACAGTAGAAGATGAACTATGCATCTGTCCACTGTCATATTTTTACAAGCTTTTTTTCGTTTATATGTTGCTCTAATATTACACGCTAACCTACAGAGTACAATGCTAGTCTTCAAAGGTGTTAGTCTTCCTTGTGCATCTGTTAAACTAGCTTCTATTTGCACGTTGACTGTTTCAAAAATCCACGTCAGTCCGCTCCGACCAGACAACAACAAACAATGAAGTTTGGGAGGTTTTTAACAAGGAACCAACGCGAAGATAGGCCATACGTCTCCTACAATGAGATCAAGGAGTGCATAAAAAGTGGTATTCACAGAGATGTGTTTGTCACAAAACTCGCAGAAGAAATATCACGAGTGAATGACTTTTACACATCGCACGTTGAATGTTTGGGAAAACGTGTTTCCACTTTGGAATCAGCACAAGGTATGTAGAGCAAAAAATATCACTAACTTTGACAGACGCGAAAGAGTTGCATTTTTTAGTCTCCAGTTTGCGTGTTTACATGTCGTTGAACCAACGTGCAGTCACAAAAATAGTGAAGAAATTTAACAAAGTGTCACAAGACAGAGTGGAAGATAAATCGCATGACTTACGCGACACTGCCATGCTAGATACTCTCACAACTCTCATCCACAACTACAAAGTATGTTTTTATTCACAAAAATTAACTATTAGTCCAACCAAGCCACCCAAACGACACCTGCTCGATCACGTCCCTACTTTTTACTATTACCACTTTTATTCGTATTTATTTCACCATCCATTGCTCTCACTGTCATACTCGCAATGACCAGTGCATACTTTATCGTAAAATCGATCAAACGAAACCCATACGTTATTTCGAGAAAGATGATTCTTTTGACTATTCCAACAAATATCATCTCTAGAATCTGGGGAAAAGTTCATCATATCACGTTGCCATTATGGATGCGCAAACCACTATTTTTACTTTGGTCAGTCGCTTTCCATTGCAATTTGAACGAGATGCGTTATCCATTGGAATCGTACACGTGTCTAGGAGAGTTTTTTGGTCGTCCATTACTAGACGATTGTCGACCAGTTGACCCAAACTCCAATTTGGTTTCACCAGTTGATGGAAAAGTAGTCAGTTGCGGACAAGTTACAAGCAAAGAAGGTTTACAAACTTTGGAACAAATCAAAGGTCTTGACTACTCGCTATCTGCGTTTTTGGGTGACAGTGATCACATTTCTACTAAAAAGTTGTACCATATGACAATTTATTTGTCTCCAGGTGATTATCATAGAATTCACTCACCTGCTGATTGGAATATCACTCGTCGTAAACATTTCCCAGGTGCACTACTTCCAGTAAACCCAATTGCAGTTAAATTTTTGAGAGGACTCTTTGCCATGAACGAAAGAGTTGTACTAGAAGGACAATGGACGCAAGAAAAATATTTTGCGCTTGTTGCAGTAGGAGCGTTGAACGTTGGTTCAGTTGCACTCAATTTCGATACCGAAGTGCAAACGAATTACCATCATTCCATGGCCAAATCATCAGTTGACTACTTTTTGAAATCGAATTGCACAATTGATGTTGCAAGACCTGAGTTGGATAAGACAATGAGCAACCCATACGGTGCAAACACAACCTACGATAGAACCTATCCCAACTCAATAAACATGGAACGTGGAGAAGAGCTAGGAAGATTTAAATTAGGTATGTCACACTGTGCTACTTACTAACTGAGCTAGGTTCAACTGTTGTATTAGTTTTTGAAAGTGATCACTGTGAGTTTGCAGTTAAACCTGGTCAAAAGGTGAAGATGGGACAAAAGATAATACAATAAACTAACAAATGAAAACGCTCCACCTTAATCTGATTGAAATAGAACGACCATTGCGGCGCCAATCACGTATCGTGATCTGGATTTTGACGTCGGCCTAACATGGAATTCGCGGTTCTAATCTAGCTAAAAGCTGTTGTTATCTTACAAATTTTTTAACGGTCT
>JAESGV010001122.1_pt1 | contig 11425 bp, 9 predicted proteins | sample 9269781 | NCBI WGS metagenome assembly JAESGV01 (sample SAMN15741586, study PRJNA653496) | algae metagenome | isolation source: Tildeniella torsiva UHER 1998/13D and co-occurring heterotrophs from... | place: Slovakia: Slovak Paradise National Park, Hrabusice, Kosice Region | collected 2000-01-01 | reverse complement strand
TACAGTGTCGTTTTTCTAACAGTTTAGGACTTGTCATTAAGAGGTGTAGTAGTTGATCAGCGTATGAAAACAACATTCGAAAATGCATCTAAAGTTATACGCGCAATTGCACAGTTCCACGCAAAATATTGGCATGAAGCTAACGAGAATTTTCAAAGTACCCTACAAGGCACAAACGATCCGTACATGATCCAACGCGGTTTCGAATGGCTTCCATCATCTTTCTCGTTCCTGTATCTCACTCGCATGATGGGTACTACGCAAGAAGAATTTGCTCATTACACACAAAATAATGTTCAAAACCTTATTACCAATTTTGATAAAGGTTTTACGGCGTTAACTGCAGTTGTGGATGTTTTAGCAAAGAACAACGATAGTAAATATGAAAAGATGGTACAACAATTTGCAAAAATTGCACAGGATAAAGAAAATATCATGAAACAGTACGAGAAATCGTTAAAGAACGTTTGTGAAGTTTTTCCAAGAACGATTGTGCATGGAGATTTCAGAAGTGAGAACATGGCAGTTATGAATGATGAACAAGATTGTGAGATTAAGGTAGTCGATTGGCAATGTACCTCGGTAGGGTGTGGATTATGGGATGTCAGTACATACATTGTGCAATGTTTAGACCCAGAATTAAGACACGAGTGGGAAACACAATTACTAGCATTGTACCATGATTCGTTAAACAAATCGTTAGGAGAAGGACGAAATGTATCGCTGGAGGATATTAAGATGTATTATAACTCGTGTAAGTGGTTTGAGCTCAATTTTGTTGCCAGTACGATCGGCCCTGCATGGAAAAACCACGTAGATCAGGGTAAAGACTTGACCTCTGCAGGAAGATTGTTTGAAGTTGGAGTAACCATCATTTCAAGAGTTTCTTCTGCAATATGTGAGATGTATGAGGCGTAAAACGTTGTTCATTTCCTGTTATTTCACTATACCTGCATTTGTTGCACAGCATTGTAAAAACTGACAATCGACAACAAGTATGCCAAGAGGCAAGAAGCAGGCAGTTCTGTCTGCTCCTGTTATCGTGATAGTTGGTCGTCCAAACGTACCTGCGACTCTCACACCAAAGCAGAGTGAACAAATTTTGCATGAGTTGAATAAGAACGAATACACCACTTACACATCTATGAAAAACGTAAATGTGGTCTACATAGATGAGAAGACATTTTTCGAAGACAGAGTCAGCCCTGCATGCGATACATTAGATGTAGATGTGAAACAACCAAAGCAGAAAGGCGGGAATGAGAAAAAAGATGAAAAGAAAAAAACAATCATACATTGGACTGATAACGAAGAGCGCACTCTACTCGAAAAATACAAACAACATGGCGAAGACTGGACAAAAATTGCAGAATTTTTACCAGGCAGAAGTGCACTCACAATAAGCAGAAGAATTAAAACCGTGTTAAAAAAATACGAAGATACAACACCTGCGCCAGTGCAAGCTCAAAATGATGAAGAATCACAAAATGATAAACCTGATGATAAAGGCAAGCAAAAAATCATCGAACAAGAAGACGAGATCATCGAAGCGAAAGGTCCACCGAAAAGACAAATCGCACCCCAAAAGAAGCGAAAAGTGACACTTCGTATGTGTACCAAATGCAAGGTCGAAGAAGCATCATTTGGATCGGACAAGAATCTCATACAATGCACGACATGTCGCATATGCTATCACACAAGTTGTCATGATCCGAATCTCGACCATGTTCAACAACAGTATCGATTCAATGTATGGAATTGTCAAGATTGCAAACCATGCTCTACGTGCAACCAAAACGATGAAGAGATGCAACTCATATGCGACGCTTGTGATCGTTCGTACCACGTTCACTGTCTCGGATTAGAACAAGCTCCAGAGGAAACACCATGGTATTGTCCATATTGCGATGGTACTCATGATGAACCACCTCAAGAAGCATATACCATTGAAAACAATACATTCTTTGAAGATGATAGTTTTGTAGACGAGATCGAGTACCTAGAAGAGACTAGTGTATTCATAGAGACAGATCAAAGACCAAGTGAGTTACTTGATGGTAACTTGTTCTTTGATGAAGATAGTTTCCTCTCTTTTGAAGTTAGTGGTGAGATCGACTTGGACGATGAGTTTGTACAACATTTGCAAGCAAAATGGAACGCTAAGCAAGAGTTGCTCCAAAATGAAGATTTTGTACAAGAGTATGTCGAAAAGGAAGGATTGTACACTCCACTAGAGTTGAAGAAACAAGAAGAAGCGATACAAGCGTACTTGAGTAAGTGTACTACTGAAGAAGAACGTACGAAAGAAAGAACTACAAGAGAACTATTTTTGCGTGGTGCAACTAGAGATTTACGTACCAAGGTTGTACGAGTGAAAACTTTCCACATGAACGTAACAAACCAAGAAATTAGACAAGCGTTACTTGTCGTCAACGATGAAGAGGAAGTGATCAGAAAACTCATGGCTAAGAACAGTCACTTATTCTTACACTCAATGCGAAAGAAACTCGCAGAGAGTCAAGAAGACACACCAAAACCACCACCGATTGAAGAAGAAAGTGAAGAAGAAGATTTTGATGATTCTGGCGATGAAGAGTTTTCTGTTCAACTAGTAGTCAATAAGAAGAAACCAACTGTACGCGCAAAAACAAAAGAAGTTGCTGTTTCTCCACCAAGAGTAGCTCGTGTAAAGAAAGAAAAGAAACGAAAACACAAAGTGGAACGATTACGTTTGACTGATATCGAAGAACAAGGTCCTATTGATAGTTCTGTAGATATGACAGGATGGTCAGAAGCAAGAAGGTACGCTTATGAAAAACGAGAATCGAAACCAAATTCGTATTATTATCGATTCAATGCACCTGGTGAAAAAACAAAGAAAGGACCATTCACAGAGGAAGAAAAAGAACTATTTTTAGAACGATTGAAAGAGTTTGATCTTACTGGTGGAAGACCACAATGGGGTATATTCTCAATGACAATTCCAGGACGTGTTGGATACACTTGTAGTAATTTTTACAGAAAGTTGATCGAAGATGGAGAACTTGAAGATGATACGTACGAAAAAGATGAGAATGGAAGATTGTTAGGAAAGAAGACTCGTGTTGAGAATAAAAAGAAACGAGCTAATGGACAAGAGGTCGTACATAAATCGAATCCTAAAAAGAAGAGAAAAACACAAGCTAAAGAGGAAGAATCTGATGATGGAGACGAAACAGGAGAAGATGAAGCAAATGGAGAGGATGATGACTCACAATCAATTCGACAAGCGTTACGCGGTTCTCGTAATCCACTCGCTGGATTTCAAGATTCTATAACTGGTGAGGAAATTTCAAATCCTTATATTTCAAAACTTGGGCATGTATTGTCCTATTCAACATGGCTAAAAACGCTAGCAACAGGGAAATGTCCATTTACCAAACAACCTTTAACTATCAATGATTTAAAAAGATTAACTATGGAGAACATTAACGATTACTGGGACATTATAAAAAATAAGCTGGAGAAAGTAAAATAAATACCGTAGCTCCAGCTCGTTTATATTACCCGTTTGTGGCTCGTTTAAACGATCCGTGCGAAGCCATGAGAAGCAAGTTCATCGCATCTTCGAACTTTAATCGCCCATACAAAGTCTCCTCGCTCCATGCATCCAGCAACCATTGACCTACTGAGCAAAAGCGAAGTACATAAATGGAGTCCTACTTTTTGTAAAGTTTATCTCAGTCCAAATTGGAGCTTCACTATGATAAAAATAAACCACAAAAAATCATCAACATGCACCGACAAGCCTCGTTGCTGCTATTGTGTGTCCTGTTAGGTTCATGCTATGGCGCTACACGAGTTCTATTCGCAAATATGACCGGTTCGCAAGTTTCTGGTTCAGCATCAACGGCAACCGGAACAGCGCTATTTTTTTATGATGATGTGGATAAAGTTTTATCATACAATGTAATACACAACGTACAAAATGTAGTTGGCGCCCATTTTCATGGACCAGCTGCACCAGGAGTAGAAGCAAACATCATGTTTGCCTTGAAGAATGATAATGCGCTTCGAGGAAAGCTATCAGAAATATCCGACTCCCAAATTACCTCATTGTTGGCTGGAACATGGTATATATTGATTCATTCGGCTACATATCCAGCTGGTGAGATTAGAGGACAAATTCTCTTGAATACAGCTATCACATATTCTTCCATGATGGACGCCAGTGGGTAAGTATTGTTTTCATTTGACATACTAACAACATAGCGAACCATATCAAACTGACGATGTTAATGCTTTTGGAATAGCAGTTTTCACGCCTGTTACAACTGGCTCAACCAACGATTTTTGGGTAACAGCACAACAAGGTGTAACTGATGCTACAAAGTTTGGAATATTTGGTCCAGCACCAAACTGTGCACAAGGAGACAACCTCATATCATGGGCTACAACTACCAACCAACAAGTCACACGTTTGACATTATCTACTGACCAAGCAACAAATCTTGGAAAAGGATTACTGTACGGCTCTGCTATCAACGCGAAATTCACAAATGGTGTTATTCGCGGTCAAATATTAACAATTGCCAACGCACAAACATTACCAGATTGCGTTTGGCCAACGACTGGTGCTCCTGGAGCAGCCGCAGGTGGAAACGTGGTTGTTGTTGACAGTGCAACAACGAAAATCATTATAGGAGTTTCTGTTCCCGTTGGTGTTGCTATTCTCGGTGTTATATTCGTTATCATTTTGGCTACCATTTTGTACCTCGCATATCGCAGAAGAAAGCGTGCCAAAGAACAAGTATGTTTTGCTTTTTTGATTATTAACACAACAGACACTCATTGGTGATAACCGATTCAACAAGTCAGGCAAGGGCATAGCATCAAAAGTCATCGACTATCAAGAGATTCAACGACAATTAGCTCAACAAGCACAAAATATTTTCGAACTATTCAAACAAAACAAATTCGGAGAAGCTGTTGTCGTCGCAAGTCAAATGTTGGATACCGCAAAAGAGCATCAATCATTCATTCCCAATCCTAGTGTCATCTTCTTCAGTTTAGTACGCGTGTTGAAGAAACCAGAGTTCAGACATTGCGATGCGGATGATATGCACAAGATTATCGCTCTTCTTCATGCTTTTGCTGGTTTAACACTCATCGAAAAGATTGGAAAAGATCAACGATTATCTGAGAAAGAAAAGACAGATTTGTTGGAAGATATTCAAACACTACAACAAATGACCGAGGGTGGATTGAACATTGAACTACGATTCCAATTGGACTGTATCAAACAGTGTGTAGTGTTAATGCAAGACACTGGAAGAAGTGTAATCATTTTATCACGAGCCATGGGATTCATTCAACAACCAATGGCCATGATTCCAACCATCATTCAAGAAGTCGACAACTTCCCAACTAGTTACTACTTCCGTATGCTAGTCACTAGACAAGTGTTAGCAAAAGCAAAGAAAGACGATCAAGTATGCCACGAGTTGTTATCACTTGGATTCCAAAAGAAGAAGACCACTGACTGGCACGTATTCTACGATCAAGCAATCATGTTGGGTGAGCTAGCAAGAGAAGGTTCCTCTCTAGATATCTGCTGCATGGCTGTAACTGGTAACCGTGCCGATATCGAGCATCACCAAGTTGAAATTCAAATCATAGAAGATGTAAACATTCATCGTACACCAAGTATGAGTGGAAACTTGCCATTGGTCTCGTTAACCAAACTCATGGACTGTGACTTTTTACCCAAAGCGAAACACAATAATTGGGTCAAGTTGAAAGCCATTGAAGAAGTTCTTAATACAATCAACTGTGACAAAGCAGAACACGAAGTGAGAAAAGAAGCACTAATGGCACTACTCACACGCAAAGTCGTAGAGAATGATCCAGAGGTACGCAAGTATGTTGAGACAGCACTAGCAAGTTTGCACCGTACCAACGCTTTTGCCAACTGGAAGAGTACCATCGAGCAACACTCTGCAAGTTTAGTCAAACAAATCGATACCGAATGGGAAGAGTTACTCACACTCAAACAAACATTGTACCAAAAGAGAACAGATTTGGAAGAGAGAAGAAGAGTCATCAGTAGCAGCGAACTTGAACTTGAACTACTCCGTGAAACATACCAACACGATCTCGAGAATGAAAATTACATCGAACAAGTACAAATGTTGGAAGAGTTCCAAAGCCAACAACGACAAATTGAAAAGCAAGAAAAGTATGCTACAAACAGTGAAGAGATACAAGAAAGTATTCGTAAACGTGTACAGATCACTCGTGCTATGAGTACCATGCCACGTAATTTGATAGATAACGTAGAACGCACAAAGATGCAAATAAAGAACTTGGAATCGATCATCAATAAGAGTAAACAAGACATCAAGGATTTGAGTACAGAAGTAGAAGAATTAAAAGATAAATATGAAAAAGATCGTGAAGAGTTCGAGAATAAGAGAAAGAACTTTGAAACTGTACAAAGTGACTATCACTTGGGTATGATGTTACAAGTTCAAGATTTGGAACGCAAAATGAACAATATTGAAAAACCAGTTGACATTGAAGAAGAAACTATTCCAGAATCACCTGCAAACAGTGCTGCTTGGAAACCAAAGAGCCCTGGTGAAGCAGAAGTACCTATTCTTGCTCCAAAGAGACATTTAAAGAAAGCAAAGAAGGCACCAATACTCATTGACGATTCTGGAATGAATAGTGCAGATGTTCCAAACGGTTTCACTTGCCCTATCACTGGCGATGTAATGGTAAATCCAGTAATTGTCGCTGAGAGTGGTCACACCTACGAAATGTCAGCGATTCAACGTTGGTTCGCTAGTCACGATACAGATCCAATGACTGGTGGTAAACTAACATCAAAGATGCTCATCAACAACTTCAACTTGAAGAAGATCATTGAAGAATGGAAGAGAACAAATGAATTATAAAATAAGCGTTTTTTAGTATTCCATACTGGTTAGCTCCATCGTATCATCAGAATTTGTCGCTGCTAAAGATGGTGTAATCGGGTAATGAACTAAAGGCAACGTAAAATTTATCTCGTGGTCACGAGATCAGGAAAGCCATATTTTTTGATCTTCGACAAATCCGTTCGAGCAACGACTGTCCTTTTCTTACTTGCTTGCTGTTCGAAACGCAAACCGAAAGACTCTTGGTTGTCCAAGGATAAATTATTGGTACATAAACGGATCGAAATGCATTAAAGGAAGACAATAAGTTCAGTTTTGTTAAATAGATAAGAATCTCGGATTACTCGAAAAGACAATTCACAAGAAAACAGGGCACGACAGGCAGCAGGTGGACGATGTGAATATTTCAAAAAAAAACGATGCTACGAGATGCAATAGTAGACGAAGTCGACGACACAGAGCTTAGCCGTATGATAATACACGAATTGCGACAGAAACATGAGGTACATACGACAGCAACAACAGTAACAGGTAACACGAAAGAGAGCATGACTATCTCAACAGCAAAGCAAGAGATAATATTCATCGACACGAGTCCTACGCTAACCGGGGAGAAACCAAAAGCGTTAGTACCAAAAACCAGTAGCCACAGAAAAAAAACTAGACAATATGACGACCTTACTCAGGAATTTTCGTTCAAATGAATATTTATTTCGAAACAACAGCCATGTGTGTTTGCATGCGACCTGTACTGACATGTCTGAGAATAATAATCACACGTTCACTGTCTTCTTCATGTACATTGTGTACCTTAACGACTTCATAGTCGTTATCAAATAACGTATGGTGGACGCGCTCTGAAGTCTCAATACCCACGTACGTGTGTTCAGTATTGTTATCAATAGGAGGTTCCTCTTGAAGCTCACTTGCTTTTTCGCTTAATTGATGCATGTCCAAAATGTGCTGCTTTTCTAAATTTGCCCTAAGCTCGCGTTCATTTTCTATTTCCTCGGCAAGACTTCCGATATTCTCATTAAGATCATGTATCGTTTGTTGCGCGTGCGCCAACTCTCGTTTTAAAATCAAAGTACTCTTACACTCTTCTTGATAATCTTTTTCTAATTGTATGATAACAGTTTCCAAGTGTTTCGTTTTACTCTCTGAAACGATACGTTGTTCTTCCATCTCTCGTATCAAATCTTCAAGTAACCTTACACGAGCTTCTTTTTCGATTCTTTTTACTGTTTCTTCTTCTAACATTTCTTTGAGAATATTTACCTCTTGTAGGTGTTGTTCGTTGGGTAATTCGACTTGTATGGATTGATCTGTTGTGTGAATAATGTACCTTGCCTCTAACTCTCGTACACGTTTCTTACTTGCTTCTAGTTCTGATTCAAGTGAAGTTACTCGCATTTTGAGAATGTTAGTTAGCATTACCGAAGAATCGTTCGCTTTTTTGTGTTGTGTGTATTGAGTTTGAAGATCATCATGCAAGTGTTTCGATTGTTGTAACTCTCGCTCGAGTTCTGCTACACGTACCGTACTTTGTCGATATGATCTCTCCAACTTTCTATACTCACCATACAACGGTTCTTGTGTCAAAATAAGTGTATGATGACGTCCAGTAGCAATCAGAGGTACGTTCAACTTGGTTAATAGCTCATGAGTAATGAGTGGAGTCAAACATTTGAATTGTGTTTGCTTTAGCGCTTTAGAGTGAGCCAATTGCCCAAAGTTGTTCGATCCAGCGGAATAAATTTCGAAATGTTCTGTGAGTACGATAGTATGATTCGCATGCGTGCATGCAACTGTAGATATTTTCTCTTCTGTAAAAGCAGGTACCTTTACGGGTTTTAACTGACTGTATCCTGCTAACCCTAATCCTAGTTGTCCAGATTCATTTTTTCCAAACGCATACATTGCTCCATCTGATAATAGAATCGAATGATCTCCACCAGCAAATATATGACTCACTGGTAGATGCGTGATCGATTGTACGAGCAGGAATTGATTCTTATCATCTGTGTCGTTTTGTCCGCATTGTCCAGAATCATTTCTTCCACAACAGTAGACTTGATGTTGTTCTGTTAGAATAATTGTATGTGCGTATCCACAACTAACTGCTTCTACTCGTTCGGAAAATGGAACTTGTGTAAGCGTTGCCAAATCATCCGTGTTTTTGTGACCTAGTTGCCCATACAAACCTCTTCCACAAGACAATAACGTTCCATTTTCTACAGACTTGGTTAATCATTTATGTATGCGTACCTAGCAGCAGAAATGTGTGGAAAGTTCCACAACTGAGCTGTTTTATGCCAAAGTATTCAGTATTGATACACGTGAAATGAGTAACATCTTTATCGCTCCCTAGTCCTAACTGTCCGTAAGTATTTCGACCACATGCGAACAAATGATTTCCTGTTTGTTAGGTTGACGGTAATACTCCTACCTGATGCTAAAAGAACATGATATCCTCCACAAGCTATGGTATTAATTTCTTTCCCTTCTAGATCTGGACTTTCTATAAAATGTAGGTTGTATTGTTCTTTCTCTTCTTGTACACTTCGCGATAGTTGTCCGTACTCGTTTTCTCCCGCTGATAGAATCTCATTATCGCCTTTTAATTAGAAATAGTGGTCAAACTAACTTGTAACAACGTAGGAAAATGAATCTCCACATGATAGAAACTTTGGTTGACAGAATTCTGGTAATTTGATTTTTTGGAGCGTTTTGAACTGCACGTAGTCTGTATTTAGAGCCTACTCAACAATCATTCTCGATGAAAGATATAATTCGTACTAGTTGCCCACTAGAGTTTGCACCTGCTGTGTACAGGTTCATGTCTATCTTGTTTCACGCTTCTCGCAACAGATTTCTTGTAAGTCCAGGCAACTAGGAAAAAACCTTCACTAAGACATCGCATTACGTTCATTCACATTACACAAGAAACTATAATGAGTGACACAGTACTTGCCAGTTGCGAACAAGATCTAGAAAAAATCAAATCGTTGTACACTCGAGAAAAACTTTTCCAAGCAGCATACGAAACAGAAAAATTACTATTGAAACTAGAGCAACACAAACAAGACGAATCAGTCGCAGAACTATGGAAATCTCACGAATCGTTACTAGAAACAATTAAGCGAGAAAATACAGAGGCAAATACTTTACTACACGAACTACAAAGTGAAGAGGGATGGGAATTGTGCGCAAACAAAGACAATATTCAAACGTTTTACAGAAAAGAAGCACACGAAAAGTTACACACGCTCAAGATTCAAGGAACAATAGACAGTCCTATGTTCAACGTTTTATCCATTTTTTACGAAATCGATCTGTACAAGACATGGTTACCACGATGTCCAACATCAAAAACACTCAAACAATACGGTCGTGTAAGTGTTTTTTCATAATTTCTAATAACGCAGTATCGATTTTTATCCTACTACGAGTTTGAGATGCCATGGCCACTATACAATAGAGATTTACTGTCATACGGATACGGAGTCGATTTGATGGAAGAATCAAATTCTATTCTAGTCGTCATACACTCTGTTCCTGAACAAGATCACGATAAACATCCAGGAGTAGAGTTTCCACCAGCAAATACATCGACATGCGCTCGAATGGATCTCAAGTTTTCTGGTATTCACATTAGGCCTATAACACAAGATCAAACCTATGTCAGTTTGATAGCAAGTTGCGATCCGCAGTTTTCGTACATTCCCGGTTGGTTCATGAACATGGTACAACATCAACTTTCGTACTTGGTAATGCACAAGCTACGGGACGTCGCTGCAAACATTCCAGGAAGTGAATACGAGAAACGAATCGAAGGGAATGTAACTGTCTACGGTGACATCAGAGAAAGGCTAGAAAAACACTTTCAAAAGTCTGAAGTGGATACGAGTCATGCTCAAATACTACTCTAAACGAGACCATTTACTCTCAATTTATTTGATTTGAATTTACGAAAAACAAAACCAAAGAGATCTCAACCGAAAACCAAACCAGAGTGTCACACCTGGTTTATACTCAGCAACCCTTTTGGAGGTATTACTCGCACTATATTTAGTCTCTAGATATTGCACACCTGAAGCTTTTCTGGTGTTACAAGTCTTCAGATACAAACTTCTGCAACGTTTGAACCACAAACTCGAGGCATGCCTGACGAGCCTCCGGCAGAGAGCAACTCGCTAGAAACGCTACATACGAGAAACAGTACGTTGGCGCAATGTAACGATGATGCAATCTTGGAAGATACAATAGACATAGAATTGGAGGAGGACTATGTCGATATCAAGAAAAAAGATACTCCTACTGAACATTCCATAAATGTATCACCTCTCCCAGAGATATACAAAGAAGACAAAGCACGCGCTACTGCGAAAAAATTATGTACCGAAAACTATTGCATCGTTATTACGATATTTTTTATTCTCGTTTTTGGTAGCGCGCTAGCAGTTGGATTATACTTTGCTGTCCAGCAGTCAGAGACACAATAC
>JAESGV010001121.1_pt1 | contig 11430 bp, 4 predicted proteins | sample 9269781 | NCBI WGS metagenome assembly JAESGV01 (sample SAMN15741586, study PRJNA653496) | algae metagenome | isolation source: Tildeniella torsiva UHER 1998/13D and co-occurring heterotrophs from... | place: Slovakia: Slovak Paradise National Park, Hrabusice, Kosice Region | collected 2000-01-01 | reverse complement strand
GTGTGACGACTTTGGATGTTGAAAAGAGCTTGTTACTGCATCAATGTACGACTTGGGTGGTTCGATACCTCGCCCAAAGTTTTGCATGTTTGTCTTGTAATTTCTGACAGTTACATCTCTAAAGCAAACAGAAACAGATTCTTGTTCATCATTCTCCAGCACCGTCCTGTTGTTAACATGTAACCGTTACTCGTGCAAGCGGGAAAAGTAGCAGTTTACTATTATGAGTTGGTCACCACCTAGTCCTCATTCCACAAGTTCAGAAGGTGTGAAAACGCCACCAAACTATGATATTGTCAGTAGTAGTCAGTTATCGCCTATTTCGTCAGCCAATACTAGTATTTATTCGTCAACATTGGATTGTTCGTTCTCTCCGCTGCTAGAGCGAATGAGAGAATTGACACTATCTGCTAGAAAGCGTAGCACTCTAGCGGTGACGAAAATATATCATATTCATGGAAAACCACAACGTATAGAACTATCTTCACCAATCAAAAAAGTAGAAAATGAAAAATCCACAGAACCACTGCCACCACAAATCGATGTATGGGAACTATTAAACAAGAAAACACAAGAATGTAAACGACTAGAAGATTTGTTATCAGAAAAAGAAAAAGAAATAGTCGCTCTTCGTGATGCTAATCAACGACTAGAAGCAGAGTTACGTGACGCAAAAGAGGTTAGAATCCCACACTATACTGTACCTACAAAACGACTACTACATGTTATCAATGTCAAAGATCGCGTCAAGTTGTACTGTCGTGTTAGACCATTTACCAAATCAGAAGCCAAATCAAACAAGTACATGTCACTGTTAACATTTTCCGATGATCAACACTTGGAACTATATAAACCTATTACTACTAGTAATGGTGTTAACAATGATACTGATACCTATGACTGTTCCAAATATGTTTTCAAGTTTGACAAGGTATATCAACCACAATGTAAACAAGATGAAATCTTTGAAGATGTAAGACCACTCGTACAAAGTGTCATAACAGGTGGATATCGTGTTACACTATTTGCCTATGGACAAACAGGTAGTGGTAAAACATTTACTATACAAGGAGCATCTGCCACTGCTGGTCATCACGACATCAACAACACTGGTTTGTTGCATAGATCAGTACAAGTGTTATTATCATTAATGTCACAACTAAATGAAACAGAACAAACAACAGAGACTAAACTATCCATGCAATTATCATGTATAGAAGTATATAATGAAGATGTACGAGATTTGGTGAATGAAAATGTACAAGATTTGGATCATTTACATACACTACTAGACACCTGTACACGAAATCGAACAGTTGGAGTGACACAATACAATGAACGTAGTTCACGTAGTCATTGTTTATTCCGGTTTAGAATATACAGAGGTGATCCATCTAATATTGTTGGAGTATTAAATATGATTGATTTGGCTGGATCAGAACGTATGTGTGCTCATGATGACACTGATGAAATGAAACATAAAGAGACTAGGAATATCAATTCATCATTATATCAACTATCACAAGTGATCAAGGGTATGGTCAAGGGTGAAACATTTATCAACTATCGGAGTAGTACATTGACCAAATTGTTGAGAAATGATTTGGTATATCATAATGAAACTGATTCACGATCAAAGATTTTAATGTTTTTGAACATTAGACCACCATTGAACATACGAGACAAGTATATTGATAAGACGATTAGTTCATTACAGTTTGCAAAAGAGGCACATACATTTGATATTGTTAAACATAAAGTAACAGTTACATAATTTATTGTTCAGTGTTACAGGCAGCATCTACTACAGCATTCACTGCTGTCTCCAAGTTCTCCCATGATGCTAAAAGCACCTTCTTTGGATCATGATCATAATGCATCAAAGAGATTTGATTCTTTCCAAAACTATTATCAACAAGAGCTCCAACTCCAATGGCGACTACTTTCCAGTTGTAAAATCCCAAATTTGAATAAGCAGCTGGTGGTGTTATTCCTCCTGTACTTGTATTCCAACTATTAATTTCATTTGTCAATTTTACTGGATCGGCACATGGGAAGCAACCACTTGAGCTACCCGAACAATCACCACAATCTCTGTCTGGATATCCAGCACTCAAACATTTTGATTCGTAATTGTTTTTGGTTCCTCCATAAAGACCTTGACAAGTCATTTGACGACCACTAATAATGTCAATAAAAAATAAAGTCATACCTGTTAGCGAATCTTCCTCCATCACTACGTGCACATGAACAAGGTGCATTGGATACACCATCAGTAATAATGACAAGAACCTTTGGTACATTGGCTCTACCCTTTGGTGCATATCTATAGGTACCATTGTTTTGACATGTGCCAGTGATATCTGTTAATGCAGCGTAGATACCTGCTAGTGTGTTTGTATATTGTGAAAGGTATGGTAAATTTGTCAATGTTGAGACAACATCTGATTTGCTGCCAGATAAGCTCCTTTCAATACGAGAATCGTACCCGAACTGAGCTACTCCCACGCGTACCTTGCTGCTAGAAATATCCAAACTATTGGTCAAGTTGACCAAAAAGTTTTTCTGCGTTCTAAAGTTGGCAGAGCCAACAGATGATGAAGAATCAATTACAAAAAAAATATCTAGTGCAGCAGAGCAGAAACAGTTTGTGAACTTGATCGTTACAGTACCAACGGCAGTCATTGCCATGATATCAGTAGTTTTGATACGATATTGGAATTTGTCTTGTACACAGTTTGTTGTATCAACGTTATAGTTGATCAAATTGTTAGCAACAGTTGGTGTACGACGACAGTATCCACTAGTTGTACAGATTAGTCCATCGAATACGATACCCGTTCCTAATGGAGCTCGGTCATTTTCTAATATTCCAGAATATTGAACACCATTAGAGATTGCTGTACCAGTGATTGGTAATTGCAACCAAGCATTCTTTTGTTCTGTAGTATACTCGTCGTCATTGGCAACTGGTGGTAGTGGTGGATTGACTGTGATAACTACAACAGCGTTTGTAGTTAATGGATTATTCATATCATTATCACGAACAGCAACATTAATGTTACATGATCCGACCCATGAGTATGATTTACGAGTCCATTGAATCTTACCACCTACAAGGGCAACTGAACCCACACTAGCATCAGCACATGAAGTTGCAGAACCACCCGTAGCTGATATTAGTGATACTGTATCACCAATATCTGGATCAGATACAGCTGCATCAGACATGTAGTCTAAAATGTATTTGTGGTTATCAGCATGAGAACCTTCCAACGTATAAGGGTGTGAAGGCGCAATTGGAGCTCTGTTGGCTACTGTTATAGATACAACGCAAGTTGTTTCAGCACCAATGACATCTCTAGTGATGTATTGTACAGTATGAGTACCGGACCTTCTTGCTGCAGGAGTATATGTCAATGTGTTTCCGTTTAAGGATGCTGTGCCGACACTAACATCACCAAGTGAAAATGTCAATGGATCATTATTAATATCAGCACTACCAGTGGCAACGTTTGCAACGGCAGCAGCAGTGTTCTTATCAGTAGTTCTAGAGAATGCAGCACAAGTTGGCGCAGTGTTGAGAAGTGTGATGACATAGTTTGCAGTGTTTGAAGTGAGTTGACCATCAGTTACAGACCATGTTAAAGTCTTGGTGCCTACAAAGTTGGCTGCTGTTCTAATGTTTGCTGTATCACTAGTAGCGCTATTTCCTGAAATCGTTACAGATGCATCAGCAGTTTGGGTTTGCAAGCTTTTGACTGACAACGTATCAGAGTCACCATCTGAACCACTTGTTAACAATCCAGAAATAGTTATAACTGGGTTGTTGTAGTTGTGTTGTACTGATACTGATTTTCCAGTCAATGTTGGTGCATTGTTTGACACAGTAATGGTAACTGTTCCTGTTCCAGTTAATAAACCATCGGTACAAGTATATGTAAATGAGTACGCAGTGCTGTATGAGCCAGCTTGTGCACCTGTTGCTGGTGTATATCTTACAGTGCCTGATGATTGTACAGTAACAACAGCAGAACCAGCTGCTGGTGTTGATGTCAAAGAACCAAATACAACATTGTCCAAACTACCGTCAGGATCAGAACATAGTGATCCCAATACAAATGTCTTTGGTACATTCCACTTGGTTGAATCAGTAATAGAACCAGCACTTGGAGCATTATTGTATATAGTAACAGAGACAGTTGCTGCATTAGAGCTATCAATTGTGTCACTTAGTCTGTATGAAAACCTGTCGGTAACACCTAGTTTGTTGACAGTAATTGAACTCGTTGGTAAGTTGTAGTTGATGAACAACTTGGCAGGTGTGATGATACTCAAAGTAGCACCATTTGTGGATGTGCTAGTAGAGATTGTTTGAATAGTGAATGGATCAGAGTCAGCATCTGTATCGTTATCAGATACACGAAGAACTAGTGGTTGTACAGACAACCAATGTCGATAGTATGTATCGTCTCTTGCTACTGGAGCAATATTTCCAATTGAGATACTAATTGTATCTTGTACTGTTAGTACTCCATCACTAGTGGTAAACTTGAATGAATCTGAATTAACATTGCCTTGTCCACTCTTCAATTTGTATAAGAATACACCGTTGCTAGGTGATGTCACAGTACCATATGCTGGGTTGGTAGCTAGTGTAAACACTAATTTTCCAGAATCTTCTGGATCGATATCATTAGCGTTGGCTGTTACTGGAATGGAAACACCATCAGTTAAACATGTTCTCCATGGACAATTTCCAGAGTAGTCAGTGTTGGTTGGAGCATTGTTGTATACTGTAACAGTAATTGTACTTTGAGCAGTCAATAATCCATCCGAGATGGTAAATGGTACAGTGCTTACACCTAGTTGTGTAGCAGATCCTGATTTGAAGGTTACACTGTTATCATTGAATGTAGCAGAACCTGGTGCAGTTGGTTGAACAACAGCGGATACGCGTAAAAATGATGCGTCAGCAGTATCGGCATCAGTTGACTTTTGTGCTGCAATTGGATTATTCGTTACGGCAACGACAACTCCGGTAGCATACTTGGATGAATGCATAGATACAGCAATTGGTCTAGCAACTGGTGCAGAATCTGTTACATCAATAGTATAGCTAGTAGATGCTGTTTGAGCACCATCAGAGATAATGTATGAAATAACTTCAGTACCCATAAATAATGCCTTTGGTGTGTACGTAATGTGTGTGTTGTTGAATGTTACACTACCTCCCAAGTTTGCACTAGCACCTGTAATTCTCAAGAATGGTTTATCTTCAACATCATTGTCATAGTCATTTGCCAATACGTTTTTGACAAAGTTCTTTGTTCTCCAGTGAATAGAATCAGAATCGGCAACAGCGACAGGTGCTTGATTTGTTACGGAAACGGTAACTTGTGCTGATGCTTGACCGTTTTGGGCACCATCAGTGACTGTGTATGTGAACTTGAATGATTTTCCATAATATGGTGTAGAAGTGCCTTTGATATTTACAGTGTTTGAAGCAGTAACAGCAGTGGTAGTGCCTGCGGCAACATCATCTGGCTGAGTAACTGATACCAATGAAATTGTGTTTCCATCAGCATCATATGCTCCTGTGGTTACTACTCTACTGGTGCCTGTTTGGAATGTTCTCCAATGCACGCTATATGCTTGAGCGATTGGTACTGGAGGAGAATTGGTGAGTGTCACTGTGACTACACGAGTAGTGTTTAATAAACCATCAGTAACTGTATATGTATAAGAATCAGTTCCTACATAACCACCATTTCCCAAGTAGGACAAAGTATTAGCATCAATCTTTGTCACAACACCTTTTGCTCCACTTGTGAAAGATCCTAGAGTAGCAGTATCTTCTGTATCTGGATCAGAAGCTCCTGTCATTACAGAAGTTTGAACTGCTTGGTTCCATTTACCAGAAGCAGCTTTGTTTGATGCAGTTGGGGCGTTATCGTACACGGTCATGTATACAGAAATTGTACCTGTGGAAGCACCATCGTTTGCCTTCAATTTGATAATATCAGTATCCAAATAGGCTCTCTTGTTTTGGAAGAAGAGTTGGTTGTTAACAGTGTTAGGTGTAGGCAAGATGCTGTACGTATTTCCGCCAGTAGTAGAATCGATTTGGATAATCTTGGAATTTCCAGTGTTACCATAACCATCAAGAACATTAAAATTCTTTCCAGCTTGGTAATTCTTCCAGTGAACGTCATAAGCACGTTCGGCGTCTCCAGCAGCAACATAAGTGGCATATACACTAATCGTGCGAGTAACAGTATCCAAACCATCACTTACAGTGTACGTGAATGAGTCTTGACCAGTCCATGCTAGAGCAGGTTTGTAGTTGATAGTCTTCGTAGCAGAGTTAAGTGTTACCACGTTACCTGCTGTACCTGGTTGAGTAACAGCGCTAATGTACAAGAATGTCTTGTCATCATCATCAGCATCGTTTACGTTACCCAAACTCATTGCATTGATAGTTAAACCATTGACAAAAGCAGTATACGGTACGTACAAGTTGACAATGTTGCTGGCTGTTGGAACAGTGTTGTATGATTCAATAGAAATAACATTTGAAGAGCTTGATTTGCCATCTGAAACTTGATAGGTGACGCTATCAGTACCCTTCCACGAAGCACGAGTGTAGCGAACATAGGAGGGTGAACCAGCCACACTAGTAGCAAAAGTATTCCCACTAGTTGTCAAATGCAGTTCATCACCATCACCATCGAAAGAAGTTAATCCAGTGATTGGTACGGTGAGACCAGAGTTTGGTGTTCTCCAATGTACACGAGTACTGATGGGCAATGCGTTTGGTCTGTTTGCATTGGTGATATCAATGTTGATATTGGCTGGATCACTTGTCAACGCACCGTCTGTAATGGTGTACTTGGCGATATACGTTCCAAGGGCAAATGAACCAGTTGGTAAAGTAAATGTTACAGTACCAGCTGTTGCAGACTTGATGGCAACAATACCAGCTATTGGTTGACTAGTAATAGCTTGCAAAGAGATTGCATCATTATCAGCATCATAGTCGTTACCTTTGACATTGAAATCGAACGATGTAGTATTCCAATGTACTGATACAGCATCATTGACTGCTACTGGTTTGGTATCAGTGATGGTAACAGTTACTTGCTTGGTAGTGTCAGCCAAACCGTCAGTAGCGGTGTAGGTGAATGTGACAGTGTTCAAGTTACCAATAGTTGGTTTGAATACAACTTGATTACCTTGCTTGGTTGCAGATCCATGAGGAGTTGTTGCTCCTACTGACTTCAATGTTACAGTGTCTTGAACATCAGCATCAGAAGAGTTGGCAAGTACAGAGAGTGTGGTACCCGTGGTGTGAGTACCCCAGAATACACTGTAAACCTGATCGACAGCAACTGGATTGGTATTGTATATTGTGAATGTTACTGTAGCTGTTGCAGTATCAAGACCATCACTGATAGTGTAAGTGAACTCATCACTACCAGTGTAACCAGCAGTTTGCTTGTACGTAATACTAGTATTGGTGAAAGTAGCAGTACCGTGAGTTGGATTTGAAACAGCAGAAACAGTCAATGTATCACCATCAGCATCTCTTTGACCAGCTGATAGAATAGAAATGGTAGTGCCCAAGGTTTGAGTACTCCAATGAACTGTTCTTGTAATTGGACTTGCAGTGGGTTTGTTGTTGTTTGTTACAGTAATTGTAATAGTGTTGGTGGAGGTATCAGGACCATCGGTAACAACGTAACTAGCTGTTAGTACACCACTAAAGTCTTTGCTTGGAGTGAATCGTACGTTAGTGTTACTATCAGATACGATCAAAGTACCCTTGAAAGGTGCAGTTGGAGTCAACGTTTTGATTTTCAATGGATCATTATCAGCATCTGAACATGCACCAACTACATAAGCTGTTGTTGGGTTTGCGTTCCATGGAACAGTGAGTGTTATTGGAGCAGATACTGGAGCAGTATTTTGGACGTTAACTGTTACCGTACTTGAGTTGGTAAGATCCCAGTCAAACAATGTATAGCCGAATGAATCTACACCAGTAAAGTATGCATTCGATTTGTAGGTAGCAACTCCATTCACTAGAGTCACTACACCATTACCAGGTTGAGTAACACTTCTTACGATAATTGGATCGTTGTCTGGATCACCATTGCCTGCAATGTCCAGAATATTTACAGGAAGTGAAGAGGACCAGTGAACAGCAACTGTAGTTGGGTTGGCACTTGGAGCATTGTTACCTACAACAATGTTGACTGTCGCTGCTGAAGCAGAGTAGTCCATTTGATCGAAAATAGAGTAGGTAAATGAGTCCACACCGGTGTATCCTCTGACAGGTACATACCGAACGAGTTTGTTAGATACAATAGTGATCGTTGCACCCTTTGCAGTAGTTGCTCCACTGATTGCGGATATGGTGAGTATCTCCTTGTCTCCTGGATTGTTATCAATATCGTTTGCTAAAACATCAATCAATGCTGTACTATTCCATTTGACAAAAACATTGTCATCTACAGGTACTGGTAAATCATTGACTACATGAACTGTAACTAGTGCTTGAGTTGTTGCTTCGTCTACGTCTTTGGCAGTATAGTACCAGCTTTCAGAATAGGTTTGGTTCAATGCAACATAAGTGATACCTGTTTCTGATCCCTTAGTAACGAATGCACCAGAGTTTGGTGTACCAGTTTGAGCAAGTGAAACGATATCATTGTTTGGATCGGTATCGTTGGCAATGACGTTCAAGAGTACTGTATGACCCTTGGATATGGTGTAAACATCATCTTGTGGAGTTGGTGGTTGATTGACTACGATAAAGCGTAAGTTTCCAGTAGCTACGAGTTGGTCCTCTGGTTTCGCTTGAATATCAGTAATAGTATAGGTAGCAGAGTCATTTCCGAGGAACCCTTGTGCTGGGTGGTATTCAATGTTCTTTGTGTCAATAACTTTGTAGTATCCACCTTGTGTGGTAGTGACAGTGGCACCAATGTTGTTTAACTGTACATCATCTTGATTGAGATCAAAATCATTGGCAACTACATTGTATACTGTAACCAAGTTCTTATTGGAAGTTATCTCATCATCAACAGCAACTGGTGCATCATTGATTACATCAAACTTGATTGTACCAACTGTTGTGTCAGTGCCGTCAAAGACGTTGTAGCTGATTACTTCAGAATAGACACCATTGATACCATACAGTGGAGTGTACCATAACCTGTAGTTGTTGATTACTTTAGAGTATTCATCTCCATCAATATCAACCTTACCAACACCTGGAGTATTGGTTAATCTAAATTTACCAATAGTTGATGGTTTAGGAATGGTGATAGTCAAAACATCCAAAGCATTGATGTCTGATGCTGGCAGATCCACATATGTTTCATTAGTGTTCTTCTTGAGAGTAATGGTGAGATCGCCTGCTTTTGGAGGAACGTTTCCAACGTCTACTGTCACATAAGCGTAACCAAAGAGTACACCGTCAGTGATACCGTAACTGAAAGAATCACTGTATATCTCTGATGACATGATTGGAGTGTAACGAACACGAGTATTACCATCAGATAACGAGACTCCTCCATATGCAGCAGGAGTAACCTCAGATATGACAATAGTGTCGTTGTTAGGATCATAATCATTGTACATGACATTAAATGCAGCAGGAGTGTTCTTTGGAATTTGGTATTGATCGGTGACGGCTACTGGAGCGTCGTTCATCACTGTAACGTTAACAAAGCTGCAAGCAGTATCGTTAAAGTCTGATACGCAATACTCAAAGTAGTCACCGGCAAGGTAGTTGTAGTTTGGAGTGTAGTAGATGTAGTAGTTGTCAAAAGATACAGAACCATGATTAGGTTGAGTAGCGTTAACAACATACATCAAGTCTTGATCAATATCACTAATCTTTTGGCCAATGGAGTTGGTGTATGCGAACATGTCCAACTGATTCTTGACACTGTTCTTGGAAATTGTATAGACTTGACTGATCGGCTCAGGTACACGATTTTGTACAAAAACAGTGATTGTGGCACTTGGTTGTTAGAAAATATGCATAAAACACTTACGTTGCGGTCAATTTGTCATTCATACAAGTGTAGTTCATAAAGACTGCACCAGCCCAATACTTTCCAGCAGTGTAAAGTACTTTGTTACCTTCAACAATGACTACACTTCCAAAGTCTGGTTGTGTGATTTCGATGATTGTGAGGTTATCACCACGAGGATTCTTGTCGTTTGCGAGAGGGTAGATGTCTAATTCGTTATTCTTGTAAGTGGTTGCAGAGTCAGGGAAAGCCAGCGGAGGTTCATAGCCCGCTCTTGTCGAGATGAGAACAATCGTTACGACTGTTGCCAAAACAACCAAACCAGTTACTGCTACACCCAAGAGTGTTTGGGTAATAGTAGAGATCTTTACCAGCGATAAGTTGACAGCACCCGCTGAAGAGCTTGCAGAAGATGCAGAAACGACAGCGTCGTTCACGGTAGACATAAGGACCTTGTGAGTGTTAAAATGCAATGCTATGTCGTACTTGTTGTGACTTGTCTTGTGTCGGTTTTTTTAATGTTTATAGTGATGGACGTTCGTGGGGAATCGGAATAGTCAACCTGTTCAGGTCCCCGATTACGAAACTATGCCTTGTGGGGTGATGGTGAAAAATTTGGCAGATACAACTTTAGTATGACCTACAGCAAACTGATACTACTTGCTTAACGAGACATCAAATCATTGGTTTCTTATTGGTTGAGCTTAGTTGTGGTTAACTGATTCTCGGTTTTCAACAAGTCCGCACTACAGAAGGGCATTTTGATGTCACTGTTGATCGTCGCGCTTATTTTTCGCTATTGTTGGTGCTCTTCAAGGTCCGTTTGTGGCAGCAACATATTGCATGCAATACTCGTAATATAATTATTATAAATAATCTTACGTAATATCTTTTAAAATAGTATAATGCATCAGGTCGTAGTAGTTATGTGCAACATGTGCAGTAATTTAGGCACCGCTTTCATTCTCAACAATAACACTCTTGAATATTTTGATGAATTATAAAAAATGTATCACAACGTAACACGAAGTGGTATGATATAGTCGCGTGATTTCGTGTTCCCATCTCTTGAGACAAAGTCGTACTTCTTTACACCGTTAAATAAATCGTATACGCAAAGTAGGAAAGAATTGCACGAAGTTGTTTTCGCCATTCCACAGAGATTTGACAAGTAAGAGCACGATGATTTTTCGAGGTACTTTTAGTGCGACAACAAATGCGCGTTACATTAATTATCTTTTTTTTGTAAATTTCTATCCAACCAATCACATAAGACTTCAAATTCGTTCATCAGCAAGGTGTTCCACGCCATGCAAGTGACTAAAAGCTTACAGCGGCAGCGAAATCCGACAACAAATGTTACACAAAAAGTGTTTAGGGACCA
>JAESGV010001120.1_pt1 | contig 11435 bp, 7 predicted proteins | sample 9269781 | NCBI WGS metagenome assembly JAESGV01 (sample SAMN15741586, study PRJNA653496) | algae metagenome | isolation source: Tildeniella torsiva UHER 1998/13D and co-occurring heterotrophs from... | place: Slovakia: Slovak Paradise National Park, Hrabusice, Kosice Region | collected 2000-01-01 | reverse complement strand
CCACAGAATTTGTTCTACCAATTCCAACGTGTGGCCAATTTATATTTTGCGTTCCAGGCTATTCTTCAGGTACGATTAATACTACTCACTAACTAATCATAGTTTATTCCAAATTTGAGTCCGTTAGGTAGATTCACAACAATCTTCCCACTTACGGCTATTCTTTTGATTACCATGGCAAAAGAACTAATAGAAGACATGGTACGTTAGTAGACGACACTTTCTTACTCTCAGAAACGCAGAGCATCAGATGCAAAACAAAATAACAAACCTGTATTGATATTTATTGATGGACAGTTCAAAAAACAAAAATGGAAGGATATAGTTGTGGGTGATATCGTCAAAGTCGAAAATAAGGATCCATTCCCTGCAGATATTATCATGTTTTCTTCGAGTGAGCAGCATGGTCTCTGTTACGTGGAAACAAGTAACTTGGACGGTGAGACCAATTTAAAAATCAAAAAATCGAAAACAGAAACGAACACGTACGATTCAGAAGAAAGATTGTCAGAATTAAAAGCACAAGTACAATGCGAACTACCAAATAATCGGTTATACAACTTTGAAGCAGTGATTGAAATGGATGACGTGGGAAGAGTACCACTAGATCCAGACCAACTACTCTTATGTGGTTCTTCACTACGCAATACAAAGTGGATCATCGGAACAGTTGCATACACTGGTCATGAAACAAAACTCATGAAGAATCGTAACGCTACTCCAAGGTAAGAAACGTTAGTCGTACTCACTCTTTAGAAAAGTATCAAAAACAGAAACAAAAGCCAATCGTTTGGTATTCGTAGTACTACTCGTTCAAATTGTAGTTTGTTTCATCTGCGCAATTGGACTCATGATTCACACTGCGAACAATAGTGCAACCAAATGGTATATTGACTTTTCTCATTACGAAAACGATAACGGTGGAAGAAATCGAAACATTACATTTATTGGATTCCGAAACTTTTGGACATTTATCATTTTGTAAGTTTTTACACAAATGCTGACAACCAAGGTTTGGTACATTGATTCCTATTTCACTGTATACATCCATGGAAATAGCAAAATTAATTCAAGGTTATATTATTGGACAAGATTTGGCCATGTATTATCCTGCAAACGATACACCTGCATCTGTTAAATCTTCTGGACTCAATGAAGATTTGGGACAAATTAACTTCATCTTTAGTGACAAAACAGGAACGTTAACATGTAACAAGATGGACTTTATGAAGTTTTCGGTAGATGGAATCGCATATGGAACTGGTGTCACTGAAATTGCACGTTCTGCAGCAAAGCGCGAGGGCAGACAGATTATTGACGACAGACCTACTCATTTAGTTCATAATGTAAGTAACATCAAGTTCATTCACTAATTCCGACAGGATGAATGTAATTTTTATGACCAAAGAGTTAATGATGGACAATGGAAAAATCAAGAAAATGCAGAAAGTATTCAAAAACTACTTGTACTTTTAGCCGTTTGCCATACCGTTATTCCAGAACGAGAATCATTATACAATGATAAAATCGTATACCAAGCATCATCACCTGATGAAAACGCACTCGTAAAGGCAGCAAGATATCTAGGAGTTAGTTTTATCAATCGTACTACAGAAGAAGTGACCATACAAATTGGACAAAACAAGTACACGTATCAAATTTTAGCAGTACTCGAGTTTAATAGTGATCGTAAGCGTCAATCAGTTATCATTAGAGATCCTGATGGTAAATTGATGTTAATGTCAAAAGGAGCCGATAGTGCACTATTCCCACTGCTTCGTACAACGATTGATGACCAAACCGTCAAACATTTGGAAACATTTGCAAATGATGGTCTTCGTACGCTCATTTGTGCACAAAGAGAAATTGATGAAGAAACGTATGCCGAATGGAAACCAAGATTTGAAGATGCCAAGTGTGCATTAATCGATCGTAGTCAAAAAGTAGACGCAGCCGCTGCAGAAATCGAACAACAACTAGAATTCATCGGAGTGACTGCTATTGAAGATAAACTACAAGATGGTGTACCTGACACGATTAGTGAACTCTTGAAAGCAGGTATCAAAGTGTGGGTACTCACTGGAGATAAACAAGAAACTGCAATTAACATTGGATTTGCATGTGACTTGTTAAACGATGCTATGGGGTTACTCATCATTGAAGGTGACACCGATATCGAAATACAAAGATCACTAGATACAATGCTAAGTATTGCGGAACAAGCAGTGAGTGCAATAGAACCTGGAGAAGTTGGTCTTGTTGTAAATGGAGATCGACTTCATAGTATCATGGATAGTGAAGCGTTGAAAAAGATTTTCTTGAAATTGGGTATGCTATGTAAAGCAGTTGTATGTTGTCGTGTTTCGCCCAAACAAAAAGCAGATGTTGTTGCTCTTGTGAAAGATAATTTACAAGCAACGACACTTGCTATTGGTGATGGTGCCAATGATGTTAGTATGATTCAAGCAGCTCATGTTGGTATTGGTATTTCTGGAGAAGAAGGTTTACAAGCAGCGAACGCAGCTGATTACTGTATCGCGCAGTTCCGTTTCTTGAAACGATTGCTACTCGTTCATGGTCGTTGGAGCTACAGAAGAGTAAGCAAATTGGTGTTATACTCTTTCTATAAGCAACTCGTGCTCTACTTGGGTCAGTTCTGGTTCGCATGTTTCAATGGGTTCACTGGTACTTCTGTACACGAACGTTGGACTTTGGCTATCTACAATTTGGCACTTACTGCCTTTCCTATCATGATTCTAGGTATTTTTGATCGTGATGTGGAGGCACATACCGTGTTAGAGTACCCAGAATTGTACCATCAAGGACACAAGGACCACTACTTTAACGCAAAAGTGTTTATTGTTAATGTGCTCAATGGAGTGTATCAATCATTTGTTTGCTTCTTTATTCCTATGTTGGCCATGATGGATTTTACATTTGATGATGGACAAACAGCAGATATCTTTTCATTGGGTGTAGTAGTCTACACGTGCGTGTTTTTTGTAGTAACGATCAAGGTGTTAATGGAAATGAGTGGGTATTCGGTCATTACTCTAATGGCTGTTGTATATTCGATATGTTTCTGGTTTGCGTTCTTATTTATTCATGGATCGTTTTATTATGCGATCGATATTAGAAAGTGTCGTGATTTCCCATGCTCAGAGTGGTATGGATTCTTGCAAGAGTTTAGAATTGTACTCACGGCGAGATTTTGGTTAGTTGTTCCACTTACAGTATTGATGGCTGTGATTAGAGATATCTACTACAAGGTAATGTTGCGTATCTCAAGTACCACAGAAAGAGGTCGCGATTTATATTATGACATTATGGTTCGTTCTAATTTATTGAAAATTGTTAACATTTTTAGCGTAAATCGCATAGAAGAGGAAGAGATTACATCATGAAGAGATTTAAGGAGAGTGACTTTACTCCATACGAAATCGATGCCAAATCGAAACGAGTAGAAAACATGAAACAACTTTTCAAGAACCTAAAAGTCAACCCAAAGTACCACGGTTTCGCATTCGACCAAACAGCACAGCAAACTGAGCTTTTATCAGAGCGACTAGCAAAAAAAGTTCAAATCTAATTAAATTATTTGATAATCATATCGATTGAGTGGATGTTCAGGAAAATTGACAATAATTAGCAAGAACAAAGGTACAACCAGTATTCGTTGTAATTTAGCTATGCACATGAGCTATTCGCAATGTTAGTTTTGTCATGGTTGAGCTATCGCCTGTCATGTCAAAAATGTGCAGAATCTCTTTGTTCGTCACGTGTGGTTTACTCTCCCTCGTGTGCTCAATACCCCTGCCAACACTCAACATTAATAGTTCCACTATTACATTGAGTGGTGGAAGTGCAGGTGGAGCTCTAGCAACACAACTGCACATTGCCTACTCTAGTATGTTTTCAGGAGCTGCTCTAATTGCCTCACCTCCATTCGCATGCGCGAAGATGAATTTAGTGAGCACAGCTGCATGTATGACGCTACCATTGTCAATAGTTACTGCCGACTTGGAATTCACTACTTTTTCGCTACAAGAATTAGGCCTAATAGACCCAACAAAAAACTTGGCTCACCAAAGAGTATGGATATTCTCTGGAACTAAAGACACTGTTGTATACCAAGGTGTTGTCAAAAAACAAGAGGAATACTACCGATTATACATGCCTAGTGCAAACATCGCCACAAAATACGATATTCCAGCTGCACACTCATTGGCAACTAATAATTCGATGGACAATGCATGCGATTTTCTAGGAATTCCGTTCATCAACTATTGCCAGTACGACAGCGTTCGTGAATTCTTACGATTCATTCTATTCGAACCAAACAATATTTACGCCAAAGAGCCAGCACGTTTAATGAAAAGAGAAAACTTGATCAAATTTGAGCAGAAGCCGTACATTCCAAGCTCAGTATTGATCCCATACATGAAAGGATTACACGATTTTGGATACTTGTATGTTCCAGATGCATGCAAGAATGGAACAACAGTATGTCACTTGCACGTTTCGCTGCATGGTTGTTTACAGAATGATGAGTTCTCTGGTATGGCATACTTTGAACGAACTGGTATCAACGAATGGGCTGAAACTAACAACATTGTGGTATTGTATCCGCAAGCTCACTCTATTATTCCTTACAGTGCACTTGCTTGCTGGGACTGGTTTGGATATACTGGTCCAGCATACACCACTAATGAGGGAATCCAAATGCAATCTATTCGTAATATGATCAAGGCATTATTAGGTAAATAGAACATGAGTAACTGTTCATACATTGCTACGCTCTTCTATCATAAAAATAAGATCTTTACTTGGAAACTGGTGATAGCTATTATTCTTTTTGTTACAAGTTCTTCTATTTGGTTTTTGGTGACAGGTTGGTCTTATTGACAGGTTATTTTGGCGCCCAACTTAATTTTTCAACAAAGTTCTTCGAACAAACATGGCTCGCAAGAAGATTGCGATTACCAAGACCAAGTTTGTGAAGAAACCCTCAGTACAACCTGCAAAGAAGACTAAAAAGCAGGCAGTAGCGGCAGCACCAGTCAATGATGATGACGCGATGAGTGACAAAGATAAAGAAGTTTCCGATTCTGATGAGGAAAAAACAGAGAAAAAAAAGGCCACAGTAGCACCAACTGCGATTGATACTACACCAGTACCAGAAACCAATGCAGATATAACAGTACCACCAAGTCCAGCACGTAGATCTGATCGTATTCGCGAATCGAAAAGCAAAGCAAAAAAGACATTGTACGAACACAGTGTCGCAAAAATGTTAAGCGTAAAACGTGAACGAGACAGCAAAAAGAAAAATAGCAAAGATGCAGGCGAAATAACTCCATTCACTCCAGGAAAGCAGTTGGACGATGAGTTTTTCTTCCCTGGTTGGTCGTCCTCCGACGAAGAAGAATCAGGAAAATCACAACGCAAAAAACGCAAAACTCTTGACTCACCAAAGAGAGACCAGAGAAGAGCTAAAGGCAAAGATGACGAAGAGTACGATACTGATAAAGATAGCACGAAAGGCTCTGACGAAGATTCAGAACCATTGGGCGACGACGAACCTGATTTTAAAAAAGAAAAGCCAGCAAAGGGAAAACGTGCTAAAGGTACCAGAGTCAAGAAAGAAAAGGCACCACCAAAGAACACTGCTTTATTCAACGTTGATGATGACCTTTTGGAGAAAATATCGAATGTGAAATCTGAAATGTTCACGGGTACCTCAAACACTGTTGTACAAACCAAATCAAAACTTTGTGCGAATATGGAAGCGATCAGAGCAGTTCAAACTAAAAACTATGATCTCTTGAAAAAGGTAAGAATACTTTGAGTTGCTTACATTTATAGGTTATTGATGATGTAGAGCACGTAAGCAATCCATTCGTACCAAGAGCACCAGATCTCAAATGTATGTTTGCAAAATATATTAACACAGCATAGACGACGCATTGGACTTGGCTATTCGTAACTCTGATATTAAAGCAACGAAACTCTTATTACAAGAAGTAAAGAAACCAAAAGAAAAGCGTGTTGGCAATCCTCAACTTCGCATGAAATCTCAAGGTGCTGGCTCTTACGGAAGTCACACCTATGGCCATCGTGTTAGACAACTAAACCAATCCAGAGGTGGCAAAGAGGGTAACGATGCATTTTTACACGATCCAAAAGGATGGTATGGTCATGCAAGAGCACAGACCTATAACAGAATCCAATCGGCAACCAAGTACAATTTGTCTAATGAAATGGTCGATTTCTTGGCTGTTGATATGAACGAAGCAAGACATGAATTTGGTGGTCAAGGATTTTATAATGTTGTTCAAAGCGGTAACCTCGAGAGTGCTGCTCACATTGCCAACTTGATCAACGGATATGGTGGATGGGGTTTGAATATTCTTCGTAAGTAATATTTTGTACAATTGTTAACATTTAGATGTTCAAGCACTCAAGTTCACTGGAACTGAAAACTTTGACAAATATCGTGCTGTCAGTGCAACCAAGAAGAGCAACGCCGAATCATTTTGCATTACTCCCATACATTGTGCTGCCATTAACCCACATACCAAGTACCTCAAGCACTTGATTGAGAATTCAGTCGGTGGTGCTCAAATCACGGATTCTCAAGGAAGAAAACCACTTCACTTTGCTGCTGTATGTAGCACATCCGATAACATCAAGTTTTTGCTTGAGCATGCAGGCGCAAACGTATTGGACGTTGACAAACAACAATACACTCCACTCATGTACGCTTGTCGCTACGGCAAGGCTCACAATATTGATCTTTTGTGGCCAAAAGAAGGTCCCAAGGAAGAAGCCGACGATGAGAAGAAGGACTCCTCTCCAACTGATGATGACGAAGATGGAGAAGATGATGAAGATGACGATGACGGCCCAAAAAAGAAAAAGCCAGCAGCTGGAGGAGCAGCCGCTGCATACGAAAAACTCTTAACAAAGAAGGACAAAGTCAACGGCCAAACTGGTCTTCACATGGCTGCTTACTATGGTCACTTGGACGTAGTCAAAGCACTCATTGCAAGAGATGAGAAGAAGGTACCAGTCATTATGAACAAACACCGTGAATCATGTTTAATTAGTGCATGCAAGGCTGGCCATTTGGACATTGTTCGTTTCTTAGTAGAAACCTGCAGTAACAGACTACTCGGTAAAGTCGACAAGGCCAAGAAGTCACCACTCATGCACGCAGTAATTAACGGTCACTTTGAAGTTGCCAAGTATTTGATTCAAAAGGGATCAAATCCAAACCATCGTGATTCTTCAGAGAACTACGTTATTCACTACGCTGCCGCCTATGGTTGGTTAGATTTGGTCAAACTTTTAGTAGCTGCAGGAGCAGACATCACTGTAAGTAACGCCTGGAAGACCTCAGCATTGACTTTGGCTCTACAAAAAGGTCACACTGAGATCGTCGACTATATTTTGAACCAAACAACTGACGTAAACAGTCGTGATGGTGATGGTCGCACTATGCTTCACCAACTACTTGCAAACAAGACTCACGAGAACGTAGAGTTGGTTAATTTACTCGTTGACAAGAAGGACGCAGACATCAATGTGTTTGACAGAGATGGCCGTGGTTTAATGCACTTGTTGGCAACTGGTACTCACAAAGATGATGTTCGTTTGGCCAAACTATTGGTTGCAAAGGGCTTGAAAAATGTCAACCCTGCTGACACTACCAAACAAAGGTTAACTCCATTGCTACTTGCAATCCAAAGCAACAACTCGGCAATGATTGAATTCTTACTCTCACACGAGAGCGTCAAGGTAGACGCAGAAGAGGGTAGAACCAACGTCCTACACATGATTGTTGAGAAGATCAACGACCATGATGTACACAAGTTGTTCGACATTATTCGTCATCAGTTGAAGAAAAAAGAGTCAAGTGAAATGAAGGATGGCGACAAGACCATTTTGCATAAACTTGCCGAGTGTCATGATGAGTCCGGTAAAACACCACTCATGATCATTTTCTCATCACTCCAATGTGGTTCAAACCTCGCTACTACTGCACTAGTAGATGATGATGACGAACCGTTGGCATCTTTGGGACCTGACGAAGAAGAACTCGGTACTATGGACTCCTCTTCATCAGATGATGATGAACCTGCCACTAACAGCTCTTTCATCGTTCCTGATGATGAGGAAACATTTGAGGGAGAGAAAGAAAAAGAAGATGGAGACAATGATGAAGACAATGAAGATGAAGATGAAGATGGTTCTGATTCAGATGATTTCCCAGTAGTAAAACGAAAGTCTAAATTTGGACAAAGCTTCGGTAACGATGATGGCGAAGAAAAGAAGCCCAAGGAAAAACCTACTGGTGGCAACATCGATCTCTATGTCCAGTTTGTAAAGCATTATATCAAACACACAAAAGACAACATTAATCAAGCAATTATTGAAGTAAAGAAGAACGAAGATGAAGAGAAAAATGAAGACGAAGAGAACGAAGATGAAGACGACGACGATGATGATGATGACGATGATGACGATGATGACAGCGATGACAGCGATGAGGAAGAATCTAAAGAGACCAAAGTCAAGATTCCAAACAAGTTCATTGGTTACACTCCACTGCACTTTGCAGTTGCCAAGAAGAATCCTCAACTGATCAAATTCTTAGTCGAGAATCTAAAGAGCAAGATTGACATGGCTGATTTCCGCGATCGTACTCCTCTCCATTTTGCTGCGTACATTTGCAAATCAGATCAATCTCAACTACCAATTGTTCAATATTTGGTCAAGAGAGGAGCCAACATCAACGCTGTTGACTTCTTGAAGCGCACACCAGTTCATTACTTGTTTGCCGATATCGAATATGCTGAGGCGATGAACGCATCGCATTCACGCAACCACTACTATCATCACAACTCATCAAGTGGTGCCGAGGAGCCAATCGAACAACTAAGTGACATTGGCAACATGGAAGGATGCAAACTCAATTTGAAAGATTCCTATGGTAGAACACCACTACACTATAGTGCTATTCAAGGCAACACAATTTGTTGTATGTACTTGATCCAAAGAGGAAACGACATTAATGATGCCGACGAAGATAACAACATCGCATTGGGTCTCGCTCTACAATCTGGCCATGCCGACTTTGCAGTAACGCTTATCAACAAGGGAGCAGATGTTAAGAACATGACCACTGTTCTTTCCGATATCAGTATTTCACACAAAGCAGCACTAAAGAATAAGAAGAACAAAAAGGATAAGAAAGAGAAGCGTGGTGCTATACTCAAGACTAGACCCAACATGAGCAAACACGCGATGAAAAAGACAAAACATCCTTACCGTAACACATTAGGCTCTGGATCTTCCACTGATATCGAAGATGAAACACCAGTTTCGAATGAACCTATTTCAATCTTTAGATTGGTATTGTCAAAGTCCTTTATGGGTTTGGCATACTTGCTCATGGGTCTTGGTGTAGAAATCACATCGGCTGTACATGATGCTCTTGTAACAAAGAAGTATCAAATTGTGCCAACTTTAATTGCCAAAGCAGAACGTGAGTCACTCAAGAAACTCGAAAGCCACGGTCGCAACTTGTTCCACATCGTATCTGACTGTGTTGACAATAGCCAATATCAAGTATATTCACTGAAGATTGTGAAATTATTGTTACGCAATGGTGTTGATTTGAACGTTCAAGACAAGGACGGTAACACTCCACTACATTTGGCTGTGAAACGAAGCAATTCCATTATCGTTCAATTCTTGAAAGATTTTGGAGCCAATCCAGATCTTCAAGACAAGGAACACAAGTTCACTCCACTACACGTTGCATGCAAGGACAACAACACCGAAATGGCGAAATTGTTGTTGACTCGTACACCATCTGCTCAATCACTACGTAACAGAATCAATGTCAAGGTTCTACCATTGAACGCAAACGTCAAGGACAAACTTGGAAGATCGGCACTACATTACGCTGTTTCATCAAATGTATTTGGTTCTTTCGAGAACGTAGATCTTGTCAAACTCTTGGCTCAACATGGCGCTGATGTCAATTTGGCTGATAACGAAGGTCAGGTACCACTATTGTTCGCATACATGCAACAAAGTGGAACAATGGTCAAATGCCTACTCAAATTGGGTGCCAAAGAAAAGTCTGGTGGCAAGAAGAAAGAAAGCGAACTCCAAAAACGCGCATTGGAGGCTATTTCAGAATTCGAGTCAGATGTACTCAAACTTACCGAACCAAGTGACATCACTACACAAAGATCCAAATTTGATGTAAAAGAAGACGCCAAAGTCATGCGTGAGGAACTCGAGAAAGAAATGGACACTACTGAAGATGACGAAAAAGTTAAATTCAAGATCGATAAGGAAGCGAACATGCCAAAGACTACCACTGTACTCGCCAAAGATAATGTTCCATTCGACATCTTGTTGCAAAAGACAGAAATCACTTATGGTGCCAGTGGATGGAACAACTTTTACAAGATGCAAATTCTTGTCAATCCATTGCAACCTGATCTCTTTGTACTGTGGAATTGCTGGGGAAGAGTTGGTGATCGTCACAAACAACATCAACGTACACCATTCTCCAAGGAAGAAGAAGCAATTGCAGAATTCAAGAAAGTGTTCAAACAAAAGACAAAGAACGACTGGGAAAACTTGTCTTCATTCCAACACGAAGATGGCAAGTACAATCTTGTCAAATTGGCCAAAAAGTCAAATCACAAAGATATTTTGGAACCCATCGACCTCTCACTCTCACCAGAGTCCAAATTGAACGTTAGTGTGCAAAACATCATGAAACTTTTCTGTGATGTAACACTCATGAGAAAGAACATGAGATCAAGTGGTATTGATTTGTCACACATGGGTCTTGGAGAACTCAATCGTGAGACATTGAAAGAAGGATACGAAATCCTCAAAGATATCAACAGCAAGATCACAGAGTTGACCAAAGAATACCAACACAATGACGAGGAAGAAGAAGAAGACGAAGAAGGTGAAGATGATGAAGAGAAACCAAAGAAGAAAGAAAAGGAAGCACCAAAATCACTCACACCAGCTGAAAGAAAGGTCATTTTCGATCAAATTATGGACTTGAGTAACAAGTTTTACACTTTGATTCCTCATGGAGAGTTTAGTGACTCTGCTGTCCAACCTATCAGCGCTGAACACACTGTCAAAGAAAAGATGTCAACTTTGGAGAACTTGATTGATCTACAAATCGCTTCTCGCATTTTGATTGCATCCAAGCGTCACGCTAAAACGGTATCACCAGTCGATTACTGCTATTTGGCACTCAATACTCATATGGTACACGTTAATCGTGCTGATGGTGATTTTGATGCCATTCAAAAGTATGTTTCCAACACTGGAGATGGTGCTCAACTATTGAACGTTTTCCGTTTGTCTCGTAACAACGATGAAAAGTT
>JAESGV010001119.1_pt1 | contig 11440 bp, 5 predicted proteins | sample 9269781 | NCBI WGS metagenome assembly JAESGV01 (sample SAMN15741586, study PRJNA653496) | algae metagenome | isolation source: Tildeniella torsiva UHER 1998/13D and co-occurring heterotrophs from... | place: Slovakia: Slovak Paradise National Park, Hrabusice, Kosice Region | collected 2000-01-01 | reverse complement strand
AAACGTTCGTGACCGGCTATATCCAATTGTTTTATTGTTACGTTTGTGTTCTCATCATGATTAATATTTTTTATACAAAAATCGACTCCGATGGTAATTCTATAATTGTTTGTGAACTCTCCTGTACAGTATCTGCGAATTAAAGACGTTTTTCCTACGTGCATGTTAATAAATTGTCTTATGAGTGTACATACCCACTGCGTAGTCTCCTACAACTAGAATCTTGTAAAGGTGCTCATTTTTCTTCTGTCTACGCCGTTGTTCTTCCATTTGTGAAGTTGTACAAGAGATAGTGTAACCTTCTAACTTGCTCTAAATTGTTTGACTAAAGACAGCGTGACATGAGTGCTTACAACTGTAGAATAAATTATTTATTGTCGGTCATAGGTTCGTTAGCTGATTTAGGCATTAGCATACCAACTAAGAATATGATAAAAAAGCTCACACTGAATAAAATAAATGATAAGTGAATATCAAATGGGAATGGTAAGAAATTGGACAGAGAGAACAGAGCTGCACCTCCAGCAGGCCCTAGCGCTCTCATGATCGAAATCATACTCTGTGATAAACCATTCAATCTTCCTCTAGAAGATGCATGCACCACATTGTTCATCATCAAGTTAGTACAAGTGTACATACACTCTGTACAACTAAAACGAATAAAAAAGAGTGCAATAAGTACCATCCACATTATAACGCGATTGCTCTCAGCCAAATAACTTATTTCTGGATAAAATGGGAAAAATGGAAGCACAATCAGCGCAGCCAATCGGAACGCCCAAACAGCCCCAACTTTACGAAGAATTAAAGCCATAACTGTAATCTGTAAGAACCCAATCACAAAACCAGAAACGAGACCTAACAATCCAATTTGAGATGGATCAAAAGCCAATCCTTTCTTGTCAATTGGTAACAATGCCCACAGAGGTATGATCTCTTGGAACGAAATAGTTACAAGACCAAGCATAGAGTATAAAATAGCAGAGAGTAAAGGTGCTCTTGTGCGCATGATTTCGTTCTTTGGCCACCATGTTGGAAACTGAATAGTCTTTCCAAACAATGTAAATGAGTCTGGATAGTGATGCTCAAATTCGTCTTGCACTTTCATCTCCTCTTCTTGAGTGATGTCCCGTAGATCCGAAACTGTTACAGATGGTGGATGTGCAATTTCGTTATCTAGTACAACTTCTGCATCGTCATGATGGTTTGTTGGACTATCAAGTAACTCGATTTGATCTGTACTTGACGCCACTGGTGGAGCGTTTATACCTGCTCTTCTAAGCAGTACTTGCTTGTTGCTCTCTTTAATAAAGAAAAACGCAGTCACCAAACCTACACAACACATTGCAAAAACGCACAAGTTTGGTAACACGTATGGAAACATCTCTAAAAAGCTCTTCACTGCAGAGTCTTCTTTGAATAGATTCGGATACTGCGCCACTGGTCTTGCTAAAAATCCACCAATAAGTGGTCCAATAATCATAGACGAACTGAATGACATACCAACATACGAAAACGCTTTTCCTTGGTTTGTCTTGTCAGTAACTTCTCCAATATATGTTTTACAAACTCCAACGTTACCGTTCAACGCACCAAGTAACATACGAGTACCCATCGCCCAGTAAATGTTTGTAGAGAAGCCAAACAGCAGAGATGTGATACAACTGCCTGTTAGACCTATGAGAATGATTGGTCGTCTTCCAAAACGATCACTCATCCAACCCCAAATGAATGCAGCGAACAGTTGAGTAACATAGTATGATGAACCTAATAAACCCGCATAGTAACCAATCTTGCGCTCATCTCCATCTTCTACCAGTTTGAAATCTGCGACCATAAAGCCAATGTACGGTGCCAGTGTTGAAAAGTTGAAATTGTCCAATGCAAAAGTCATGAAAATTACGAATAGTTGTCCCCACGGTAATGGTGTCATTGGTAGCGCATGAGTTGGTGTTTCAGTAGGTAGAGGTTCTTTTGGTGATTCTAATTCTACGTCCCTGAGTTGCTCATCGTCAGCGTCGGCAATGTCATCGTCTGACCGCATTTTTGAATTATCCACAGCTGTTACAAATGTGAAAAACTCCAAACTCCTGGTTGAAGTGCGTTTTGTGTTTTGGAATCAATTTGTGCGCTACAAGTTCGTTGACTTTGCATGGGATAAATAATGCAGTTACTCACACAACATTTTGAAGAAATCTCAAACTAATACGACTTGTTTTATTTGTTACATTCGTTTTACAACTCACGCACAGACTTTCCCAATACAGACGCAATTCGACCCACATTAAGTGCTGCCTCTGTCATGGAGTTTCTTGTTAAGCTGATGGGTACGTTACCACTACATGCGTAAGTCTAAATAATCAGCAGTACCTGAAGTCAGTTTGTTGAATAAATACAACTTTCAAGTCATCACCTATTTGTTTAAGATGCCATGCTGCTACGATAAGGTTCGCTCGTACAAAGGAAGATGTCTCCGGAACAGAATCATGTGTTACACTGGTACACAATAACTCCAACACATCATCTTCTCTGTAAATGTCTCTGCAAAAGACAAAATCGCGGTTGGCAACAAACATTGATGGTGCTACACTGTGTGAACAACATTGATAATATCTTACACTTAAATGTAACATGTACTATCTTCTCATCACCATTGGCTTCAATATCTTTCAAATTTAAGAGTGGTAAATCCCACTTGTGTCTTACATCAGTATTGTTTGTTGCCATGACACTGAGGAATTCGTCGATGGAACACTTTTCCACAATACTGCGGGCACGGTACATTGGTATTCCGCTATCTGTTGTTTCTGAGTCGCTTAGTCGGTGCACGACAATGTTGTTTGAGGTTGTTAAATGTTCCCAGTTATCTGTGGCCTCAAACAAGTTCGCATCGTGGCAGTGTTGACGTAGGTTCGCTAATCTTTGCTTGTCTTCCTCTTTCATGATTTTTGGTTGACGAAAACATCAAGCAAAAATTCCAACTTTAGCTAATTGGTGCGGCACAGGAAGGATTCGCCGAAATACTTAAATTAGTTGTTCAAATATCGTTTGGAATGCACGCCACTTCTCGCACTTCGTAACTGTCACCCTCTTTCACGTAAACCTGATACTCTAAGATTTGTTCTCATTTAGTTTTTGCTTTCTTAGCAGCCCTTGTAACAACAGATAACAGAAATGGACGTAAAAAACCTCATCATAGGTTTGCTGATATCTCCACCAGCTGTTGTCTTCTATGCTCTTATCTTCGCTGTAGTTTTCTTCGTTCGTCAACGCAAACAAACATGGGTAACAGCGCAGTCAATGGTGACTCAGTAGTCTCTAGCCATAACTTATCTTCCAATGCAACTATTCTCGTTGTGGGACTTGCCGGCAGTGGAAAGAAGTCTGTCGTCAAGCAGTTCGAAAAGATGATTCCAAAAGCGAAGTTTAAAACAGAAAAAATTCAACTATCAAACTCTGACTATGAATATAGCCACCACATTTCGAGGAGTCAATTTGTCTCGTTCGCGAATTATTCTTTAGTAGTTGTAGTAATAGATGGAGCAGATATTACAAACCCAAGAGCAGTAGAATGCACGCTTGGGGTAGATTTGTCAGAGAAACTATTGGCACAAAAAGTACCAGTATTATTTTTAGCAAACAAATCTGACAAAATGGAATTCAAAGGTGAAGTGGTAAAAAAGATTGTTGATGATATAACCAAAAACTTGGGACGTTTCTTGGACGGCAAGGGGTATTGTTTGCAAACTGTTTCAGCAATAACAGGCGAAGGCATTGAAGATGCAGTCGAATGGGGTACCAAAAACGTTGTTGCAAGTCATCATAGTGAACTTTGTTAAAATTATTGCCCTTTGCACGTTCACCTTCGTTTTATATTCTTACTTGTTACAACTTGTCTAAATATTAAAGCGAGTAGAAGTCAACAAACATGGGAATCACTACAAGCCACAACATTCTCGTCGTAGGACTCCCAGGCAGCGGTAAAAATTCTGTAATTCAACAGTTCAAGAAGAACATGCCAAACGCAACATTCAAAACAGAAAAGATGAAACTCAATACATCTACTTATGAGTACAGCAATCATATTTCAAGAAGTCAATTTGTATCGTTTGATAGATTCTCGTTGGTAATTGTTGTCTTGGATGGAGCAGATATTCAAAATCCAAAAGCTGTAGAATACACGTTTGGAATTGACCTGGCAGAGAAGATGTTGGCTCAAAGAGTACCAGTTTTATTTTTGGCAAACAAATGCGATAAGAAAGATTTCAATGGAGAGATAGTTAAAACTATTGTCAGCGAAATAGCAACAAAATTGCCTATAGACTATTGCCTGCAAGTTGTTTCTGCAAAGACAGGAGAAGGTATTAAAGAAGCAGCAGAATGGGGAACAAAGAATGCAATTGAGCCAAAATCAAATGGTCAAGTAAACTAAAAACAGTTTAGTTTTGTTGATTCACATTCTGCAATCTTTGATGCTCAGATAGTACTTCTGGTGACTTCTTTTCTTGTTCGCCATCTTCTACCAAAGTTTCAATTATCAAATCTACATCTTTTGTTTCCAATCCTTGTTTCTGCTCTTCTGGAATTTGATTAATCGGCGACGCTCGATTTCCATCCGTCACATTTTCTGTTTGTTTCAATTTTTGCATTTCCATAAATGTTCTTTTGATTTCATTCGCGTATCGTGGAGCGTTAAACATTGGCGCGTTGCACGTTGGACATTTACTAAACACCAAATAGTTACCAGATTTGCTTCTAACATATTCATCCAAACTTGAAACTTGAAAAACGTGTCCACAATCTAACACGTACCATAATTCTGAGCTAGTCGCTTCTGAACTCTTATTTAAAGAAATCGTACAACATATTTGATCATCTTTTTCTTTCTTTGCGTCACAGGTCATACACGGTGGACATTTCTCTCCACATAAGCCGTTACATCGATGGTTACATGGTAGTATTTTTGTACAACGTTCGTTGCACTCTTCTTTGTCACACATTTCGAAACAAAGTTTTGAACACTGCGAGTGAGTACATCGGTTGGTACATGCTTCAGTACAATCTTTACACAACTCCCAGCATTCTCTTTTGCACTTTGATTGAACGTGTGCACATTTTTTGAAACATGGTTGCGTACATTTGGGACATTTTGTATTCCCGCACTCATGTTGTGTTGAGCAAACATGGCCGCATATTAATGGTTTTGTACATGGTTGTTGGCATTTTCCATGTTGACCAGTACTTGTACACTCTCCACAGATGCCAGAACACGAGTGACCACAATTTAGTTTTGCTACACATCGATGCGTACATTTAGGTATCGTTCCGCACGTGTAGGTAAAGTTTTTGTGACAATCTTTGCACTTGGCTTCCAACTCTGCTTCACATGGTTTGCAATGTTGAAGATATTGACACTCGCCGCACCTTCCTGCGCAATAGTGACCACAATCGAGCTTCTTTGTACACTTGTTTGAACATTTTGCATTAGATTGAGCCGAGCAAACGATTGATACTGTGTGATTACATACAGGTAGAATAATGTCAACCATCTCTAAGCAAGGCTCACACGTGTCACTAAATAGCTTGTGGCATCGTTTTTTACACTTGTGTCCGCAGTTGAGTACTTGGTTACAAATATGTTCACAATTGCCGTGTTTACCTGGATGACATCGTTTAGGGCATGTATGACCACACTCCAATTTCTCCGTGCATGGTACTAATAGTGAGTAAAAAATCATAAACTTACATGTACAGCCTCCATGTTGTACGGCATCGAATTCGTGTGGATGTTTCACTTTTGTGACTTGTTGTTTGTGATTAGGACAACATAGTGGAATATAATCTTTGACAAAACCACTATTTGTAGCCTTTGTAATGATTCTGTCCCAATATTTGTTCTTTCTTAATTGTGTAAAGTTTCCAACCACATACATGCCTTCTTTTGCTCGCGATAGAGATACAATGATTCTATTTGCTTGTTTGAGGAATCCAGAAGTTTCTTCTGGGTTAGAGCGTACCAAAGAAACAATGATAATTGTATTCTCTTCTCCTTGGAAATCATCGACTGTCGCGACACGAGTTCCACGCAATTCCATCATAATGAGAATGCGACGAATCAACATTAGCTGTCCACGATACGGTGTGAGAATAGTAACATCTTGTTCTCGGTAATCAGACTGGTTGATTAAATAAGCAGCCAACTTTGTTACAAATTGTGCCTCATACTCGTTTGTCTTGTTTCTTGGATCTTCACCGTTTTCGTCCATGGCTTCCATCTGTTTATGATTCACAAAACATACGTTTTGATTCACTCCAACAACGTTCTTATATTTACGGACACCTGCAGCGTCAACTAGTGTAGGGTAGAACAATCGCATTAAATCTGCTATTTCTGGTCTCATTCTCATTTGCGTAGATAATTGCGTTGATGGCGTTTTCATGTTAATTAATCGCTCAAACATGCTAATGCCGAGTTTATACTTTCGATCGAGTTCAAAAGTAGATACTTTGGGACGCAATTGTTGCTCATCTCCAATCATGATCAAATGTTCAACATCTTTGTGTAAACTTGCAATAACTTGTGCTTCTAATAACTCTCCAACTTCTTCAATAATGTATACTGGTGCTTTTAATTTTTTGAGCAGCGTTCGGTGGAAAGATGCTGACGTTGTTGTAAGGCCAATTAAAGGTGCACTCTTTAACGCATCTAGTTTGTTTTCATCAACGAGCTCCACTCGTTGCTTGACTAGTTTCTGCGCCTCTTCTAAAAGCAAGGCAATCTTCTTGTTACTTGCTAAACGTACAAGCGACCGAAGATCTTTGACTATTTTTTTGCGTCGTGATACTGTAACATCACATGTACGTTTCCCGGCAAACATTGTTTGAATTACTTTCACAAAACCAAGTAACATTTTTTCCTCTTCAAGTATTGATTTGGTTGGAGATGTAGCGTATGGCTCTTCACTCTTCTCGTCTGCTTCTAATTGTTGTGCGATAGCTTTGCACTCCTCTTCAAATTCTGATATCTCCTTACTCTCTAGTTCCAACTCGATAGATTCGTTTGTCTCCTTGTCAGAGTGTTCGGATCGAGAAAGAGCTTCTGCTTGCAGTAACTTTACTTGTACACTCTCCCAATGATACACGTGCCTTGCTTTGTTCGTTTGGTGTAACAATCGTTTGATACGAATCGAGTATGGTTCTCTCCATAACAGTGAGATTCTATCCATGTATTGTCTCATTAGTTTCGTGTTATGTTTACCATCGATATATTCGCCACATGATAATAGAAAGTGACATGCAGTTTCGATATCAGATTCAGTAGCGTTGGTACTGAGTAACAGTTGACTTAAAGTTGCATGGATATCTCTTGGCTTTATCATACCTTGCTTGAGTAACTCGCCAGTAAACGAAGCGTTCATTATTCTTCGCTTTCGTTGTTGTTGGTTAGATTTGATATCTTGTTGGGACAAGGTATGCTTTTGAATTTCAGGAATGGCGCCGTAGTCAAAATCATCAGCTAGTCGCTTCAGTAATTTGTTCTTGAATCGTTCATGAGATTTCTTGTCACTGTTTGACAACGATTTGCATAAGCGAGCAAACATCTCGCACGATTCTAAACTTGCTATCGCCTTCTCATACAACTCTTCTGTAAAGTCATCCATTTGGTTATGAGCAAGTTCCTCCATAGCGCTCGAAACGGCATCAAACTTTTCATCAGTAAGGTTGTCGAACAACTTGTTGTACTTGAGACCTTCTGTATCACCACTACCCAATGAATCACTACCCAATGATATTGGTTCTGCTAGTGGACTGAACCAGTTCCGTACGGTGATTATTGGACCACGTCGTAGTTGTCGGAGTATGTGCTCCTTTTTTGCTTCTTCGTGTCCCTCCAACCAAATATTTAGTACTTCATGCTCTGGAATGTACATTCGCACACCTAACGGGAGAATTGTGTCAAGAATCCTTGAGATGAACTTGGGTAGATATCGTTGTAGAATCTGCTCCGTACGCTCTTCTAACTTTATCCATTCTTGTCCTATGCTATCTCGAAGTTTGTGTAGTTGATGGTCAACCTTTCGGATCTCTTTGATATCTTTTCTACCTTGTATCTTGTGGAGTGATCGATTCACTATTTTTGTGTTTTTAGAACGCATTCGACCTCCTACACGCACCAAGTTTGGTACATGGTCAATTAGGCCTTCCAAGAACTGATCTAGTGCATGATTTGTGTAACAAATGACCACGATTGGACGATTCGTTCCCTCCAACTTTTTGACAAGTAGTCGAGTAGCATAAGTTCCAATAAATGTTTTTCCTGTACCTGGTGGTCCTCGGATGAGCGTCAGCCTATTCTTAAATAGTGACGCTATCGAATTGTTTTGTGAAGAATCCAATTTCGTCTCACTGTCAGACACCCACTCGTCAGCGAGTACGTTTACAGTTTGATTCTCGTCATCTTTTCGCAGTATTGATATGTCAACAAGTGGATTGTCCAGAATGTACTTTGGTGGTGTACTAACATACTCACAGTTAACAATCTCTCGTTCAAATGGCATGTCGCCGTCTTTCATGTCCTTAATTGCTTGCAATACCGGCTCTACCGATCTAAAGAACACTGGAGATTCTACCATCACGAAATCTCTGTCAATATAATTCAGTAGTCTTTCAATGTCAATAGGGCGATATGGTTCGATGTCTACTTGCCACTGTTCAATATCTCTACCAACTACAACGCCAAATATCATAGTATCTTCAGTAAACTTGAGCTCGTCTCGACCTTGGTCAGTATAGTTTCCATCCGATGGTGACAAACACAACAAGCTGCCAAACATGAGTATCTTTAGCATCTTTGTCTCACTTAGTTGTCTTGTTAACCGAAATGACAGTCTAACTTTGATACAATCTTGAGCAACACCAAAATGTTCGATGCGTACATCAGTGAACACTGGTTGCTTGTATTTTTCGGAAGAGTTGTAGTCGATGATACCTTCTTTGAACTGTTCGATAAAATCTTGACGTAGTAGGTGATAATGTGAGTGTAGGTATTGCTCTACCGAGTCCCATTTTCTGTTTGGTCTATTTTTGACGAGGTCACTTGGAATTGGCTCTGTTAACTCTGCATATGTAGGTAAGATCGCTGCATAGGTAGAGGTATCGAGAGTAGCCTGAGAAATGTGTGGTTTGGTTGTTTTCAACTCTGTCAAATTGTTTGTAACGTTTGGTAACGCTGGTCCTCTTCTCGCGTGCCATTCAGTATATGTACTGGGATTACTTGTAATAAGAGGTGTTGATTTTGAAACATGAGCAAAGTGACATGACTCTCCTCGCCAACAATAGCCGTTACGCTCAAAGTTCCTACATAACTGCTTCTTTGAATCCTTTTGATGCATTGACACTCTCTGTATTGGCATACTAGGAGTAGCAACTGATCTTGCTTGAGTAACTTTGCTAATCACTGGTTTTGTTACTTCTTTCTTTGGAACGAGTATCTTGGAAAAGATTGTTTCTGGTGGTTCTGGTTTTTGTATCTTTGCGGGTTTCAAGTACTCTGTTTGACGTCTTCTTGGTTTTGTTGGTGTAGGTCCAGTATCTCTACCAGTCATGTGTATAAAAGCACATGTGGTTCCTCTTGGACACTCTTCATTGCTGTGTCTAAAGTACACGCATGGCATAGGATTGATAATAGTCGCTTGACCAACCGGACTCTTTACCCACGCTTCTGTGCTTTCAATGGAATCGCCACTCTGTACAGATGTCTTCGTAGTGTCTAGAAAATACATGTACTCTTTTCCTCCAACTATTAATGCCTGACTTCGCTTGTATCCTATGCGACAGCTGCATGAGCATGTAATATCATCGTTTGGTAAATTCTCTTGCCGTGAAGCTACTTGTCTACTAATACCCACTAGTCTGTTTCCAGTTGACGACTCCTGAACTATGAAAAACTCTTCATCCAGTTTTCCTTGCATAACTGTATAAGGCAAAACTTGTGGTTTGTCACGCACTGCGATAGCAACCTTGCATTTAGTACAACAAATCGTAATCTTGTTCGGATCGGTAATATCATGCGTTTGAATCTTTGATTTACTATTTACTTTCTCACGCAATAGTTCCATTCTTTTGTTCCAATCATCAGGTGTAAATCCAAAATTGTCGCGTTCGTTTGGATCAAAAATGTTACTGTCGAGAATCATCTTTGTCAACGTTTTTACCATTTGACTCTTGTATGGATTGCACACAAAATAAAATAGTATAGATCTGCCGTAGATATCATAATTGTGCTTGTATCGCAGACATACTTGAGTGATAAAATCGTCGTTCAAGGGTGATAGTCCGCACTCGTTTAGTATACATGTAACTATAGAACCTCCGTCAAATCCATGTGTCGTTCCATTATCTACTTGTGTATCCATTCTCTGTCTTTTATTTGGTGCTGATTCTGGTACAGATAAACTAGCAACCAAATCTCTTACTTGTCCGTCACGCAAGTATTGAAACTGTAGCGAACCATCTAGACGTGATTCGGGAGAGCTCACTGTGACGTCAACAGGAGCAGTTGGTATAGGTTCTTGGTTTGGAACTTTAACAAGGACATTAACAAGTTTTTCTGGATCAGTTTCTGTGAATATTGTTTCCACTCGTGCAGGCTCACTCGCAAAATAAATCTTCCACTTTGGTAATTCCATTGGCGCGAACAGCGGTGCGAAAAAATCGATATTCTCGCACTTTAGGTAAATATATACTGGAATTCTACATTTGCCTTCTCCAGGATATATGCCATGCAGTACGAGTACATTTGGCCTTTGAATTTCGTCCATCATGTGCATAAAATCAGGCTCTATATCTAAATCTAGTGGCTCGTCTTCATCATTAATCGACTTCACGGGAAATGTAACTCGCTCCTCGCCGAGTGAAAAGGTACGATGAGAAGCACTGTCTAAAAATTAGTAAGAAGCAGCAAAAACAGACTGTTGTTCAAATTTGTTAACTTGGCAATCTTGCATGTTGGCGTAAAAGCGTGGTTTTTTTGCAAAGCGCACTTTGGTTCTGTATTTTTGCATACTGTGCATCTGTTGTGCATTTTGTTGGTGTTGTGTGCTGGTACTAAATGATAGCAAGTTATGCAAAGGAATTTAACCTTGCTTTTCTTGCATTTGCTGCATAATTCGCGACCTTGGTGGTCGTTCCAAATAGCTTTACACGTCTCGCACACCTTGTATGCTACCTCTCGTTTTGACATGTTTTTGATTGCCTAATGCCATGATGTTGATTGCCTAACGCTATGCTTAGGTTGAGTGCGAATGCCTAACAGCTTACAAAGCAAACGTTATTATCCTCAATTTATTTTGTTACATCTACCTATTTGATCTCGCCATGGCGTTTCTACTCTCATTCAACAAAATTTCTCTTACTTGTTCACTAGCAGAGTCAATAGGTG
>JAESGV010001118.1_pt1 | contig 11440 bp, 13 predicted proteins | sample 9269781 | NCBI WGS metagenome assembly JAESGV01 (sample SAMN15741586, study PRJNA653496) | algae metagenome | isolation source: Tildeniella torsiva UHER 1998/13D and co-occurring heterotrophs from... | place: Slovakia: Slovak Paradise National Park, Hrabusice, Kosice Region | collected 2000-01-01 | reverse complement strand
TCAGTTACAGCTGTCCAATCCTCCTCTGCAAATTGCAGGCGCTAATTATTTAGTGCACAAAATAAATCATGTTACCCTAGCTAAGGTTTTTATCTCTTTTTTCTTAATGCCGTCTAGCTCACCACGAAGTGCATCTTGTCGCAATGCAGTCAATCTTTCCAAATATCCTCTTGAATTGCTTTTAATCTTTTCTCTTAGTTCTGTGATCCTATGAAGTTAGAATTGGTTTTAAAATTACTCTTCTCGAGAAAGCTTCTTTTGCCCAAAAAACTTTGCAACTGAAACTATCAGACTCGTTGGTAAAGCTGTGATCCCTAGCCCTCCAAAAAGAATAAAAACTATTGCTCCAAACAGTCCAAGTATCAAACCAAGGTAAGCTAGCGGCTGGTACTGAAACTGGTAGTACGTAGTGGCCATATTACACTAAAAGTAAGCTTGTGAAATATCGCGTACGTTCGCGCATGCGGCAGTAGCTCCATCTAGTGTTGATGCTTCCGTAGGATTAGATACTAAATTGTAGGAAGCTCGAATCTGGCCAATAAATGGATATGTAGCGGCGAAAGCAGCTATAAACACTGCTGTCACTATTGTTCCTACAATTATTCCCTTGATGAATCCAATCTCAATTTGTTTCTTATTTGTTGTCTTTGCATACTTCAAAAACTCCTTACATGAGACTTTCATTTCTTCTAATCGTTCTTTGATTTCAATCTTGAGTTTTCCAAGACTTTTACCACCTTTTCCCGCTAGTTTGCCTTTCACACCAGCTAATTTGTTTTTAGCTTTTAATACACCTGTTGGATCCACTGATGCGGCAATATCTGCGCTGCTAGGAACATTTAGATCAAGTGCTAAAACTTCTTCTTCGTCTGTTGGCTCAGGTGGAGGTCTAAAGTTTTTGCGTGGAAGATTAGGCAATGGTGTTTCGTTATTTTTGTCGATGGTTCGATAGTACGTGATTGACAAAGGTGTGAAAAACATAACGAGTGCAGCTGCTATTACGAACATAATCTAATTGTTAGTTGTTGGATGATTTCAATACCTGAAAGTACCACGAATATCCCAATGCACCTTTTATATTGGCGTTCATAATGTCAATTGGAACGTAGAATGATATCATCATTCCTGCAAATATAGACAATATTGAAATTATCTTGCAAAACTGATAACGTCTTCTATCGGACTGGGCCGTGAAATAGTTGAAGAAGACAACAGTAACAACCAACATAGCTAGCGGCGAAAATATCGTGTTAACAACCACGATAGCGTCTTCTGTCTTGCCCATACCTATGCTCAGTCAACGTTGTCAAAAGTTTATTTTAGTAAAGTCGCTTTGTTAATACGCTCTGTCAGTACTTGAATAACTTTCTCTGGCTCAGGCACACCGTGATGATCGGCATCACCTCCAATAATAACGTGGTCATCTACATAAACTGGTTCAAAGATTTCTATATCGCAGATGGTCAGAACTAGCAGAGGATCGTACGGTGAAGATAGGTACTTCAGAGCTTCTACATACTTATCTGCAGTTCTATGACTTTCAGGAACACAGTAGATCTTATAGACCATCTCGGGAGCAATTCTCCAAAACTTGTCAAGTCCCATTAGTGCATACTCCAGCAAGTTGAAATGCGTACTCCATTGCCTGAATAATTCTTTTTCCAAAAGCACTCGGTACGCAGCATGTTTACCGAGGAGTGTTATTGGTACATTTTCGTTTTGGAATTTTTCAAATACAATCTTGGAAGCATCTTTGTCTTCTCTCAAGTTGTAACATCCATCTACGTCTGGAAAGAGGGTAGTTTTGTTGTTTTCTTTTCGCACAAATGCCTGTCCCTGTATGTAAAAGCGTTTCACTCCTGGGATGAATGAGGGATTTGCCAACATTGCGTCTGCTATTGGTGTAAGGGGGCCTATAGCAGCAAATGATACATTCTTCCAGTTATGTTCCACCACAACTGTTAGAAATTGAGTTACGTCGTCGTACTCTCCGTACTCTGCTGTAACAAACTCTTTTGGCATAGAAAATTCGTGAGTGGGTTGCATTCCAACTTTGTCTTTAGGTGTTATTACAGGAATATTTAACCCCATAGCCGACAATATTTTTCGAGTTATATGTGCTCGGAACAAGTTATCATTTCCAGTCATAACTATTCCCAACACTGAAATCGAACACGTTCCAACGATAGTATATAACGCCAGAGTATCATCTACGTCTCCGCCAATATCTGTGAACAACACAACGTTTTGCATTTCGTATTTTACAAGAAAAGAAGACAGACGATATAAACAACACCTCAGGTACTGGTGAAGAATATTTTACTATATGGCGGAACAAGACTCCACTAAGAGAGAGTATGAACGCTGGCGTGCACGGGTTAGAATCGATAATGACTTGAATTATGACGACACACCTCTCCCACAACAAGATTATAACAGAAACGGAATAGTCACAGAATCTGCAATAACAGACGCCACAACGAATCCTTTTCACGTGCCTATCGGTACCGATGGGTTTAATACAACTAAGCGAAAAAGTCGTGTGACAACCTTCCGAGAACGCATGCAAGGAGCAGATGGTGGCCTAATGAGACTCAATGATATGCAACGTAGGCAAGTGGCAGAACGAATTGTTCGACGCGAAATGCACAGTATATTCAACTGGTTGGAGTCCACGTACCTATTCAAGTTGCTGTATCACTACGCAAAGCGATGGAGGACAGGAGAGGATCGCCAATATGGCAGCTATTCACGACCATTGAATCGCAGTAATTATAGTGAAGGTTTTAGGACAACCAATCCGTACTATTACCGTTCGTATAACCCAAATGCGACATACTCTAGTCACGAATCACTCATTAGATCAATAGTTGACCGATGGATATCATTTAGAGATAGAATATCCTCTACATCAGAAGTAGATCATGATCGCGCTGATGAAAGAATGGCAACTGATATGGCTGATAGATTGGAGCGTTATTTGTTTCAACAGAGAAGAAGACGACAGAGAATAAGCTATGACGAGCAAGAATCACCTCGGGTTTCAAGGTTATGGATGCTTTGGCAGGCTATTCTTCAATTCTTTACTAGTATTTTCAAATAATCTATACTGGATTAACCAAGAAACCACCTCTTTGAACGTTATGATTGATATGACTCTCGGTTAGTGAAACACATGCCAGTACTGTAATTATGTCGAAATCTGTGCTACAGACAAAGACTGTTCGCTTAACACAAAGATTCTTACCTGCTGTACGGATTGTCCATGCTATCTCAACTGCTACTAAAATGTTATCATGAACAAAACTGCTGACCAACCGAGCGAAAAGCCACTTAAATCACTATTTATATCAAAAATTATGCGAATCCTAAATTTAGTTTGGACTTGCAAACTCTCCCATACCCGCAAACTTATCCACAACGATGACACAACACAAGTCAGACAATGCACCTGGCAGTGTCCCTTCGTCTCTAATACCGCAGAGTAACGAAGGGACTGTTGATGCCCTATATTCTAAATTCGCGAAACCATTTGTCGCCATCTTCTCAATTAACGTGATGTTTGTAGTTATACCAGCGATCACACTAGTGGCATCTATAATCATAGTTAGTCTAGTGTCACAAACGTTGTTCATGGACGAGCTTTCTAACAACGCTGCAATAATACGGAATGTAATATCGACAAACACCAAAACATCGATTATAAACTTTTTCGCTGGGACTGACAACCTATTGAGTCTGTCTTCAGCCATCATATCTGCCACACTGATAGGCACGACTGGGAAAAAAGTTCAAGTACGACTGCATGAACGACAGTTACTCAAAAGTCAACTGCAAGCACTAGTACAAAATAATATTCATGCTTTTGCAGCAGGCTTGACATTCGACTCCGGAGAATTATATTGGTATGAACAGCATTCGGAGCATGCAAAGGCACCACAATATTTTTATGAAATATCGCCCTTCACAAATTACACACTCAAAGTACGTTGGCTTGACTGTGCTAACAATTAGGTTTCTACTTGGAAAACAAACGATACTGTCGTGGAGAGAAATATTCTGTACGACAAGTTTATTCACAATCACATTAAAGAACTCTCCACACTAGATACTAAGGCTGACGAAATAATCCTTGGGGAGGTAACAGCTCATCCTACTCTAAAAGAGATGATTGTTCCTATTTCGAAAAAGGTAAGTCGCTTATCATTATGGATCTAAGTATACAGGTATTTGACGAAAAAAACGGCATAATAACGATCATTTACTCTCTACGTTCGTTGGAGCATTTACTTGCGTCACTGCAAACTGAAGGCTCTAAAATAGTCGTAACTGATGACAAAGGGAATTACGTTGCCAGTACGTTTGATCATGCATATTCCTCCTACAACACATACGTGACAACTGGAGAATCTACTTACATGAAAGACATGCGACATGAAGAGCTTTCAGCGTTAGATGATTCCATTCGGCTGCAATCTAGACTCAATACGAGTGGATCCTGGGGTAACTCAAAAAACATACCCTATGACTTCAAGTATGACTCTCCCAACACTGGATCAATACTAGTACGAAGGCATACACTTTCATTCGCAACTAGGAATTGGAACGTGTTCACATTATGGCCAGAGGAGCTATGGATACATCGTTTGCAAGTGAATACCAAGTTAAACAATATCTCTGTCTTTGGAACCATCATCATCGGTGTCTTTATCACACTACTCTTCACGGTTCCCATTGCCAAATCTTTACTCAAAATCAAGTGTGGATTTAATAACATTAGGCAGATGGGCTTAGAGGCACCAATCACCAAACAAGCAGATGCAAATTTCTTATGGTACGAAATGGAAGAATTTCAACGATCGTTTGCAACAGTAAGTCTATCTTTTACATTTCTAACATGTTAGATGCTCACAATGTTGAAAAGTTTCGCCAAGTACGTTCCAAAGAACGTAGTAGATCAGTTAGTACACGACAACAGTGAGGCTCAATTAGGTCTCACGCCGTCCATGTGTACAATCTTTTTCCTAGATATCAAAGATTTTACAAAATTGAGTGAGGAATTAGAACCATCCAAACTAGTCCAACTCATGAGTGATGCATTTGAAGTACTTAGTGCTCAAGTTCATTTAGTAAGTTCATTTCGGTTATCACTAAACAATTTAAAAGAATGGAGGCATAATCGACAAGTATATTGGAGATTGTATCATGGCGTTCTGGTCAGGTCCTGATCAAGAAACAAAATCAGTACGATGTGCATTAGAGTGTCAAAAACAATTAACGCTAATGAGTGAGAAATGGAAGCGAGAGGGTTTACCGCTAGTACAGTGTAGAATAGGCATCAACACTGGTAATGTACTACTTGGTAATTTTGGATCCTCTCGTCGATTCAATTTTACAATTATTGGCGATAACGTCAACTGTGCATCAAGAATAGAATCGTTGAACAAGATATATGGAACCAACATCATGATTGGAGAATCAACATATGAGAAACTAGATAGAGAACTAAAACGATTATGCAGGAGAGCAGAACGTGTTAAAGTAAAAGGAAAGTCAAAAGAATTGCTAGTTTATGCAGTTCAAGGAGCTCATACAGATCCATCATACGATACAGCGTTTGAGTTGTATGTCAATGGAAATTTTGAAAAAGCAAATGAATTATTTGGCGATTTGGAACAAGATCCACTAGTCAAGTACAAAATTCTGCAATGCGATAAATATAAAATGGGTACTAAGGTGCCATGGAATGGTGTAGTAACACTACAAGATAAATAACTCAAATTAATATTACATAGTTATACATCAATTGGGGAATTCCCACTAGGAGAGAAAACGCTAAAGAAATCTGTAGTGTTCTCTGTACTCTCAGCAAATTGTTTACCGCTACTGTCAATTGCTTGACAGATTTCTTCTATTGGAATATCGTTCTGCAAGTTAGTAGTTGCATTGCATCTTACCCTATCTGTTCCAAATGGATCTTCAATTTCTAATCCTGCCTGTTCAATTCCTAGTAGTGCAAATGATATCATTGCAACAGCAGCTATTTGAGTGTTAGTGATGAAATATTCATACGAGCAGTAAACCATCCATAATCAGGTACTAATGGTCAGTGAATGCAAATAATAATCTTACTCAAGCAGAAGGGAAGCGATATCAAGTAAACAACGAGAATGTGATTTACCTGCGCTATGTAGCTAAATGGAATAGGAGTGTTTAGAATTCTAAAGTATTAGAGTATTTGGAGAACTGAGTTACCTTTCTAAATTGCCTAAGCAATCAATCAACTCGCGATGGTAATTCTCTAATATTGATGGTTGACCTGTTGATGCTCTCTTGCAATTTGCAAAATTCCAGTCACAGACCATGTTAATTGCTGCTAAACACCAATTGTCAGAAGTGGCAATGTACTCTATCTGTCGTTGATTGATTAAATTTTCGAATCCTTTTGTAGTTGTGTCACCGCGTAGTCTCTTTTTCAGAGTGATAGAGTAAACTAGTAGTAACTTTGCAAGTGGAGAAATATCGAGTGGTCTTTCCCATGCTCGTAAAAATCGCAGCATATTTCGACTAGCGTTAAGTATCTGACCCCACAGCTTTCTACCCTAGACATCGTGAGACAATACCAATCTACAAACCTCCCAATATCGATCATATGAACTATTAGTTCGGTATACTAACAACATTCCTAGCGCTAATCCCAGTAGAGAATGAGCTTGCGATTTAATGACTGGAAATGGTGAACCAAAATGTGCTGCCAAGTTCAAAGCAATCGAGACACAAACCAAAAAAAATACTCGCGTAAGTACATGAAAGATCACCTACAAACAGGGTTAAAACAAAAACAGAACTCTTACAGTCCCTCGGATGCTAAAGACAACTCGTATCCAATGCCTTCTCCAATGAACCATTCGATTCAATCTGTTAGCATACATTGGAGGTCCAAGAAACAAGTCGACTACCTTGTTTGGCCTTCGCTTTTCAAACAATCCAGACACCATTTGATTAAAAACAAGTCTTGTATTTGGCGCCACAAAAATCTTACAAAATATTGGTTTCTCATAGCATCTTGCTAACATAAGGTCCATCAAGCTCATAACCAAGCTTTCTGTAGTAGTTTCTAGTTCCTACACCACTAATAACTGCCAACTTTGTTGAACCATGTTCTTCGCGAGCAATACGCTCAGCTTCTTCCATTAGTAATGTACCATAACCCTTGTGTTGGAACTTTGTTGGATCACGTTCGTTAATAGGTACAACACTACCATAAACGTGCAATTCTCTAACAATTGATGCATTTTGCAATTCAGGTCTAAATGTCCCTTCTGTACATTTTCTCAAACGTAACAAACCAATTAAAATATCTTGCATTGGATCTTCGTAGGCCAAGAAAGTTTCCCAACCATCATTTGCGACGTAATCACGACGAATGAGTTCAACTTGATCAGGATGAATCTTTTCAGTAAAGCTTACAATACCAACTTCACGAGTACGTACATCTCTGCACTTGAGACCAAGATCTTTCATTCTGCTCAACGCCAACTCACGCAAGTTACCATGTTCTACACCAGCAGTGACCAATGGCATTGGAATATCTCTTTGAATACGATAGATACGTGTCCATGGTGGTACAAGTGATAAAATCTTGGCAACGATATCTATGAGAGCGTCTGGAGAGTAGTTTTTGTATTGACCTGTTTTCCACAATTCGTACAATCCAGTTCCTCTAATGACTAGTGTTGGATAAATCTTTAAACCATCAGGTCGGAACGATGGATTTTCGAAAAACTCGACAAAACCGTTCATGTCACGTTCAGGTCCCATGTTTGGTAAATCGGGCATCATGTGTGAAACAACTTTGAATCCAGTATCTTTGGCAAGTTGGAAACATTTCATTACACTACCAACGGTATGTCCGCGATTGGTATCACGAGCGATATCTTCGAATACTGATTGTACACCAATCTCCAAACGAGTGCATCCATATTCGAGCATACTTGACAAATGAGGACGCAAGCAATAGTCAGGACGAGTTTCAATGGTGATACCAATACACTTGGTCTTTGACATTTCAGAGTACTTGACTGCTTCAGAAACGTTGGCTGAAGTGTGACCACTCAACGCGTCATGTAGATTGCGAATAAAATAGTCGCGATATTCCTTGTCTAGAGACATGAACGTTCCACCCATTATGATAAACTCTACTTTGTCTACATCATGACCTAAACGTTTGAGTTGGTCGACTCTGTTTCTGGTTTGTAGGTATGGATTGTAACGAGCGCGAATAGCACGCATGCTTGTTGGTTCGTAGCCAGTATATGATTGTGTAGAATACTCAAAGTCTGAATCTGGTCCTCCAGGACAGTATACACCTATCATGTTAGTCACATATTGTTATCCTTACAAATATTTCCTGTCATTGCAATGTGTGGGCATCTATGAGGCTTGCACATGACGGCGACAACAGCTATACCACTTGCTGTTCGTACAGGTTTTGCCTTTAACATGGGTAACAACGCGGTACGATGTGTTTCGGGAATTGCAGCGATAATCTCCACTAGTTTGGGTCCGCTTTGCATTCTATATTTCTTTTGTACTTTTTGTTTGATATTCTGTAGTTTAACAGTTTCGCCCTTATCGTAGGCGCGACATAGCTCTTTGACAATCTCTCCAATTACGAGAACTGTCGACTTTTCGTTTGTTGTCGACATGTGAACGTTGTGCAAAAATCAAAAAGCAGACAAGCTTACAACAGGACAACCTGATAAAAACACAAACACGTGGATGAGCGACCAAGAAGAAAGTTTGAACGACTTCTTCTCGAAAGACGATGTCCTTAGATCTTTTGTACACCCAGACTTTTCATCGAAAGACTTTATACACAGCAAATTGCGGACAGGAGGGAGTAAAAAAGCAGAAAATCAACACGATAGTGACATACAAAAGTTGAATAGCGGTGTCGATAGACTACAGACTGATTTAGACGCTAATGTACGTACTATTCATTAGAAAGTAACAAAAATAGGTGAAACAAAACTATGAATTCTTAATAGACCAAGCAGTGTGTATATCAGAACTGGATGAGGATTTACAATCAATACGGCAAGGTGTTCATTCACTTCAAACATCTGTCAATCGGTATACTACTTGCAACACGCTAACATTTAATAGTCTACAGTCTAGTATAGGCCAATCGTATGGAAATATAAAAGGCCGACTCAAACAACTAAGCAACATGTGGGAAGCGACCGAAATGTTACGTAGAGTAGATCGTTTCTTCCGTACTTGCAACAAATTCAAAAGTATTTACATGACGGAGAATGTAGATCTATCAAAAGCAGCACTACCACTATTCGAACTAGAAACAATGATTCAAACTGATGATCTAACAGGAATAGATCTAGTTGATGCAGAGATGCCCTTTATCAAAAGGTCAGGTAGCGAGTTACGTCAACAATCACAACAAATGCTCATTACCGCACTACAAGATAGAAACCAATCCCACATCGGAACTTGTTTGCAAACCTTTTTCCATTTGGAAGCACTACCACAAATTATTACACAACTCACAGAACACGTACTTACAAGATCACATCAAATCATACAATCCACGTTTGACTTGAGACATACACAACAACAGCAGAAAAAGGGAACTTCCCAACCTGGAAACATTACACGCCGTGGTGATTCTGGATTCCAAAAGAGTCAATTTTTGTTATCAATCAAGAACATGTTACAAGAGTTGGTCGGTCAGTATATGCAGATTTATCACTTGGATTCGGTACTTGCAAAGAAACGAGATCCATTGACATTGGTAAAATTTGAAAGTGTCATTAGAAAAGAAGGAGAACTATCAGTACTTGCCGGTTTTTGGAAATCGTTCACATCATTGATCAACAAGGAATTCAACACTGCTATACAGACAAACGGACAAGTCAAGAACGTGTTTGTAGAAGAATACCCACAGTTATTGAAAATGTTAAACGAATTTGCGTTACAGTTTAAAGGGTATACACCATTCTTGAGTAACAATGTACAAGATGAAGATGACAACATTACCGATGCCAATTTCAACTTTTTGCAAGTTAAAGAGTGGGCCATTAGTACTGTAAAATCGATAGAAATGGTCTTCCTGGCAGATTCTCATAAGAGATTGTTCGATAGAATTGATCAAATTTTCAACAAGATACAACCACCAACAGAACAAGGATCCACACTTCGACGATCTAATTCTGGTAATGATTTACATAATCAAGCAAGTTTCACTGGTATTGCCATGCAAGACATTCGAACACTATCAAGTACAATTACGCAAGAACTCGCATCTATCCAGCACATTGACATGAGATTGTTTGGTCAAATTGTGAAAAACGTGACTAAGTCATTAGACTATTTTGCAACCAATTTCGAATCCAAGATTGCTCGTGTACCTACAAGCTCAACCAAACCAATTGACTCTAACAATCCTGCACTAAGGTTTAATGCGACACTTTACTCGGCAATTACTCGTTTACAATCTTCAATAGCCGAATCGATCACTCATGTAATAACAACTTTCCAAGGAGAACAAATTCAAGACTCAATTCACTCAATTGACAGGTCAATTAAGAAATTGGAGCAATTAGGAAAACTTATTTTGGAACCATTGTTCGATTCTATGGTAAGTGGAGGAAAGTTAATCATCGCAAAGATGCACATGGTACAAGCAGACTATATTTCCGAATTGGAAAACTGGCTCAAGATGTGGAAGTCAACACTATCGTCGTTATTTGATGCCAAGACTGCAGTAACTTTTGTACGATCTAGTCAAGCGTGTGCCGAAGAGCTAATATCAACATTTGTCAAGCACATAGCGATTCGTCAGTTCGATGACTTGCAATCACTAAACCAAGTCACACGGTTTGAACTTGTGATCAACTCCATGCTATGGAACGTTGATGACTTGAACGCATACAAATCACTAAAAGGTATTAAGAAACTCTTATACGTCACGCAAGTGGATGATATCACGCAACAACAACAACTGGTAGATGAAGTGTTGCGTGGTCACTTGCTAGACAAGATTACTGTAATCAACTTTTTGGTATATCACTCTCGACTAATTGATCCATTGCCAAATACTCTTATGGGTGTGTCCATTTTGGAGTATTACAAGTTTTTGATTGACAATCGAGAAAATACGAAACCTATTGTCAAACAGTTGGAACGAAGTATTAATAATATTGACGATGAGAAGATGACACCACTGTTGAAGCTAATAAGAGATATGATAGTGAATGTAATTTAACTTGACTTGAAAATTTAATATTTGTGTTATTTAGGCCTTTGTTATGTATCTATTAAACATCTGATAAATCTTTTATTAGTTAACCAATTATACTTACGAGCAATTAAAAATGTATTGTCAAGTATCTATAGAATGTGTTAGTACCCAGCCCAGAAA
>JAESGV010001117.1_pt1 | contig 11442 bp, 13 predicted proteins | sample 9269781 | NCBI WGS metagenome assembly JAESGV01 (sample SAMN15741586, study PRJNA653496) | algae metagenome | isolation source: Tildeniella torsiva UHER 1998/13D and co-occurring heterotrophs from... | place: Slovakia: Slovak Paradise National Park, Hrabusice, Kosice Region | collected 2000-01-01 | reverse complement strand
TTGATATTTGTCAAAGTCGGAATTGTCTAAAAACTGTCCATTATAGAATTTATCCAACTTGTGTAGTTTGGTATAAATTTCCATCAAGTCTACAGAAAAGATGCAAACATCACTGAATAGAGAACTCTCTGATTCTAAAGCGAGTTCCAAATTAGTGATAGATTTTTCCAAAGTGTACATGTTGTGTAGCAACTCCATCTTTTTGTTGTGAATGTAAAACTATTTTGTCAGAAAATGGCAAAATTGGCATACTGTAACAGGTTGAATCTTTGATGGGTATTTGCGACGAATGGCCATAGCATCTTTAAAATGCAAATCGCAAATATCGACCCAGAATTGATTTCCTGGTTGGGATCGCTCTTGTGGTGCTTTTCCGCGTCTTCTTCTACCACGAATTTCATTCAAGCGTTCTCTACTTTCGTCAACATGATGAATCATAACTTGCCAGTCTCTACAGACTCGTTCGGCGCGCATGACTTCATCTCCCTAACAATTAGATTTTACGAGTTGTACGTACAGGTAAATAGGATAGAATGTCAACAAGAATTTCAGTTGGTAGTTCTTTTATAGGGGTGTAGACGATGGCAAAGGGATCTATCGTCATGATGTAGTGATTGCGGATTTTCTCTTGTTTTGTGAGGTTCAATCTCACGAACACAACTCAACTTGAACATGGTTGTAAATATGACAAACTTTGAAGATAAGGTGCGTGAAGAAGGATGTTTTAACACAGTGATAGGTGTCATTTTCGTTCAACTTTAGTGTCGAAGAAGATGACGATGAGAACGAAGAACAAGAAAACACAGTCGTACCAGAAGAACCAAATTCACAATTACGACCTGCAGAAGAAGTGTTACTAACTGAAGAACATATTGTACGAGTCTCACATCAAAAACTAACATTCAAAGCGTTCGTTACAGAATCAAATAATACCAAACTCACAAATCGACATCATGCCTTTCATACGGAACAAAGAACAATTATCCATAAAGAAACTGACGATAAAAGCTGAGAATCAACTAAATACAGATCAATGCAGCTTTGTTGATGATTTGAAAAAGACAGATTTGATAACTGGCGTGTACGAAGGTGGGTTCAAATTATGGGAATGTTCTATCGATTTGGTACAGTATCTTATCGATGAGAATGTACCACTTGATGGAAAATCCGTTTTAGAAGTTGGATGTGGGCATGGACTACCTGGTATCTTTTGTTCACTTGTTGGAAAAGACACAACAGTACACTACCAAGGTACAATACCGTTCACAATACTAATTCGACAGATTATAATGAAGAAGTAATTAGATTCTTGACAATGCCAAATGTACTGCTGAATGATTGCACAAAGTCAAGTGCATACTTTGCTGGTGATTGGTCGCTACTAGAAAAATATCTTGAAGAACGCGGCGAGAAATACGACTTAATCGTCACTTCAGATACGTTGTATTCAACACAATATCACCAACGATTGTACTCGTTTATGAAAAAACTACTAAAACCAAACGGTGAAATACTAGTAGCCGCAAAAACGTATTATTTTGGATGTGGAGGTGGTGTAAGACAATTTGAAGAAATGGTAAACAAAAAGAATGAAATGGACATTAGTGTTGCACGCAAGTTCACCGATGGACAATCCAACATGCGCGAAATCCTAAAAATGAAACACAAGTAATTTAATGATGCATAAACATGTGATCCAAAACTTGTTTTTCGAGTGAACGATACGTACTGGTTAACTCTTGCGTATACAACTTGCTCTTCTCACTTGCTTGTGCAACTAGTTGCAACTTTGCAAGTTTTTTCGAAACAACATCAAAATAGTTCGATCCTTTGGTTTTCACTGTTCCGTAAAAGGCTCTACAAGCTGCTCCGATGGCAGCACTGTTTTGATTCTCTGGTGCGACGTATACATCACAGTTAAACACATCTGCAAGGATTTGCATAAGTATTCTATTCTCACTTGCACCACCAGTAACGATAACACTTCGATCTTTGTTAGATAACAAGCCAACTGCTTCTGCATGAGCTTTCAAAGCTAAATATTGTGATTCTACAAGTGCTAATATATCAACTGCAGGCTCAACATGTGTTTCCGCAGGTAATAATTCATACTTTTCTCCATGCTTTTGGAATCGGTAATACCCCAAATGATGTGCCGTATGAGGAGTAATTTCTGGGAATTGGTAATATAAACCAATCATTTCCGGTAATGCGCTTCTTTGCTGGTACTGTTGTGCCAACATTTCTGTCCACTTGCTCCAATCTCCTTTACAGTATTTATCGCAAAAGAATTTTCTTGCAAGTCCACCATTCTTGAAACATAACAAACTTAGGAATCGATCGACATTATTTGGATTTTCTTGATCAGTTGGATCGTAAATTGTACTTAGGAAATAGTGTCCTTCTAGAGGCACATTTGGATTCATACTACTTTGATGACCGAAAATAGTGTGGGAAGTTCCCAACGAGATGCACAAATCTCCATGTTGTCGCAACGTAAAATTGGCACTGTTTGGATTATCACCAGAGCATGCAACCACTTGACACTTGGATGAGAATCCAAATTGTTGTTGGAAGAGTCTGGATACTGTTCCTAATACTTGACATGATGGAACTATTTCTTTTCCAAGTTGTGAGATTAGAGTTTGTTCATCGTGTTCTAATTGATCTACAATTGCAGATAAACACGGGTGACTCCAGTGACACGTGTTAACATCGAGTAAATTCATTCCTGATCCATCTGACAAGTCAATAGGTGCGTATTGACCTAAAAAGATGGTCGCGATGAATGATGAAACCAAGGAAATTCTTTCGCATTGTTTCATGGCGTGTTCATCACTGTGTTTGTAAAATTTGAATATTTGAGGACCAGTGAAACGTTCATGTGCTGTTGATCCGGTGAGTTTTTTCAGTTGATGTTTTCCACCGACAAACTTTTCGAGCTCGATGCACTCAATTGTTGTGGAACTATCCATCCAGATAGGACTGTCACGAATAAAACAGTCTTTGAATGTGGAGCTCAAAGCACCAGTTCCTTGGTCGCGTGAATCGGTTAATTTGTTGGTTGCAAAATTAGTCTTCCAATATACACTTCCATGTTGTTGTCCGCTACCACTCACGGCCACGATTTTCGATAGATCAATATTGTGAATTGACTTCAGTTCGGAAAGCAATATTTCGAGTGCTTCTAACCACATATTTGTGGGTACTGTTACCTCACCTGCGTTAGTGGTACTTCTGTGTACACCACCTTCTGTTTTATATTGGGATAATTGTTTGTCATAGTCCACCGAGTGATTGCAAACAATTTCTAGGTTCTCAGACTCGAGAGAACCTTTCAAAACACTTGCTTTTATCGATTGTGTGCCAAGGTCGACACCAAGGTACAGGTTGGTTTGGCTCATTTGTTACAAATTTTGTACACCAAACTTTCTGTTTATTTGTACATTATTTTGTTGGTGTATTAGGTTCTATAACATACTCAAACTCTATATCATGAAATCCACTCAAAGCAGATAACGACTTGACTTTTGCATCTTTATCCCAAGTTTTCTTTCCAATCAACAACGCACTGCAGTAAACACCACAAGTCATCGCAATAATCTGTTGCTGCCCTTTTAATGCACCTTCTAGATCAACTCTCTCAAGCGTATGTACTGGATCTATGTGTCCCAATCCTAGTTGACCATCACTGTTTCCACCAGATACAAACAATTCATCTTTCTCAGTCACCAAGTACGTCGCATACGACAAATGCGTAGCAATAAATTTGATACGATCAGGAGATGGTAACACGATCATTACTGGATCTTCTAACGCTGTAGTATCTTGTCCCACGCATAATTGTCCTTCTGTATTATCACCGAATATATACAAACTGTTGGTACTTGTAACCAGTATCGAGTGCGATGCACCACAATAAATATTAGTTACTCGATTGTTAATAAAGTCAAATCGAATTTTTCTAAATGTTTTCACGCTATTGTGGTAGGTATCTCTACCAGCTAAAAATACTTCATTATGATCTGTTAGAATTAATGTAAAGTATGACCCTTGAGCAACTTGTTTCACTTGGTAATCAAATAATACAAGTGATAAAAGTGGTCTTGACTCGGTATCACCTAGTGCTAGTTGTCCATGAGCATTGTAACCTCCAGTGTATAACATACGATCGATGATGACGGCACAGGAAGAACCACCACAGGCAATTTGTGCGATAGAGGAACGCGATGATACTGCTAGCGGTAATCGAGTAAATGTACACTGATTGTCATAGTGACCCAGGCATAATTGTCCATCGGTCTAGAAAGTTATTACTGTTGACTGATTCTTACATTGAAGCCGGTAGAGTATAGTTTATCATCAGTAGTGAGTATCAAAGTGAAGAACCATCCACATTGTATATCTTTAACAATGATGCTCTTATCTAGCGGTACTCGTTCGAATTTTAGCCTATCTGTTGTATCTCCCAATCCTAATTGTCCAAATGCGTTTGAACCTATGTATGGTTACTAATCGAACAGCGTAACGTACCACATGCGTACAACTCGTTATTCTCTGTTAATAAATATGTAATAGAGCTCCCACACCGTATCATTTTAACGTGATCTAGTACTTCTATAGCATCTATTTCTTTTGTCGCAGTGTATTTTGTGATTACTGGTTTGGATTTGAAACCTAACCCAAATGGTTTTGACTCATTGTTGCCGCAAAACAGTGGTGGTTCCGTTTTATATCGCGTTAGTTGTTGTTGTTGATGTTGTTCGATTCTTTGGTTTAAATAACTTATTCGATAGTCTAATTCTTTAATTTTGCGCATATAAGCGTCTCTGTTTTGTTGAAGCATGCGTATCTCCTTAAAACGTTAACTAGTGTTCATTAACACAAACCTCCAACCATCCTCTAGGGTCCATGTCCTCACTTGGACGTGGTGACGATCAATTCTGACTTACTGTCCAACGTCAGAACTTACAAATCAAAAAAGCACGCAAACAAACGTCAATTAGTCATGGTCTATTCACTTGTGACATGAAAGTTGACTCGTTTTGTTTGGCGCCAACCTTTACGTTTGAACATGACAGAAAGAAGTCCAAATGAGACATTGTACGATACCATTTCACTTTTTAACAACTGCAAAGATACTCGTTGGATGTTTATGTTTCTCACGTGACACATTATGGATTTGAAACGGTATCGCCAACATTTTTAAATGACTGTTGCGTTGGATTTCGTTTGTGGGACTATCCTTTAATTTATATTCAAACCACTGATGGGCACTCTAATCTTACACCAAACCAACAAGAATTCGACGCAAGTCTTCGATCCTATTCGCAAACATTAACGCGGAGCGTATCAGAACCAGAAAACTTGAAACATCACAGAATCAAGTTTAATGCAGGAAAATCGTGCGTTTTTCGAATGACAAAAACCAACCTTACAAAGAATCTATCCACTAGTCCACTTTATGTATTTCTATTCGTGTTAACTCTGAACGATAACGATCAAGTCAAACCAAACCTCATTGGAACAGTCACCATACCAATGGTCGATTTGGATTTACCAGAAGTTGAGGGAGAGTTACCAAAACGCGTTCTAAGTGGAAGTTTTGATTTGGTAAATGATCATGATTTCAAGATTGGACTTATTGATGTTGATATACGGTTGCGGAAACTACCACAGTCACGACTATCTACTTTTGATTCTTCTATCAAATCATTTTATGAAACAGCAGATCAGAAAACGTCACGAGAAAGCAATCCTGCATTACGGACGACGTTTTCACTACAGAGGCCAATGACTGCCTATGATGAACCATCGCAGAGTGGGAATCGTTCATCTGTTTCCATGTCGATGAATCGACCACAATCCGCATCTGCTACGATGACTACAACTGTTCCTGCTTCTTTGGTTATGGATCAAAATGTAACATGGAGTCGTAGGAAAACTATTCGATCACCATTGGAAGGATTAGGAGATTTAACAGAGTATGTTCTGTAACTTTGTTTCTAACCTGATTAGTATGGTACTAGAGTATAAAGAGCATCAGAAACAAACTCAAAATATGAAATACATGTTAGAGAATACTGTTTCACAGTTGACTGACCATCTGAATAACATTACCATTGCATTGCGGCATGATCCTACTCCCATACCAAAACCAAAGGTAAATTGTTTCTCCAATCTAACAATGTAGAAAAAGAAAGTAGTAGTGAAAAAGAAGAAGAAAAAGACAACTACAGCAAGTGGTGTACAAAGTCGATACATGGACATACCATCATTTAGTTATACAGGATTTAGTTTACCCAAGAAATCTACCAAAAAGACAACTTCATACACAGTCACAAATAGTTACCAAACAAGAGTATCGCCAAAAAGAAAAAGATCACCATCACCGAAACGGAGAGCATCTCCAAAAACAAAATACATACAACAGAAACTACCACCACCTCGGTACAACGAAGCACGATACGAGTACGAAGATCAAATACAAGATACAACAGAATTTGATAACGCTGTTCGAGCGATAGTGCAACCAATGCAACCAGACCTAAAAGTTGTCATCAAAAAGAAACGAGATAGTGTACCAGATATGCAACCACAAGTATTGTTATCTCCTGCTCATGTTACAATTCCAGAAGTTGTTTCCATTCCACAAGATTTGTATCATACAAGAAATAATAAGAATATTCGGTACATGGATAATCCGAATACACCTATGCCGCATCAGACGATTATTCAGACGCAACAGGCACCTGTAGTGCATGTAGATACTATGATAGAGCAAAGTGATCCGTTACGAACCAAAAATTTATTACTGGAGCAGCAGAGGAAGATAGCGTCAAATCATGCGTCGCCTGTGAGTTCACCAATGACATCTACACCTAGTTCTTCGCTACATGTGAACAATCTGATAACACCTTCTACACCGGCTATAGGAGTAAATCAGTATCATTTAAATATCGATACACCATCATCAGACAAACCAATAGAAGATGACGATGAAGAATCGTTTCCAGTACATGAAACAAATGCACCTGTCATTACAGTGACTTCAGCAAGTATTCAACAAGAAAAAGAAGAAGAAGAGTTTACTGAATCATTTGAAGTTGATCCATCTATAGAAGAGCCCATTAAACCACTAACACAAGCAACTCCACTAGATGCTTCTACAGATGACTTTAGCGAAGAGTTTGAAGAATACGACGGGCAGTTAAAAGAATATAATCCAGAAGATGATGAGCGAATTTAATTCTTTGTTGTCAATCGATATGTTGTTTGATGTGTAACTGTAACTCCAGATAAATCAGCCAACTCGATTCCATTTTTGTTTAACTCTTTTAGTAATTTATCAGTTAACATGATCGGAGATTCTACTTTTGCTTGTTTTTTGACAATTGCATTTGCTAATTCGTATAATGGAATGTGTGATACAGTGCGAGTACCTGTTGATAATTTGTGAGATTGTGTTTCTTCTACATTGTGCTCCGCCATTAGTTGTTTTAGTTTCTCTTGCAAGTAATTCATTTCAGATTCAATAGACTTGAAATTGGAGCTCATTTCTTGTATTTTTGAAGAAATTTGATTAATTTCATCTGCAGTTCCCACTTTGGCGCTTTGTTCAACGAGTGGTTTCAACTTATCATAAATGTATTCCAAAGCGTATACATCTTTGGCTGCGTATGTCATTTGTTGATCGCTTATTGGTCGTACTGCCCAATCACTTGATTGCATCTCTTCTTTGTCAGTGTACAACAGGTGTTCTTTTTGTTCTGTTTCGTTTTTTGTGACGAAGTGTTCGACAAGTGTTGTTAATTTGAGATTGGTCACAGGTAGGAGATGGTATGGTATTTCGCGTGCCATTTCTAATGTACATTCAACATTTTTACTTAGATTTCCTCCGAGATATTGTAGATCGTAACTCTTGTTGTGGAATACTTTTGTTATTGCATCAGTCATCATTATTTTGTGGATAAATGTCATTAAACAGTTACTGAAATTTAGTACATCCAAGAGTATCGCCGTTTCGTCTGTGTTCGACTCTGAACGCGCAAGAATTTGAACTAATGCAACACGTGCTTTTGTTTTCGATTTGTAGTCGGCTACCTCCGTGTCTATGAACAGTGTCGTAGGCAAGTTTGCACATTTATCTGTTAATTCTTCGATTGCTCTGTCAATGCTCTCTTCTGTGTCGCAAACGGTGAATAGAATGGACATGCTTCAAATTGTAATTATTCGCACCTTCTAATTCGCAAAAGAGTCAAACAACCAAACATGATGGACTCTAACTACACCGACTCTAATGTTAACAACAATCACGTTGAAACAACAAATGATCGTACAAAAATGTCTACGCGGTTACTTGGCAACGTAAACTCAGCAGAGTCCAAATTATTGGAAAATATGCCTTCATTGATGGAGCATAACCACCCAAAAATACTTATCAGAGTATCATTTTTATTACTACTCCTAAACGTGGCACTATGTTAGTTTACACTATTTGTATTAATTCCTTATCAGTTGCTGTATGGATTTTAACGACGCCTTATGGATTTCCATGGTTTATCTGGCCTATTTATGTATCAGCAATGGCATTAGGAATCTTTTTGATTGTTGGATCGACAGCATATGCAAACAAACCATGGAGTATTCACTCATTGTTTTTCTTCGCAACTTCATTTGCCCTGATCATATCGAACGAGCACGGAGGAGTTTTCCCATGGTCAATCTACCCAATAGGACTCTGTATGTTTGATTTCTTCATCTTTAACAATTAGTCGCCATCGCTTTTGGAATTCACACTTTATTCGTTTCATTCCCAACAATGGCAAACCACTGGTTCATTCATTTGATCATTTGTTGCATAGTTAACATTGTATTGTTCGTGACCTACTGCTACACTAATGTTTGGTTCCCATGGTTCCTCGTTATCGCATTTGTATGGTTCGCGCTCGTCGCTGTTCACTTTATCGTTTGGAAAGTGATCGAAAAGAGAAGAGGACAACAATTCGCCGCCAATTTATCATCCATGCCAAGTACACAAGCACCAGAAGTTTATACAGCACAACCAAATTATGGGAACCCATACGAACATGATCCCTCTGGTGTAACTTTGGATTTTGCACAAGAAGATCAAGCTCACGTTCCAGTGTACCCACCACCAGTTTTTGAAGCTCCAGTAGCACAAAGAAGCTCTGGAGGATACCAAGAAGTATAAATTGTCACAAAAAGTATTTACTTGGTTCTGGATTTTCTAATTTTTCTACTGTTACGACATCATCGATACCAATGGGACGGTATCTTTGATCAACTAGTGTTTTTGCGTGTACGTATGGTGGGAATGGTTTTCCATCATAATCTTTTGCACATCGTGTATGAACCAACTGTAAATCGGGATAAAGATTCACGTCACTACTATTGTACCCGACTAGTATATCATTCTTACAAATGGCACATCTTGTTTTATCATTTATCACCTTTTTTCTTGCTTCTAGTTGTGCTCTTTGCAACCGTGTGGTCGTTTGTAAATCAATCAAATTATCCATTCTTAATTTTTGAGTTCTTACTACATCGTGCTGTTTCCTCACTATTTTTGTGAGAAAATCTTGTAATTTGCTGCATGGAATATCTTTTGGAATTAAATCGAAAATTGTTCTAGACGTTGCTTCAGCGGCGTGACCACCTTCCTCTTCCCACCTAACATCAATATACCGACCATATAAATTCATTAATCTAATTGCTGTTTTTCTATGTTTGGTAAGAAAATCGTTCAGCTGGATACGCACACTAACTCTCTCTTGCACGGGTTGTTTCTCCGATAAACTACCAGTAGCTGATTGTTTCGCTCGGGTAGCTCCTAGTTGCACAAGTAACGCAAACTCTTGATTACTATCCCACAACCGACTCGGAACACTACTTTGATCACTCATATCTTGTATGGCTTTACTTGACAGTCCAGTAAAACACATTTCTATCCACAAGTTAAATGGATTGCTTGACCCTTCATAATAATACTCTTTTTTTTCTCTGGCTTTGAGAACGCGGAAACAGTACGCAATGGCTCGTTCTTCATCTTGTAATAGAAAATAAATTATAAATATTGCTTCTCTGTATCGTTTGAAATGTTTGCATATGACGATGCGTTCTTCTAATAAATGCATTATTTGTTTTTCGTATGATTTTGCTTCGCGTAGTTTGGTCATACAAGAGTTGACGGCTTCGAGTATAGATGCGTCTGCTAAATCGCGAAACGTTGGTGATGAACAAAATGCGAAGAATTCTCTACGCAACTAATCGTTAGAAAGTTCAGAATGAATTACTTTTCCAATTAGACCTGGTTCTTGTCCTGCTGGTACTCGCATGTCAGGACTCAAGCATGTTCGAGGTACAATCGTCCACAAGTACTCAATGTACAGCTTACATAACGCAAGAGCGTACGTTGCTCTAAGATTGTCATCTAATGTTTCACTAACTCGTAAATTATCGCAAATGTCACTTACTTGTCTAATAAACTACGAATGTACAACACGCGCAAGTCGCTAACATCGAGCAGTGGTTCATTGTCATCTTCTACTCCAAGAACCTTCAACACAAAATTGTTTGCAGGATCACTCGCAACAGTTGTCGACCTAAACAGCGAAAGAATATCTTCTGTAGACAGAGCTAACTTGGTTGCATTTTCTTTCACTATCTTTACAAGATTTTTGATTTGTGTAGTGAAAAATACGTCTCGTAATGATAAATCCAATTTGCTCAACATTTCTACTACAGCTTGTAAATCTCGCTGCTGCGTGATCATTTGGATCATGAGCTCAATCTTATCTTGCTGTACACTATCTTTCTTCTGGTTCACGCTCAACAAACTACTCAACAACTTGTTCTCGATGGAAACTTCTTTATCTTCTTCTGGTAGGTAACTCTTACTACTCACCAATAATTTGAGTTCTTCATAGTAAATCTTTTCTTCATCAGCTGTGCCATGTTGCATGAGTTTGTTATAAATGATAACTAGATAACGATCAATGAACGCTAATTGCCTATCTTTCTGATCTGTAACAATTCCTGACAGTAAATCTCCTTTTCTATTTGTCAAGTAGTCTGCAAGTTGCCGTAACCCGAAATTTCGACGTTCTTGCCACCAAGTGATAACTTGACCAGAACCTGTATGTTTTCCCGACGACGAGCTATTGAATTTCGTTTCTCGTTCCATAATTGCATTATACTTGGGTACAATTTCTTCCACAGATTTAGAAACTGCTTTAGTAAAGTTTTCCGTTGCTCTAGTGAACGCCTTCTCAATGATATCTCTATTACTCTCATTTTCCTTTTTTTCTTCATCTAACCACGCTACTACTCGACTCAAACACCTCTCACCAACGAAAAACAACAACTCTTGTCGTTTCGTTGTTTGTTCCTCTTTTGTAGGATAAAATCTCTTGAATAATG